>Ga0210403_10000347_pt1 | contig 49837 bp, 43 predicted proteins | sample IncBWC19MmetaG_FD_150863 | JGI IMG/M metagenome (GOLD analysis project Ga0210403, IMG submission 150863) | Forest soil microbial communities from Barre Woods Harvard Forest LTER site, Petersham, Massachusetts, United States - Inc-BW-C-19-M | ecosystem: Environmental > Terrestrial > Soil >...
CCGGTGCGGGGATTGCGCCCGATGCCGGTCTTCCGCGGCTTCACGCTGAATACGCCGAACTTGCGCAACTCGATGCGCTGCCCGCGCCCCATGGAGTTCTTCAGAGATTCAAAGACCGTCTCCACGGCTTGCTCCGCTTTTGTGCGGCTGATGTTCGTCTTCGCTACGACGGCATTCACAATATCTAGCTTAATCACACCGTCCTCCCGCTCTACGTTGCCCGATGCTAGAGGCTAAGGCCCGGGTTGTCAAGAAGTTCCGCCTCATCTACACTTTAACCTTTTGCGAGCCTGCATTCTAAGTTTTCTGTCAGGAGGATTGGATGTCCGTAAAGCCAGACCGTTGGATCCGCCGCATGGCGCTGGAACACAAAATGATCGAGCCGTTCACCGACCGGCAGGTTCGGGAAGGAGTGATCAGCTACGGCGTGTCCTCGTACGGATACGACATCCGGGTGGCCGACGAATTTCGCATCTTCACCAACGTGAATTCCACCATCGTGGATCCCAAGAATTTCGACCCGAGGTCGCTGGTGGAGTTCAAAGGCGACGTTTGCCTGGTGCCGCCGAACTCGTTCGCGCTGGCGCGCTCGATAGAATATTTTCGCATCCCGCGGAACGTGCTGACGATTTGCCTCGGCAAGTCCACCTACGCACGTTGCGGAATCATCGTGAACGTGACGCCATTTGAGCCGGAGTGGGAAGGCTTCGTAACCCTCGAAATTAGCAACACTACGCCGCTGCCCGCGCGCATTTATGCAAACGAAGGATTGTGCCAGGTGCTGTTTTTCGAAAGCGACGAAGATTGCGAAGTCAGCTACAAGGATAAGAAAGGGAAGTATCAGGCGCAGAGCGGAATCGTTCTGCCGCGGCTGTAATCAGCGGACGCGCTTGTGAATTGTAGGGGCCGGGCTCGCCCGGCCCTCTTTTATTGCGAGCGCTAAGATTCTGAGCTCAGCGCGAATCGGGATTTTGTGCTGTTTGTTTGCGCCGTAAAAGCGGCAGCTTTGCTGCCGCACTCAAAAAGGCTGATCAGGCTTTGGTGATAGGCTCGCTTTCTTCGCCCGCAGTCAAGGCCTGCAAGGGGTAGCCGAGGTCACGCCAGGCGTCCAGTCCGCCCTGGAGCGGCCGAATGCGCTTCACGCCTTTGTTCCTGAGGAGCAGCGCCACACGGGCGCTGGTGGCTTCGTTTGGTCAAGTACAGTACAGAATGATTTCGCGGTCACGCGGCAGCCGTTCGCCGCTTTGCTGGAGCTCGCTGGCATCCATGCGGAATGCGCCGGGAATCGTTTCCGGGTCAGCTTCGAAATCAACGGAGTGGCGCAGGTCAACTATCGTAAGAAGTTCGCCCGCGTCCAGCTTTTCTTTCAGCTCTTCCGGACGGATGCGCATGATTCTCAGTTCGCGCAGGAATTTCTGGCGAGCCACGACCTTGTAGCTGATATAGAAGGCCAGGGCGGCGCCCAGCAGCACCATCAGGCCGCTGCCCAGTTGCTGGGCCTTCAGCGCGATCAGTTCAATCTGGCCGCTGAAGACGTAGCCGAGGCCCAGATACGTTCCGGCCCAGAAGATTGCTCCCAGCGCATCGAACGCCAGGAACCTGCGGAATTTCATGTGGAAAATGCCGGCGAGGGGAGTGGCAACGGTATTCAGACCGGGCAGGAACTTCGCCACCAGCAAGGATTTTGCGCCCTGCTTTTCAAAAAGACCCTCGGTGCGGCGCACGCAGGAATCCGGTTCCAGTGAAATCTTGCAGAGCCAGTGCAGAATCCGGATGCCCCTTCGCTTACCCAACTGGTACCAGATCGTATCGGCCGAAACCGCGGCCAAGGTGCACAGCATCAGCGCGACGCCAAAGTTCAGCCGGTGCATTCCGCCGAGCGCGCCGGAGGCCAGGAGCAGCGGAATGGAGGGAAGGGGGAGGCCGGCCTGCTCCAGAAACACCCAGACCACAAGCACAAGATAACCGTGGCTCACCAGGAATTCGAGCGTGCTGTGCATGCCGGGATATTTCCTCTATGAAATTTTAGCAAAAGCGGATTACTTGTGGAGAAAAGTTGCCGCCTTTCCCCAATGGGTGCCCATCACAAACGAGTCCAGCGGTTTTCGTTCACGCGGGGCGTGTTCGCGCTGGCGCAGCGTTTCGGGCAAAGAGTCGGCATTACCCGGATAGCCGATGGTGAAGGCCGCGATGGGCTCCCACCCGCTGGGAATTGCAAACAGTTCGACGGCCTTCTGAGGCTCGAACCCTGCCATTTGATGCACAAACAGGCCTCGACAGGTAGCTTCCACCGAAAGATTGGCCACGGCCGCGCCCGTATCGTAAAACGCGTTGCGGTTGGGCTTGCCGGTTTTGGCGAAGGCCATTTCGGAGACGGCGATCGCCAGCACGGGGGCGTGCTTGGCCCAACCCTGGTTGAATTCCACCAGGGTGCTGACCATCTTTTCGTGATTTTCCTTGTCGTCGGCGGTGGTGACGAGAAACGCCCAGGGTTGCTCGTTGTTGCTGGAGGCCGCCCATCGCGCGGCTTCAAACAGGCTGCGCAAGACGTCGGGTGGAACGGGCTGTGAGGAGAACGCGCGGGGACTCCAACGATGCTGAATCATTTCGTGGATGGGATGATGCACGGGCGCCGGCTTTTTCATTTTGCCTCCATGATTTCGTTTAGTTGGCCGCAGAAAGATGCGGGCGGCAAATTTGCCGCCCGGCACTTACTGATGAATCGCAACTGGCGATTCGCTGATTACTTTGACTGCGGAGGAATGATCATTTCCACGTCCAGCGTGATGTTTACATCATCGCCGACGACCATGCCTCCGCTGTCCAGTTTCTGGTTCCAGGCGACGCCGAAATCCTGGCGGTTAATCTTCGTGGAGGCGGACACGGCGGTGCGCTGCAATCCCCAGGGGTCCTTGATGGGAGCCTTGGGAAGAGTCGCGGTGAGGGTCGCGGTCTTGGTGACGCCGCGGATGGTCAGGTCGCCGGTAACTTTCAGGGTGCCATCGTTGTTGCGCTCGACCTTGGTGGATTGAAACGTGATCGCGGGATACTTGGCGACGTCGAAGAATGCTTCGCTCTTCAAGTGCTTATCGCGATCCGGCTCGCGAGTATCCACGGTGGTGGCGTCGATCGTGACGTTCACGCTGGATTTGGAAACATCACTGTCGTCCACGACCACGGTTCCGGTGACGCCGTGAAATTCGCCGCGCACGGTCGAAATCATCAGGTGCGTCACGCCGAATCCGGCGCTGGAATGCCGCGGATCGATCTGGTACGCCGTGGTCCCGGCGCTTGCGGGCAGCACGAGTGCCGCCGCCAGCCCTGCTACTATTCCTACTTTTGTTAATGGCCCGTTCATTGTTGCTTCTCCTTTTTGCTTTCTCTAGCTTGATGTCCTTGCCGAAATTTGAATATTGGATGCGAATGCGCCTATTTCGGTGCCTGCGCCGCCACTTCGGAAAGAAGCTCCATCAGGGTTTTCAAACGCGCGGAAGTCATGTGGGCGAACTGGCTCTTGTGGAGTTCGCGGATGGGGGAGTCCATTTTCTTCAGCAGCTTCAGGCCCTCGTCGGTGATTCGCGCCTTTACGACGCGGCGATCTTCCGTCTGCCGCTCGCGGGTGATCAGTTCGCGCTTTTCCATGCGGTCCAGCAGGCGCGTCATGTCCGGGTCGCGGGAGATCATGCGATCTGCAATGGTATTGCAGGGAAGGCCATCCGGGCCGGCGCCGCGCAGGATGCGGAGAACGTTGTATTGGGCGGAGGTGAGACCGTTGGCCTTCATCAGTTGATCGCCCTGGGAGGCTAGGGAGTCGGAGGCTTTGAGCAGGGCCACGAAGATCTGGTCTTCGAGGGGAGTGGCGCCGGGGCAGCCGGGCTTGGTTCGTGAATTCATGTACTGATAATAGTCGTGTAAACGACTATTGTCAAGAGGAAAAACGAGCCTCCGAAATATGGCCCCTTGGGGGTTCGGCGGATGGGAGGGCGCCCGCCGCAGGCGGCGGCCGCTACATAGGCAAAAGTGCTTGCAGCCTTGCGGGCAAAGTGAATCCAATCGCAGATGCCTTCGCTACGGCTTGGCTACGGGTCGCATTTGCACTTCGCTGATGAAGCTTTGCGGGCCCTGGGCGGCCACCATGGCTACGGCATGGGCCACGTCGTCCGCGGTCAGCACTTTGCTCGGGTCCTTGGGGCCGCGCCCTGTGAACCCCGTCGCCACGCTGCCCGGGCAGATGACGCTGACGCGGATTCCATGCGCACGCAAGTCTTCGGCCATGCAACCAGATAGCCCCTGCAGACCCCATTTCGACGCGCAGTAAATTCCTCCTCCCGCGAAGGTATTTTTTCCGGCAAGGGAGCTGATGTTGATGATGTCTCCGCCGCGCCGCTGGATCATCCCGGGGATCACGGCGCGGGAAACGAAGAAAACGCTCTTCAAGTTTGTGTTCATCACCTGGTCCCATTCGGCTTCACTTTTTTCCTGGATGGCCCCGAAGCCTCCGCCGCCGGTACCCGCGTTGTTGACCAGGATCGTGATTGCACCGAGTTGTCTTTCCGTCGCGTCGACGAGCGCGCGAATATCCGCCTCTTTCGTTACGTCCGCGCGGTGTGCCAGAACTCTTGCGCCGGCAGCTTCCAACTCGCGTGACGCCAATATTAATTTTTCTTCATCTCTGCCGCAGATGCCGACAGCCGCTCCCAGTGAGGCCAAACGCTTCGCGATTGCCTTACCGATGCCGCGACTGCCGCCAGTGATCAAGGCGACTCCGCCGTGTAAGGGTTTTCCTAACGCATTTGTACTATTTGCCGCGCTTATGTTGTCCATTTGTATTCCTCCTCGCCTAAGCCACTCTTTTTATGCGAAACTCATCTTATCTCGTTAGGATGCCACCCCAATGAGAATGCCTCGGAGATTCGCCGGGGCCACGGATTCCGGTCTGCTCCGCGCAAGACCCCAACGCCCCGGGTTTTGAAAATTCAGATCCCGGCTTGCGGTTGGAGAGTGGCTGCACCTATAATTCCAACGTTTCCGATAGAGCACTTCTGGTCCGCAGGGAATGGCAGCAATTCCGTCAGCGGCATGGCCTCTGGCGATTTACGCAATTTTACTTTCATGTATGGAGCGAGGAGACAAGGAATGAGAGCAATTCGTTGGACGGCAAGCCTTCTGCTTCTTACCGCGCTTGGCCTGAGCTGTACTCCACCTGCCCCGGCCCAGGAGGCCGCGGCCGCGGGTGGCGCTAAACAGCAGCCCTACACGATGGCGGAGTACAACTCCTATCAGGCCGCCGCTGCGGAGAAGAATCCTGCTGCACAGACCAAGCTGCTCGACGATTTCACTGCCAAGTATCCGGCTTCCGCGCTGCTGAATTACATCTACCCGCTCTACTACAACAACTATTTCGGGCAAAAGAACTATCCGAAGGCCATCGAGTACGCGGACAAGTTGATCGCGATGGGGGACAAGGTGAGTCCGGGCGATCTTTACAGCGCGTACTACGTTCGCGCCGCCGCGTACAACAACATCCCGAGCCCCGATCCGGAGACTTCCAAGGCTGCGCGCGCCGCTGCCCTGGCTGCGCTGAAAGTAGTGGACCAGATTCCGAAGCCGGATACCGAGGATGCGGACAAGTTTGCGCAAGAGAAGAAGACATCCATCCTCCTCTTCAACGGTACGGCGGCGAATGCCGCAATGGCCGCCAAGGACTACGCCGGCGCCATTGCATCCTTCAAGGCCGTGCTGGCGATTGTGCCGGACGATCTGCTTTCGAACTACAAGATGGGCCAGGCTTACATGGCGATGACTCCAGCTCAGCCGCTGGAAGCGATGTGGTCCTTTGCGCGCGCTGCAACGTCCAAGAGCGCGAACGAGCAGCAGTCGAAGTCGGTAAAGACTTATATCCGCAAGGTGATGGCCAACTACCAAGGTGGCACGGTTTGCGACGCGCTGACCGATGCGGAGATGAACGAACTGCTGCAGCTTGCGCCCAACTCGGTGGAGCGCCCGGCGACCTACAAATTGGTCAGCTCGGCGGATCTTGATGCGGCTCGCAAGGACATGACCATTGCCACCGTCGTCACCGACCTGAAAGCGGGCGGGGACAAGGCCAAGCTGACGTGGACCGCGGCCTGCGGCCTGGAATTTCCGGACGTGCCGGGCAAGATGATCGAGGTTGTGGCAGGGGCGGATACAACGGAACTCAAGAACGCATTCGTCACCAGCGATGCGGAGTTTGAAGCTGCTACGACGCCGAACATGGATGTGATTATCAAGAGGGCCGATCAGCCCGAAGCCGCGAAACTGGAAAAGGGAAATCCGGTCCGGTTTACCGGTACGCTGGAATCCTACGATCCCGATCCGGCATTCATGCTGCATTGGGACAAGGCCAAGGTGAACGCGGAAGATTTGCCGAAGGCGGGCCCGGCGAAAAAGCCGGTGGCAAGGAAGCCTGCGCCGAAGAAGCCCGGGAACTGATTACGACAGATAAGAGGGCACGATGTATCGTGCCCCTACAAAGAGCAACGGCCCCGAATGACGAATTCGGGGCCGTTTTTTTTGAGTGCGGCAGCCCGGCTGCCGCTTTACGGTTTCCAGAATTACCCACCAAACGTTAGCCGAAATCGCCGGCCCACTTTAACTACCGCCCCTTTCGCCGCCTGTGGTCCAGCTTGTACTCCGTCATTTTCCGGCTCAGCGTGTTGCGGTGAATTCCCAGAAGCTCCGCGGCCCGGCACTGGTTGCCGTTGGTGCGCTCCAGAACCCGCTTGATGAAGCGTTTTTCGAACTCCCCAACGGCCTCATCGAACAAAATTCCGCGTTCCACCATCTGTCCCACAAGGCCTTCCAGTTGATCTCTCACGTCCGCACTCTCCGTGCCTGCGAATTTTCTTAGGGGGCCGGCTTACGCGTCCAACTCGCGCCCGACCAGGATGCGATAGGCTTCCCGGTACTTGGCGCGCGTTGCGGCAACCACGTCGGGGGACAAGGCGGGGCCCGGCGGCGTCTTCGGCCATCGGATCCGTTCGAGGTAGTCGCGCACGTACTGCTTGTCGAAAGAAGGCTGGGGGCCACCGGGCTTGTATTCGGCGGCGGGCCAGAAGCGCGAGGAGTCGGGAGTCAGCGCTTCGTCGATCCAGATCATTTCGCCGTTCAGAAGCCCAAATTCAAACTTGGTGTCGGCCAGCAGGATGCCGCGCGGTTCGGCGTAGGCGGCGGCGCGACGGTAAATCTTTAGCGTGGTGTCGCGGACTTTTTCCGCCAGTTCCTGGCCGAGCATTTCCGCGGCGCGCGCGAACGGAATATTTTCATCGTGGCCCGTGGCAGCCTTGGTTGCCGGCGTGAAGATCACTTCGGGAAGCTTGTCGGATTCGCGCAAGCCGGCGGGAAGCGGAATGCCGCAAACTTTTCCGGTGGCTTGATACTCCTTCCAGCCGGAGCCGGAGAGATACCCGCGGGCGACGCACTCGATAGGAAGCGGCGCGGTCTTTTTCACGACCATGGAGCGGCGGGCCAGTTCGTCTTGAAACTGGTCAAACGGAGCGGGGAATTCGGTCGCGCTTAAAACATGATTGGGAAGGACGTCTTTCAAAAGATCGAACCAGAAGAGAGAAAGCTGCGTGAGGACGCGGCCTTTGTCGGGAATGGGCGTCGGCATGACGACGTCGAACGCGGAAAGGCGGTCAGTGGCGACGATGAGCAGGCGATCGCCCAGATCATAGATATCGCGCACCTTGCCCCGCGCCAGCGGCGCGATGCCCGGGAAATTTGTCTCTCGAATGACTTTTGGTGCAGGACTTGCGTTCACGACCGTGTCGCCCCCGACAAAGTGCTCAGCATTCTATCCCACCGTTCGCCGATGTCAATGTGACCCGAGGACAATTCGGGCGAAGAAAAGCTTGTGGCAGGTATTGTTTCTTTTAATGAAAAAATGGGGCGAAAGATTTTCGCCCCGGGAGACCTGATACGGATTTGTTATGCGGCGGTTGCGGCTCTGCGTTTGGGCGTGGGTTCGGCGTCGCCTTCCCAACGGACGCTGACGAGTTTCGAAACGCCGGGTTCCTGCATCGTTACACCGTAGAGGACGCTGCCGGTCTCCATCGTCTTGCGATTGTGGGTGACGACGATGAACTGGGTTTGCGCGCTCATGTCGGCGATAAGCTTGGTGAAGCGGCCGACGTTGGCTTCGTCAAGCGGCGCGTCAACTTCGTCGAGGATGCAAAAGGGGCTCGGCTGATATTTGAAGATAGCGATTAGCAGCGCAAGAGCAGTCATCGCCTTCTCGCCGCCGGAGAGCAGCAGCACGTTCTGCAGGCGCTTGCCCGGAGGCGAGGCCACGATGTCGATACCCGCGTCGCCGGAGCTGTCGACTTCCGTGAGGCGCATTTCCGCCGTGCCGCCGCCGAAGATGGTTTGGAAGGCGGTGGTGAAGTTGGTGTTGATGGCGGCGAAGGCCTGCTCGAAGCGATCCTTGGTGATCAGGTCGAGTTCCTTGATGGCCTGCTGGGTGTCGGTGATGGATTGCAGCAGGTCGTCGCGCTCGCGGGTCAGGAAGGTGAAGCGCTGCTCGCACTCGTTGTACTCTTCGAGCGCCATCATGTTGACGGCGCCCATGTTTTCGATTTTCTGCTTCATCTCGCGATAGTTTGCTTCGGCGAGCGAGAGTTCTTCGCCGGACATGAACGCGGTTTCGGAGGCGATGAGGTCCTCCGGCTGAGCGTTGACTTCGGCGAGGCAGGTTTCGCGCAAGTGGGCGCGGTCGGAGTCGTTGCGCGCTTTTTCGATTTCGAACTTGCCGCGGGCTTCGCGCATTTCCTGGAGGGTCTGACGGGCCATGCGCAGGTGGTCTTCAGCCTGGGTCACCCGGGTGCGGCCCGCATCCCATTCCTGCTCGAGTTCTTTCTGCTTTTCTTCCAGGCGGATCTTTTCGGCGCGCAGGACACTCAGTTGTTGCGTAAGTTCCTCGGACTGGCGGGCCATGGCGGCGGTTTCTTCGTTGATGGACTCTTCCTGCTGGCGGAGCGCGAGTTCGCGGCGTTCCAGATCGGCGCGCTCTTCGTCCAGGCGTTTGGCCATCGCTTCGGCCAGCGCGAGGCGCTCTTGCATTGCCGCGAAGTCAGCCTTGGCGGCGGAAAGTTCATCCTGCTCGGTTTGCACGGCGCCGCGCAATTGCGCGACTTCCGCAGTGAGGCTGGCGCTTTCGGCTTCGGCTTCGGAGCGGGATTTGGCCGCGGCTTCATGCTGGAGCCTGGCCTGCGCCGCGCGCTGTTGCACAGATTCGATTTCGCGGCGCACGCGCGTCAGTTCGTCCTGGCAGACGATCAGGTCCAGGCCAAGCCGCGCCAGTTCGCTTTGCGATTGCTCGTGGCGGTGCTTGGTGGAGAAAAGGTTGCGCTCTGCTTCGCGCTGCTGCGCGGTCACCTCTTCCTGCGCTTGCTCGCCGGAGCGGAGTTCCGCGGCCAGTGTTTCCAGTTCGGCGTGGCTTGCGGCCGCGCGGTGTTCGAGTTGCATCACTTCGGCATCCAGCGCGCGCAACTCACGCTTCATACCCAGCGGCCCGGCTTCATCGGGACGCCCGCCGGTAACCATGCGGCCTTGATAGCAGGTACCTTCGGTGGTGACGAAGGCGTATTGCGGATATTCACGCGCGAGTTTTTCCGCGGCGGTGGCGCCGTCCGTCAAATAGCCGGACCGGAGGCGAGGCAGAAACTGCTTGGCGGCCGGTCCGAGCGGGTCGCGAAATTCCACGAGTTTGTCCAGGCGCGAGATTACGCCGTCTTCCGAACGGAAATGGATGATGGGCTCGTAGTCCTCAAGTTTCAGGTTGCGCAGGGAATCAACGAAGAACGTGGCGCGGCCGCCGACTTCTTCGCGCAAGAGGGAAACGCCGGCGCGGGCGTGGTCGTAAGTCTCCACGACGACGTACTCGAGTTCGTCGCGGAGATATTGTTCGACCGCGGCTTCGTGCTGTTCCTGCACTTCGGCGTAATCGGCCAGTACGCCCACCGCGCGGAATTCCTGGCCGCCGTGGCGCTCGTTGGCGGCGAATAGTTTTTGGACGGCCTCGCCGGTGTAGGAGCGATCGTTGAGAATCTGGTTGAGCGTGGAGTGGCGGGCGCGGACCGCGGACAGGTTGTCGCGAAGGACATCGGCTTCCTTTTGCGATTTTTCGCGAATCTGCTTCAACTCCGCGATGCGCGATTGAATTTGTGTGGCCTTCTTCTGCAGTTCGCCTGCCTGCGTCATGGCGTTCTGCCAGTCCTGGGCGGCGCGCTCCGCGTCGTCGCGCACCTTGATCGAGCTTTCGAGCAGGGTGGCTTCGCGCTCTTCCTGCTTGCGCATCGCTTCGGTCTGGTGGACGAGCGCTTCTTCGGCCTGCTTCTGTTCCCCGTGGAGGCGCAGCAGGCTTTCGCCGGCTTGCGTCGCGACACGGCGCAGGGCGTCCACACGCGCTTCGGCTTCAGAGATTTGCGCGGCGCGATGCGTGGCCCGCGCAGCGAGTTCCTCGACCCGAGCGCTGACGGTGATGGAATCGCGGCGGGCGTTTTCAACGGCTTGAAGTTGCGCGGAGTTTCTCGTTTCCCAATCCGCGTGATGCAAAGTCAGGGCGTTCCGCTCCAGGGTAATCTGCTCGTTGCGTCCGGCGAGTTCGCTGCTGCGCGTCTGATTAAAAGTGATGCGATTTTCGATGCGGTCGACTTCGAGCGCGGTGTGGTTCAGCACGTTCTGGTTCTGGCGGATTTCAGCGTCCAGCGAGTAGATGCGCTGGCTCAGGCGATCCTGCTCGGCTTCCTGCTCGTGAATCATCTGCGCGTGCTGGGTTTCGGTGGCTGTCAGTTCGGCCAGGCGGGTTTGCACGCGGTCCGCTTCGGCATCGAGTTCGCGCGCTTTACCGGCCAGCATTTGGCGGACGATTCCGCGCATTTGATCGCGGATTTCGGCATAGCGGCGCGCTTTCGCCGCCTGGCGTTTCAGCGAGCCAAGCTGCTTCTCGACTTCGACGACGATATCGTTAACGCGGGACAGATTTACCTTGGAGGATTCGAGCTTCGCCTCGCTTAAGCGTTTCTTCGTTTTGAATTTTGTGACGCCGGCGGCTTCTTCGATGATGGCGCGGCGCTCCATGGGTTTGGTGGCGAGGATTTGTCCGATGCGCCCTTGCTCGATGATGGCGTAAGAGTCGGGGCCCAGGCCGACGCCCATGAACATTTCCTGGATGTCGCGCAGGCGGCCGACGCGCCCGTTGATCAGGTATTCGCTCTGGCCGCTGCGATAGAGACGGCGGCTGACGACTACCTCGCCGGGCTTGGTGACAAGCGCGGGCTTCTCCGCTTTTTTCTTGCGCTTCAGTTTGAAGCCGGATTCGGTCTGGCCCTCAGGCGTTGCGTTGTTATCGCCTGAATTTTCGCCAGAGGCTTCGGTCGCGGCGATCGCGCCATCGATCATCGCATCCAGATTCTCCGTGGCACTCTGCGGTTCCTCTGCGGTGAATTCCTTCTTTTCCTCTTCCGCGGCATTCTCCAGCACAAAGCGCGCGGCCTCGGCGAGCTCCGGATCTTCCATGGTGATGGTGACTTCGGCCAGGCCCATCGGCGGGCGCTTGGTGGTGCCGTTGAAAATGCAGTCGGCCATCCGCTCGGCGCGCAGAGACTTGTGGCTCTGCTCTCCCAGCACCCAGCTGATGGCGTCCACGACGTTGGATTTGCCGCAACCGTTCGGACCGACGATACAGGTGGTGCCGGTGCCGCTGAACGTCACCACGGTGCGTTCGCAGAACGACTTGAAGCCCACGATTTCGACTTTGCGCAGCTTGAGCAAGGTGTCCCCTCTTGTCGTAGCCTACTGCTTCGCGGCTCCGGGTCAATGGAACTTGGCCCGGAATCCAGTCCCTGATATGCGCGACCCGGGCCCAATACTCTCAGAACCCGGCTGTCGCCCCTACGTTTCTGATAAACACACCACCAGCGCGAACAAATTCACCCAGGGTTTTTGGCGCGAAGAGAGACGACTTTCCTTTCCTCGGGAGGAGGAGTCTTCACGCAACGCTTCTGCCTGTAACAGACAGAAAGCACACACGTTTGGCAGGTTCTCGGTCAGAGGCCCAGCCGCCTGGCGCTAAGATGGCGGTACGGGAGAAAAGCGTATCACGCAGGTGGGGGTCTGTAAAGCACTACTCTACCTGTTGTGGCCAATTTTTCTGTACCACAATTTTCTGGGTGGAGCATGCCTAGTTCAGGCGCTTGGCCACGATACGCAACCGGCGATAGTCCATGACCCAGTGATCGTCATGGAAGAGCTTTGGGCGGAGTTCGCGCTCGATTTCGGCGAGCAGGCTTTCGCGGGTGGCCTTGGGGAGGCCTTCGACAAAAGACCCGCCGAACATTTCGAGCCAGTTGCGGAGGCCGCGGACGCCGTCATCGAGCGGCGTGGGGCGGTCGAAGAGCGTGGCGTGGGTGACTTCGAAGCCGTGTTTCTCCAGCAAGCCGGTGTATTCGGGGATGCCCGGGTAATACCACGGGTCCGGCGCGGCGCCGGCGACGGCCAGTTTCTGCCATGAGTGCTGAGTGGCTTTGATGAGTTCACCTGTGTTTCCTTTGCCGCCGAATTCGGCCACGAAGCGGCCACCGGGGCGAAGTGATTTTTTGATGCCGGCAATTGCGCGCTCGGGTTCCTTGATCCAGTGCAGGGTGGCATTCGAAAAGACAGCGTCGAAAGTTCCATCGAGCGAGATTTCCCGCGCGTCCATCACTTCGAAGTGCAAGGATGGATATTTTTCTTTCGCCTGACGGATCATTTCGGGCGATCGATCGACACCCACGACCTGCGCGCCGGTTTCCGCAATTTTGGCGGTCAGGTGGCCCGTCCCGCAGCCGAGGTCAAGGATGCGTTCTCCGGACTGGGGGTTCAGCAATTCCAAAACCCCGGCTGCCAGTTTCCAGACGAACGAATGCTTGTCGTCGTAGAGTCCCGCGTCCCATTTGGCTTTTTCCGCCACTCTAAGCCCCTCCCATTTCGAGAACGGCTCCCGTTTCAGTTTCAAGGGGTTCGCCCTGACCCAATTTTACAATCGCGCGGGCCACGCTTGCATTGGTAACAGGGAAAGTTCCGGAGCCGTCGGTTTTTGTATAGGGCAATTCATGAATGCCGGGCGCAGCGCCTTCGATGAATGCTTCGATTGGCGAGCCATCGTCCAGTCGGCCGGAAAAATTCCACTGAAGGCGCGCGCGGGACCGGTCGATCAGCGACTCTGTTATTTTTCGCACACTCGAGAACTTGTTGTGATGCCACAGAATGCCATTTCGAAAGACCAGGCCAAGCGGCAAGTCGTAGACCAACGCTTCCAGAGTGCTGCCGCTGCCGAGTTGAGGGAAATACGCGTGCATCCAGCGCCAGTAGCTTCTGTGGCGGTATCCGCAGTTATGGCCCTGGACGCCGAAGCCCAACGGCTCGCCGCTGAACTTCCCGTCGTCAAAAATAATCTCGCCTGAAAAAGCGGCGTCAGCATGCGGCGAGCGCGAAAAGCCGATCCAGCCTTTATCGCTGAGAGTAACGCCAAAGGTCGAGTGAATGCGCAGGTTCCAGGAAATGTGGTGTCCCTTTGATCGTATATTTCCCCAGCAGCGGCCTTCCTCGATGCCGCTTTCGGCGGCGCGGCAATGGAAGGGAACTTCTCCGCGTGGGCTCAGGTCCAATTGTTCGGGGGGCATCTCAACGATGAATGTTTGCGGCGGAGCGTGGAGCGGGAACCAAGTCGCCCAGATCTGAAAATGCCGGCGCGCCGATAGGTCGGGAGCAATCTTGATGTTGTTCACAAGTAGATACCGAAACCACCACGCCCCGCTGCCGTCCGCCAGCCCGCAGCGCACGAACCAGACTTCGTAGCGGCGGCGCATCCCCGGCGTGGAGTAGACGGCGTTGAGTTTGGCGAGGGCCAGGGCTGCTCCTTTAGGGTCTATGGTTCCTGCTATCTGATCGCTGCTATCCGCAGAGGGATAGAAGCGACCAGATTACAGCGATCAGGAACCAGGAAAGCGCAGCACGATCACTTCGCCGGCTTCAGATACTTATCAAACCACGCCACCATGCGCGTTTGCATATCCACGCGGTGCTTGGGCTCCTGCAGGCCGTGCGGTTCCCGCGGGTAGACCACGAAATCCGAGGGCACATTGTAGCGCTTTAGGCCCCTGTATAGTTCCTGGCTCTGGCCGATGGGATCGATCGGGTCGGCTTCGCCTTGCAGAATGAGCGTCGGCGTCTTCGCGTTTTTCACATAGAGAAACGGCGAGCTGTTCAGGAATCGCTCCGGGTGCTCATAGGGAGTCCCGAAGAACCACTCGTCTTCCGCTGATCCGTTTTCCGTGCCAAATTCGGAGATCAGATTCGCCATGCCGGCGCCGGAGACGGCCGCCTTGAAAAGATCCGTCTGAGTCACGGCCCACTCCGCCATGTAGCCGCCGTAAGACCAGCCGCCGATGCCGAGGCGTTTGGGATCCGCGATTCCTTTGGTCACCAGATCTTCGACGCCAGACATGACGTCCTTGAAATCGCCGCCGCCCCAGTCGGCACGGTTCATCTCCATGAATTTTTCGCCGTAGCCGATGGAGCCGCGCACATTGGGATAAAGCACCGCGTAGCCGCGCGCAACCAGGAGTTGTCCCCAGATGTCCACGGAGTCACGCCAGTTTCCCGTTGGCCCACCATGAACCAGCACGACTGTCGGAAGCTTAGACTTGCCGTCGTAGTCCGCGGGCTTCAGCAACGCGGCTTCGATTTCCACGCCGTCGAACGATTTGTATTTGTAAAACTCCGGCGCGATCAGTCCGAACGGCTTGAGGGATTCGTTCAGGTGAGTAACCTGTCGCGCTTGGCCTTCGGCATCGCGCAGCCAGAGTTCGGGCGGCGCGACGCTGGTTTGGCCGACAAACGCGATTTCGCCGGTAGAGGAAAGGTCAAATTCGCCGGGATTTGCCGCCACATCGGGCAAATCCTTTCTCTCACCCGTGCGTGAATACACCGCAAACTTGTTGCGAAAGCCATCCGCGTACAGAAGAGTCAGCGATCCATCCTTCGCCCAGTGATAGTTGCCGACCGGGCGGTCCAAGCTGGCCCCTGTAAGATTGCGCGCCACGCCGCCTTCGGAGCCAATCAGCCAAAGATCGTGGGGAGATGGGCCATCGTCGCGCGCGGCCGCGAAACTGACCTGCTTGCCATCCGGCGAAATTTTCAAATCATTGATGGGGCCGTGGGGCGCGCGAAGTTCGTCCATGCCGCCGCGCAGCCATATGGAATAGAGGCCGTTGGTGAATTGATCGGACGCGGGCTTGTTGGTGGCCTGGACCACGATGCTCTGGCCGTCGGGCATCCACTTGAGTTCTTCCACTTTCCAGGTCGCGGGAGTAACGGCGTGCTCCTCTTTTTTCGCAAGGTTCAGGATGCGCAGGCGGGGCTGCTTGTCGTCCTTGTCCACCACGCGTGCATCGTCTTTATCCTTGGTCTTTTTTTCTTCCGTTTCGGATTTGGCGTCGGGCGCGATGTAGGCGATGGATTGGCCGTCGGATGACCAGGCAAAGGCGATGACACTCGCCTTACCCTTTGTTACTGGAGAGCCTTCGCCGCCCGTCATGCTTAAGACGTAGATCTGCTGTTCGTCGCCACCGCGATTCGAAAGGAATGCCAATTTTGTGCCGTCCGGCGACCAACGAGGAGTTGTTTCTGATTTTTCTGAGTACGTGAATTGACGCGCGGCGCCGCTCTGCTTGTCGAACATCCAGATGTGGCGGATGCGCTTTTCACTCTTCAGCGGCTCGCTGACCACGAAAGCCACGCGCTGGCCGTCGGGTGAAAACTGCGGATCCTGCACGGTGCGCAGCTCCAAAAAGTTTTCCGGGCTGAGAAGTTTCTTTTGCTCCGCCGCCGGAGCCGCCGCGGGCTGCGCAGCCTTTTCCTGTGCGCCCAGCGAATTGCCAGCCAACAAGGATATTCCCAGCCATATCGCCGCATGCTTTTGCATCTGCAAATTCCCCCGAGTCTGCGCTTCCAAATGGAATCCCTCGACTGTATTCGCCGCCGCTGGATGCTGTCAATTGGCGTTCCTTCTATTTTGTTTCAATTTTTGCGGCGAAACTGGCAGCATAGGGTATACGATGAATCTCCAGACAGGAGGAACACCATGGCGAAAAAGAACAGACTTACCGAAGTCGGCAAAAGGGTTGGAGCTGCTTTGGGCAAGGCCAATCGTGAAGCGCACATCAAGGCTCGCAAAGTGTCGGATGCCAGCAAGATGGCAAAAGAAGAATTGAAGGACATTTCGAAACGCGTCGAAGCTCTGAAAAAGCAGTTGGAGAAGACCGCCAAGCGGCTGAAGTCCGCGTTGGACTAGATTTCTCTGGGCCAGATACCGACATTTAAAATGAGGCCGAACACTTGGCGCTGACGGCGAAAGAACTTCTCCTAGAACTGCAACGTTATGCCGCGAGCGCTCCCACGTCGAAAGTCCTGATGGAGCAGATCTCCAAGCGGCTCCACGAAAACATGGCCCGCTACAACTGGGTTGGCTTTTATCTGGTCGATCCGGCGGATGCCGGCTACCTGATTGTCGGCCCGTATGCGGGGAGCTTTACTCCCAACGCGCGTATCCCGCTAAGCCGGGGGCTCTGCGGCGCTGCGGCCAGCAGCGGACAAGTGGTTGTTGTGCAGGACGTCTCGAAAGACCCGCGATATCTCGCCGGGTCGAATCTTGTGAAATCCGAAATTGTCGTGCCAATTTACGTGAACAAGAAGCTCGCTGGCGAATTGGACATCGAAAGCTATTTCGCGGACACGTTCGGCAAATCAGATCAGGATTTCGTCGAAAGCTGCGCCAAGTTGTTGGCCGGCTATCTGAGCAAAGAATAACCGGCAGCAACGCATTTACGCCCCTCGTCCGAGGATCGCCACCCTACAGGAATTCCCCCAACAGGCTTTGCAGCATCCACCCGATTGTTACCGCGGCACAGCGCTGGCATAACCAATACGGCGGTGCGTTGCCTCGAAAGTTGACCCGAGCGGCAGGGATTGCACTCCGAGTTTGATTGCGCTCGAACGGGAATTTCTCGATCGCAAGTTCCTGTTCCGCGATGGGTGCGCCGGTCGCAAGGGTGAAATCCGGGCCGTCCTCGACCCCGGGTCTAGAGCCAATTGGAAGAGTGGCACTCTACCCTCCCGTGTGCCGTAATCGTCCGCCGCAAATTCGCGATGACTAGAAAGTTTCTGCTGTTCATCCGGCAAGCGGAGGAAATATGCGCAAGTTGAAAATTCTGCTGATGGTGTGGCTGGCGCTACTTCTTGGAGCGAGCGTCCAGGCGCAGACCGGCGGCGGCGCGAACGCCCACGAATTGAGCGGGAATTACGCATTCAGTTTTAACGGGATTCGCGGAAATGCCAGCGTTGCGTCGGTGTTCGCGGCAGTCGGAAGATTCACGGCAGACGGCGCCGGCAATCTGACGAACGGCGAACTGGACACCAACGGCGTCGGCGTTGGATCAACGTTGACCGCACAGTCGTTCACGGGAACGTACTCAATCGGCGCGGATCAAAGAGGCGTAATGACCTTTATAGGGCCGGGTGGATCGCTGAAATTTGCCTTTGCGATGCTGGCCAGCGGGGATGCTCACATCATCGAGTTCGACGCCACTGGAGGGAGCGGAACAATCGGGTCAGGAACCGTGGAAAAAGCGGACGCCAGCGCCTTCAGCACCGCCCGAATTACGGGCGACTATGCGTTCGGCGCCGCGGGGTTTGACAACGCGAAGAATCGTGCCGCGATTGAGGGGCGCTTCACTTCGAACGGAACCGGAACTTTGAGCAATGCGGCCGGGGACGTCAACGCGTACGGCACCGACTATCCCATGACCTTCAGCGCGGCCAATTACGCCGTATCCAATACGGCTAGCGGGCGCGGCACGATGCATTTCACATTTACGTTCGGCGGAGCGCCCGGGAGCTTGAATTTTGTGGTGTACGTGGTGAACGCGGGAAAATTCTTTGCGATGGAGAACGACGCAGTGACGACGGCGACCCCGCTGCTCAATGGAGCCGTGGTGCAGCAGCAGACGCCAACGGGAGGATTTACCAACTCTTCGTTGGACGGCAACATGGTCATAGCGCTCACCGGACTTTCCGCGTGCGGAAGCGGGACCGAAGTGCCTAAAGCCGTCGTCGGTTTGCTCACAGCCAACGGTGCCGGCGCACTTTCCCTGACGTATGACGAAAATTATTGCCGTGCACCGAATTCCGTGACTGGCGCGGCGGGAACCTACAGCGTCGCAGCCAATGGCCGTGCGACGATTGCCATCGGGGGTTACAGACTGGTCGCTTACCTGATGAAGGCAAATCAGGTTTTCCTGTTTGTTTCGGATGCGAATGTTCTGTTCGGTCCCGGCGAGCCACAGACGGCGAGCTCATTCACCAATGGCACGCTGAAGGGTTCGTATGCCGGCTTCGCCACCAACCCGGCGGATTTCCAGGTTGCGGTTTTCTCCAATGTGTTTGCGGCGGATGGCGCCACTCCCACTGGCAATATGACCGGCGCGGAGGATCTTGGCGCCTCGAGCGGACCGGTGTCCGATGAAGCATTCAAAGCGACTTACGCGGTGTCTGCTTTGCCCACCAATGGTAGGGGGACGATGACGGTCAGCTCCGGCACGGGCGGGAACGCCCTGGTCTACATGATTTCCCCCTCGAAATTCGTCGGTATTTCCCTGAATGATCAGAACCCCGCGATTCTGGAATTTGAGCTTGCCCCGGCCAGCAGCACGTCGGCGGTTGCGCTTTCGTCGTTGGCATTGAATCCGGCGAGTGTGACTGGCGGAAATTCGTCCTCGGGTACGGTGACACTGAGCGGCCCGGCACCGGCGGGCGGCGCGCAAATTGCGCTTACCAGCAGCAACACGACTGCGGCCCGCACACCCGCAAGCGTAACGGTCGCAGCGGGAGCAACCAGTGCGACGTTCGCTGTCAGCACCAGTGTTGTGAGCGCATCAACCTCGGTGACCATTACCGGGACGCGCGGCGGAGTGGCCAAAACCGCGACGCTGACAGTCAAGCCCGTGCCTCCTCCGGCGCCGACGCTTAGTTCGCTGACACTAAGCCCATCAAGCGTGGTTGGCGGGGAACAATCGTCACGGGGCACAGTGACTCTAAGCGCGCCGGCGCCGGCCGGAGGCGCGGTGATCACTCTTTCCAGCAACAATGGCGCAGCCAGCGTGCCCGCGAGCATACTCATTCCCGCAGGTGCCAGCAGTGCATCCTTTACGGTCAATACATCCATCGTGCTGATCTCCACCTCGGCCACGATTTCGGGCCATTACGGAGGCGCGACCAGGACAGCGACACTGGCGGTGCTCCTCTAGACGGAGCACCTTCACTATCGGCTGGATTTTCACAACCCCGTGCAATCTGCGAACCGCGAGCCGCAACATTGCGGCTTTGGCGGAGGCTCGGATACAATCGCTTATTTGCTTGTTGACCGAAAGGCCTAGCCGAGACGCGATGCACGAAATCCAGCTGCACAACACCCTCTCTGGAGAAATCGAACCGTTTGTGACGTTGAAGCCCGGGCAGGTGGGCATGTACACCTGCGGGCCGACGGTTTACGACTACGCGCACATCGGCAACTACCGAACCTTTGTGTTTCAGGACATTCTCCGGCGCTTCCTGAAATGGCGCGGGTTCCAGCTGAACCACGTGATGAACCTGACCGACGTGGACGACCGCATCATCGCGAACGCGGCCGCGGCAGGGGTAGGGATCCGCGAGTATACGGAAAAGTTTGTGCAGGCGTTTTTCGCCGATTGCAGGACGCTGAGCATCGAGTCGCCGGAGCACTGGATCCGCGCCACCGACCATATTGATGACATGGTGACACTGATCGAATCGCTGCAGAAGAATTCGTACACCTATCCGAGCGAAGGCTCGATCTATTACCGCATCACGAAATTCAAGGATTACGGCAAGCTTTCGAAGGTGGATTTGTCCGGCATACAAGCCGGTGCGCGCGTGGACAACGACCGTTACGAGAAAGAGAGCGCGCGGGATTTCGCCTTGTGGAAGGCGCCGAAACCCGGAGAGCATTTCTGGGAAACGCCGATCGGCGCGGGCCGGCCGGGCTGGCACATCGAATGTTCCGCGATGGCGATGAAGTATCTGGGCGACACGCTGGATATCCACACCGGTGGCATCGATCTGGCGTTTCCCCACCACGAAAATGAAATTGCGCAGAGCGAGGCCGCGACGGGAAAGCAGTTCGTGCGCTACTGGCTGCACGCCGAGCATCTGCTGGTCGAAGGCGAGAAGATGTCCAAGTCGCTGGGGAATTTTTTCACCCTGCGGGATCTTTTCGCGAAGGGGTACAAGCCGTCGGCTCTGCGATTTGCGCTTGCGAGTGTGCCTTATCGCCGGCAGCTGAATTTTACGTTCGATGGATTGCAGCAGGCGACCAGTTCCGTGGAGAGGTTGCGCAATTTTGCCGCTCGGCTGAAGAATGAAAAATTTCCGGCGGGGAATCAAGCGGGAATGGCGGAGCGCATTGCAAAAGCGGCGGATGATTTCGACGCCGGGCTTTCCGACGATTTGAACACGGCGCAGGCGCTGGCGGCGGTGTTTGATTTTGTGCGCGAAGCGAACACTGCGATGGACAAGGGCGAGTTCCGGCAGGGCGATGTTGCCGCGGCCGTGGAGTTTTTGGCCAGCTTCGACAAAGTATTTGCCGTGTTGGAAGACAACGACGCCGAGAAGCTGAAGGCAATCGGAATCGGCGGCGACGAAGGCGGTTTAAGCGACGCGGAAATTGAAAAACTGGTGGTGGAACGCCAGGCGGCGCGCGCGCGGCGGGACTTTGCGGCCTCCGATCGGGTGCGAAAAGAGCTCTCTGACCGTGGTATAATTCTGGAAGACACGAAGGACGGCAAAGTCCGCTGGAAACGCAAATGAAGCACTTTCACTTCCTAAAACATGACCGCGTTGCCGTGGGTCCTCGTGTGCCTCGCAAGTTTCGCCCGGCGAATCTGCGCCCCGGGCTGTATAGCGTCGATTAAGCAGCGTAATTCGCAGGTTTCGGCGACTTCCGGCCGGTCCACGAACCTGCATTCTCCCTCCCTTCCGCGATAACACTTTTCCTGCGAATCCTCGGCGAAACGCACTTTGGAGAGATCATGATTACAGCCACGGAAACCAAACTACCCAGAATCAAGACGGCACTGCCCGGGCCCAAAGCCAAAGAAGTGATCGCCTACGACGCGAAATTCATGTCCCCTTCGTTGACGCGCGACTACCCGTTGGTTGCCGAACGCGCTTCGGGCGCTATTGTGGAAGATTCGGACGGAAATGCGTTCCTCGATTTTGCCGCGGGGATCGCAGTCTGCTCGACGGGCCATTGCCACCCGCAAGTGGTCGCCGCAATTCAGAAGCAGGCGGCGGAGATGATTCACATTGCCGGGACGGATTTTTATCACCGGCACATGCCGGAGTTCGCGGAGAAACTGGTTTCGACGATGCCGAAGTCGGAAAAGTGGAAAGTGTTCTTCGGCAATTCCGGGACGGAAGCGGTGGAAGGCGCGATTAAACTGGCACGCTACCACACCAAGCGCGACAAGCTGATCGCGTTTTACGGCTGCTTCCACGGGCGGACTCTCGGCTCTCTTTCGCTGACCGCTTCGAAGAGCACGCAACGCAAGCATTTTGGAACGCTGCTCGGCGGTGTCGAGCACATTCCGTATCCGTATGCCTATCGTTGCGCGCTCGGACATACGAAGGAAACCTGCGGCGCCGAAACTATCGAGTTGCTGGAGCAGCAGATCTTCAAGCGCCTGTTTGCGCCGGAAGAGGTTGCTGCGATCATCGTTGAGCCGGTGCAGGGAGAAGGCGGCTTCATCCCGGCGCCGCTGTTTTTCCTGCAGGAGCTGCAACGCATCTGCAACAAGCACGGCATCATGTTGATCATGGACGAAGTGCAAGCCGGCATGGGCAGAACCGGAAAGTGGTGGGCCGGCGACCACGCCGGCATTACGCCGGACATTTTGCTGACCGCCAAGGGAGTCGCCAGCGGCATGCCGGTGGCGGCATTCATCGCGAAAGAAAGCGTCATGAATTGGAAGGTCGGCGCGCACGGCACCACGTACGGCGGGAATCCCGTCTGCCTGGCCGCCGCTTCCGCCACGTTCGACTTGATCGAGGGCGGTTTGATGGCCAACGCGGAGAAGGTAGGAAATTACATCTTCAGCAAGATCAGCGACTGGCCGAATCGCTTCAAGATTGTGGGCGACGTCCGCGGCAAGGGCCTGATGATCGGCGTGGAGATTGTTCGCGATCAACGCACCAAGGAACGCGCCGCGGATTTGCGTGATGCCGTGGTGGACAATGCGTTTCACCGCGGGTTGCTGACGCTCGGTTCGGGAGAGAATTCGATCCGGATGTCGCCCCCGCTGATCATTGACGAGGAGCAGGCGGATTGCGCAATCCAGATTATGGAAGAGTCGATCCGGGAAGCGGAGAGCAAGATTAAAGAGTGAACAGATAGTAGCGGTCAGATCGGACAGCCCGAATTTCGCTAGCCATATCTCGTAGACGAGGCGATTGGCGAACCCGCTTTCATGCTCGAACGGATTGAGCACAAATTCCTGCAAACCTGATTCGGGGGTAAAAGTAGTATCATCTCGCAATCAGCGCCGATGAATTATCACCACATCAGGGAGCCACAAGCACAGGCGGAACGGCAAGAGGCCGAGACTGGAACTTCCCGAAAAACCTGTAGCCACAAGAAGTCGAACGGCGAACTGTGCCAAAACAGAATTTCTGAGAGCGAAGGATTGTGTTGGCTACATGCGAAGTCTTGGCGACACAAGTGGAGGTCGCTGACGCGGAATCAGTCAATCATGTTCATTCTGGCTGTGTTCGGCGCGCTTCTCGCGGTGCTTGCAATTATCTTGTGGGGCGTAGATAGATTGAAACCATCCGTTGCGGTTGAACCGTACGCTACTCAGGACCGCTATAATCCTTTTGCCGAGCAATTTTACGTCCAGAACCACAGCCTCTACGCCGTCCGAAATGTAACACCCCTATGCAAAGTCCGAGATGTTAATGTCGCACCAGCGCATATGAAAAACTTCTCTATTATGGATATGGCCGAAATTAGAAAAGACCTTGCCCCTGAGGCAAAATCGACTGTGACATGTCATGTGGACGCGTTGTTTAGCAATCCGTTGTCGGGATATCGCGAACTTCAGATTGCCATCGTAGTGAAATACGAAGTACCGTTAGGCATCGCATGGTGTGATGCGGCCAATTTTGGCGGCAAACCAGTTTCCGATGGAACTTTCATTTGGACTTACCAAGGTGCTGCGGACTGTCAGTAAGCACTATCACGGCCAATTAAGAGGTAAGAGCTACATACTGTTGGTGGCAGACTATGCCAGCTGCGGGATTTTTGTTTATACTCTACGGTACTATATGTAGAAGGTAATTGGTTATGGGAATGCTGGCGCGGATCGGATATGCGTGGGTGAAGTGGAAATCGCGCTATGGACTGCGCGAGATCGCTCTCGTGGCGGAAGATGACCGGAAGCACGAGTCGCTGCGCGTCGGGGTGCGCGGGGAAACATACGCTTACTGGTACCTGAGGCGGCACGGATACGTGTTCATCGCGAAGAATTACGAGCCGGCGCGGGAGAAGGGGGAACTGGACCTGGTTGGATTTGATGGCGACACGCTGGCTTTTGTGGAAGTGAGGACGCGTGCGGCAGCGAAAGGGAAGATCGCCCTGCCGGAACTGAGCATCAGCAGGGAGAAGCACCAGGTGCTGGTGCGCACAGCCCACGCTTTCCTACGCGAACGCCACGTGAAGGAATGCCCCGTGCGGTTCGACGTCGTCGCAATCGACAACACGCCTGGAAAGCCCCCGGTAGTCCGGCTACATAAGGATGCCCTTAGCCGGCACGCCTGAGGCCGATTCTCCTCACCCGTTGGTTCCTGTAGCTCAACCCTTCAGAGGTGAGGGTTTCCAGTGCGATGGCAAAATTGTGCCCCAGTAATGAAAACCCTCAGGCCTGAAGGCCTGAGCTACAGGTCGAAGAACCATTCGGGGTACAATACCTCACTAGCCGTGGGTGCTTACAGAGAGCATCCTGAGAGTATCTGTCTGGGGGAACTGCATTGCCGGAGTTACGCAAGGATCCAATCACAGGACGTTGGGTGATTATTTCAACCGACCGCGGAAAGCGGCCGAACGATTTTCTGCGCGAGAGCGTTTTTCCCAAGCCGCCGCAGAATTGCCCGTTCTGCCCGGGAAACGAAGCCAAAACGCCGCCGGAAATTCTGGCCTACGGACGGAACGGCACCGGGGCGAACACCCCGGGATGGAATATCCGCGTAGTACCGAACCGTTTTCCGGCGCTCGGGATTGAAGGCGAGCTGGACCGCGAAGGCGAAGGGCTGTTCGATAAAATGAACGGCATCGGCGCGCATGAAGTGGTCATCGAGACGCCGCAGCACCAGACCACACTGGCGCAACTGCCCCAGAAATCGATCGAAGACGTGCTTTGGGCCTACCGCGATCGCATGCTGGACCTGAAGAACGACAAGCGTTTCCGCTACGTGCTGATTTTCAAGAATCATGGGGAGGCGGCGGGCGCTTCCGTCGAGCACCCCCATTCTCAACTGATAGCCCTTCCTATCGTGCCGCGCCGTGTGCGCGAAGAAGTAGACAATTGCTGGCACTACTACGACGAAAAAGAGCGTTGCATTTTCTGCGACATTATCCGCCAGGAGCGCGACACCGGCGAACGGGTGATCGGCGAAAACGACCACTTCATCACGCTGGCACCTTACGCGCCTCGTTTCCCTTTCGAAATGTGGCTGCTTCCAAAGGTGCACAGCTCCGCCTACGAGAACAACCAGAGCAGCATGTACAGCGCGCTGGCCAATATGCTGAAGGACACGCTGATGCGCATGGATGCGGTGCTGGACCGCCCTGCGTACAACTTCATGATTCACACCTCTCCGATCGGCGAAGAGATCAACGACCATTACCACTGGCACATCGAAGTCATCCCCAAGCTGACCAAGGTGGCGGGCTTTGAATGGGGCACCGGCTTCTACATCAACCCGACCACGCCGGAGGAGTCGGCAAGATTCCTGCGCGAAGCGCAGATCGAAGAGCCCGCTAAAAAGTGAGTTCAATCGGTGGCCGCTGCACGCCAGTGAATGAGACTTTTCGGGCGTGATTGAGCAGAAACGGGCCGATTCGCCTGACAAGCGGAGAAGATTTTCGATATAATTAGGGATTGAGGCGCGGTACCCAAGTGGTAAGGGAGAGGTCTGCAAAACCTTTATGCGTGAGTTCGATTCTCACCCGCGCCTCCAAGAATTTCTCTGTGGAATGATGAAGTTGCAGGCAATCTGTCTTGTGTATCCGTCCCGCATACCTCGAAGAATCAATAACCTCGCAAAATCAAAACCGATTTTAGTTCTTCTACACTAAAGGGTTGGAAGAAGAGGGGCGAGTACTCATCGCCCCTTTCTGTTTTGGCGGTAGATTTAGTTGGCGTTGCAGCTGGTTGGGGTTGTCGTGGTGTTTGCGCTGGTGCACAGCGGCCCCAGTGTGGTCTTCGCGTCGGGGGCGCTGAGCATCGCAAACGGTCCGGCTTTGTGCTCACCGTTGAACGGCGTCGGCTTGGTCGGGTCGAAGTGGCAGGTGGGCAGTGCCGCCGCATCTTCCGGATTGTCGAACCAGAATCCGAGATGAAACGTATTCGTCGGCGCCAGACGCACGTCGGGGTCAAATCCGAAGATATCGTCCAGAAGGATCGTCTTGATCTGCACGTGTCCGTCATCCGTCCGCTTGCCGATCTTGATATCGGACTGATACCACGCCAATCCGAAGCTCCCGGTGAAATTCGGATCCTTCGTGCCATCCGCTTGGAAGAAGCTGTTCTGCACCGTGAAGAGGTCAAACGCCAGGCCGGGCTTGATTCCATCCAGATCCAGAATCAGCGTGTCATTCTGTTTGCCGCGAATTACCGTCGCGCGTGCCCGCGGCTCTTCGAACGGATTGGCGCGCAGGCAGTCAACGACGGCCGGGTTCGGCAGCAGGTTGAACGTGATTTCGTCCCTGGTGTCTTGGGCGGAGGCGATGCCGGAGGCGGCCAAAACGCCGAACGCCACCAGCAAGCCACGGGTGATGCTCCGAACGGCCTTGCCGCCCGGGAACTTCTTGCTGCTATTGTTGTTCACTTCTTTCTCCTTATTCTCTCGACTTTTCTTGTGCATATTGCACGGATTCTCGAAGGCCCAGGGTCCGCGTTCGCCGCTACACCATCGCATGAGGGATGCTTTTGGCGGAGCAGCGAAAATTGCGGTCCCTACTTGAGATATCGGGAATCAGGGGGAAAAGACGACAGGAGGAAAGAAGTAATCCTGAAGTTGGCCGGCGACTGGCGAGATGGGGTGAACTCTGCCAACCGCCGGCATTGGGGGAGTAAAAGGAGCAGCGTTCAACTAGTCGTGCGGCAAACAGCTGCCGATGCCCTGACTGTTCAGGAAATTGCCCAAGTCATGCTGGGCAACCTGGTCGTGCCAGAACCCGATTTTCTTGCCGTCGAGGCCGAAGGGGACCTGCGCGTGGGGCATGTCCTTGGTCTCGCAAACCTCGTGCTGAATCTGGGGTGCGAAACCCACAAAATCCGTGGACTTGGCAAATGACTCCGGCTGGGCCAGATGGCACATCCGGCAATATTGCCGCACGACGCCGTGGTACAGCGTTGGATTGTCGGACCAGCCAGCGGGTGTAAAGCCATCCACTGCCGCGCTGTTGGGCGTATTCACACCACTCGGATAAGTGCCATTGATCACTTCCTGGATCGCTGTCGTCGGGTTAGTGGAAGCCACAATCGCGTTGAGTTTCCGAAACGCTTCGGCCTGGTCGTCGAACGTGAACCCATCCTTATCGCTATACCGGAAGTAGAAGACGTCGAACGGCAAGAAAGACGAGCCGCTCGCCGAGTGCGTGTTGGTGTCGTATGATCCGCCGTGGCACGCCATGCACATGCGCGGAACCGTTTTGGGGCCTTCCTCGTTGTTGGAGGTATCGAATGTATTTCCGCTTCCTCTTTGGTCTGCGCCGTCCAGGATCACGCTGACCACAAGTTCACCGTCGGTATTGAATCCATAGAAGGTGACCTTGTTGGGGTCTTTTAGACTGGTGTCAGAGACCATGGCCACGGTTGCAAAAGGGTGTGCGCCCGTAACCGTTCCGTCCACCTCGCCGAGCGCTTCCTTGATGTTTGGCCAACCGCTGGCGACGTCTGCTCTTAGGCTGGGAATAGGACCGAAATTGCTTACGTAGCACGCCACCTTCGTGCCGGACGATAAGCAGTTCATGTCTCTGCCGATTTGCAGATCGCCCAAGTTTGCATAAACACCCCTGACGACATTCGCTCCAGGAACAAAGCCGTTGTCGTTGAACCATTGGGGCAGAGTATAGGAGGTTGGGTCTGCCACTCCGATAGCCTGGTAATATGCGGTCGCCTCGGCAAAATCACGCAAGGCCGAGCAATCCTGGTACTTGCCGCAATGAAAACCATATTTGAAACTAAGCCAGGCGTCATTATGCTCGGGAACATCGGAACATCCTGCCAGCAACGCAACAACCGCGAACAAACCTAAAGTGATCCATTTCGTGCGACGCATCAACATCCTCCAGGGATTCAGATAACCTCGTAAATCCGCACTGCCACTGCAATCTGCAAGCGCCCGAACTGTTCGTTACTTGACGCCGATGAGAACGGTGTGGACGGTTCCGTCGTCGAGACGCACTTGCACCTGCCAGGTGCCGCTCGCCAGAGGTTTTGTGCTCAGGTTGTATTTGTATTTCTGGCCGTCGAAACGGAACAGGTTTCCAGTGTCCGAATTTCCGGGCGCAATGGCGTCGATGGGAACACCGATAAGCACATTACCGGAGAGTTGTTGAACGGTCAGGTTGGCGACGGCAGTGGTAATCTGCGTCCCGTTTACGTCGCTAAGCTGAAAGGCAACGGGTAATGTGCCGCCCTTGCTGAACACGCCTGTGTTGTCCTGCGGTATGGGAGGCAGGAAGCCGCCAAAGCTGTAGTTGACCGTGAAGATGGCGGACTGAGTTGCAGTGTTGAAATTGCCGTCCGTAGCGCTGAGGGTGAAGGTGTTCAGTCCGAGATGGTTCAGCGTGACCGTGGTGCCGCTGGTGATGGGCGCGCCATTCAGGGATGCGGACAAAGTGGCAACGCCGGACTGGGCATCGGTAGCGCCAAAAGTAAACGTCACGTTGGAGTTCAGAAGATAACTGTCACTGAGAACCGGCATTGTCAGAACCGGCGGGGTGATGTCCGTATTGTTCAGAAGCACGGAGACGGATTTAGTGGCGACGTTGCCGACGGCGAAATCCAGTTGCCCGTCTTTATTGAAATCCCCGGCAACAATGGACTGTGGATGGCCCTCAAGCGGGAAATTGCGAGAGCGCGAGAATGAGCCGGCTCCGTCTCCCAGGAATACAGAAACCATTTCGCTGAGCTGGTTAACGACGGCGATATCCGCGTTCCCATCGTTGTCGAAATCTCCCACGGCGATCGAGCACGGATAGCGGCCCGTGGGAAGTTCCTTGATCAGCTGAAAACCACCGGTGCCATCGCCCGCAAAAATCTGAACGCTGCTTGAGAGCAGATTCGCCACCGCCAAATCAGGCTTTCCGTCGCCATTAAAATCGGCAATCGCAAGAGCCACGGGCCGTCTGCCCACGCTGATTGGAGAGTTCGGGGCTGCAAGAAAAGTGCCATCGCCCTTGCCCAGGAGAATGACGACGTCGTTGTCCTCGGCATTGGCCACCGCGATGTCCAGTTTTCCGTCAAGATTGAAATCTCCGACGGTAACAGCTGCCGGCCGATGCCCGATATGAATGGGGGAATTGGTGGCCTGGCTGAAGGAACCGTCGCCGTGGCCCAGTTGCACCGAAATATCCTGGTTGGAAAAATTCGTGATGACGACGTCGAGTTTGCCGTCTCCATTGAAATCTCCCACCGCAACCGCGCCTGGAAAATCACCCCCGCCATCAGTGTCTTTGTGGCCGCCGAACGTTCCGTCGCCATTTCCCAGGAATACCGAAATATTTCCACCCGGGCTTCCAAAAAGGTCCCCTATCCCTCCCGACAAACCGCCCGGCAGGTCCGTTGCCACCACATCCAATTTTCCATCGTTGTTAAAGTCGCCGACGGCAACCGCCGTCGTAAGATTGCCACCAGTGGAAAATGCCGAACCTGAACTTGGCGCGAACGTCCCATCACCTTTGCCCAGCAGAATGGACACGGAATTGTCTGTGGAGTTCGCAATCGCAAGGTCGAGGATGCCGTCCTTGTTGAAATCCCCCATGGTCACGGAAACGGGAGCATCACCGACACCGGTCTCAACAGGGGAGCCTGGGGCCGCGCGAAAGGAAGATTTTCGATTGATGTTAAAACCAACCGCTCCGCTGATTGCGAGTACAAAGACTAAGGTGAGACCTGCAGTAAACCGCTTGATGCTGGCTTTCCTTACCATGCTGCCCATCTTCATTTTCAACCTTTCCTCTCAGCCCCTTGGGGTCCGCTTTGCGGACAAACTCCCGGCCGGTCTCTCGCACAGTCGTGCGCACAGTGAATCGCGATCGTGATGAGCCGGTGCTATTGTCCTTACTTGGGATATCGGAATCCGACGGGAAAAGACGACACCCTCAACGGAAAATATTTAGGTCACGAAGTATTCGGCAGTGAAAGTCGATTTCGGTCCCGCGGCAACTCCCGCAGGCAGCCTATGCTTGGCCGTCTTCCGGCCGGGGCGCACGTGAACCGCATATCCGCTGATGCGACCCATTGTGCGCAACCCGGCCAGTCGACGATAGGTGGAAATGCAAAACTTTCCCTTCTCTCTTGACCGAAAAATTGCAATTTCACGACCACTTCAAGACTTGTTTTCCCCGTTTCGCCGCTACACTTTCGGCCTAGTAACAGCCTCGAGCGTAGCGGCAAAACGTTTGCTCCCTACTTGTGATATCGGAAGCGGAGGGTAAAACACGACATGAGCACCGCATTTATCAATTCTTCATTTCACCGGGGGGAGTTCGAAGACAGCGGCGCGCCCGGCAGCCTTGGGGGACCACCCGAATTGCGCGACGCTCAGTCCTGGCTAAGGGATGCACTCGTGGCAAGGTGTTACGCGGGCCCCACAATCTCCTCGCTGATCACCGAAGCGGGAAACGGCGACAGTCTCGCCGCGGATCAGCTCTTCAACAGCCTCTACTCTGAATTGCATCGCATGGCCCGCCGTGAATTGGCGCGACGAGGCTCACCGGCAAGCATCAGCGCTACTACCCTCCTGCACGAAGCCTACCTGGACATCGCCTCCCGCGAAGGCAGCAGCTTTCCGGACAAGCCCCGCTTCATGGGATACGCCGCGCGCGTGATGCGCGGCCTGGTCATAGATCACGCCCGCAGCCGCAACGCCATCAAGCGCGGCGGCGAATTTGAAATCACCTCTCTCAAAACCGAACCGGCTCAGCATTGTGTCGATCCCAGGGAACTCTCGTCCATCAGCGACGCTCTGGACCAGCTCGCAAAAGTTGAGCCCAAGCTTGCCGAACTGGTGGACATGAAATTCTTCTGCGGGTTTTCATTTGCCGAAATTGCCGCGCTCGAAAACCTGTCGGAGCGCACCGTTCAAAGGCGTTGGGAAAAGGCTCGCATCTATCTCCATCGCAGCCTTCGCGCGGATTTGCCACTCTGAGGACGACTCCGAGGCATCAATGTCCAAGCTCAGTCCCGATCAATGGCAGGTCCTCAGTCCGCAGCTCGATCTAGCCCTGGAGATGACCGGCGGTGAGCGTGCGGCATGGCTTTCCTCGCTGCAGGCCAAAAACCCCAATCTGGGGTATCAGATTGAAATTCTTCTTCGCGAACACCGCGAGCTGTCTGAAAAAGGTTTTCTAGAAACCACCGCACTGGAATTGCCAGCCGGGTCGGGCCTCGAGGGCCAGACTCTGGGCGTTTACACGCTCGTTTCGCAAATCGGCCACGGCGGAATGGGCACCGTCTGGCTTGCGGAACGCAACGACGGCCGCTTCGAGCGGCGGGTCGCCGTGAAGGTTCTGAATTTCGCGCTCTTGGGAAAAGTTGGCGAGGAGCGCTTCAAACGCGAAGGCCACATCCTCGGTCGCCTCCGCCACTCCCACATCGCGGAACTCATTGACGCGGGAGTTTCACTCTCCGGCCAGCCTTATCTTGTTCTCGAATATATTGAAGGCGATCACATTGACCGTTATTGCGATCAAAATTCTCTCGGCGTACGCGCTCGCGTGCGTCTGTTCCTCGATGCGCTACACGCCGTGGCGCAAGCGCATGCCCACCTCATCGTGCATCGTGATCTGAAGCCTTCCAACATTCTGGTGCGATCCGATGGTCAGGTGAAACTCCTCGATTTTGGAATCGCCAAACTCCTCGTAGGGGATGGCCGCGCCGGTGAGTCTCCCCTGACCCTCGAAGGTGCCAGGGCAATGACTCCCGAATTCGCCGCTCCCGAGCAACTGAAGGGCGAACCAGTCACCACCGCCACAGATGTCTACGCTTCCGGCGTCCTCCTCTTTCTGTTGCTCACGGGCCAACATCCGGCTGGCACCGGTCCTCGTTTTCCCGCGGGACTTGTGAAGGCCCTCCTGGAGAAGGACGCGCCTTGTCCTTCCGATGTCGTGGCAACTCCTGTGGGCGACCCCGCCAGAATCACCAACGCCGCGCGCCGCGCCACCACGCCCGACAAGCTCTCCCGCGTCTTGCGTGGCGATCTCGACACGATTGTGGCCAAGGCCCTCAAGAAGAATCCGCAGGAGCGATACTCCTCGGTGAAAAATTTGGCCGACGATCTTCTCCGATACCTCAGGGACGAACCCATCAGCGCTCGGCCCGACACTATCGCCTATCGCACGGAGAAATTTCTTCGTCGCCACACACGCGCTATCGCCGCCGGACTCCTGGTCGTGGCCGCGCTGCTCGGCACCTCTCTCTTTGCGTGGTTCTTTCCACGTCGGGCCGAACCCCTCAACACCGAGGGGTACGTCCTCTTCTCTTGTACATACAAAGCCGCCAATCTTTGTGTCTTTGGCCGGCCGTCTGCCGACAAGAGCGAACTGGTAGTCGCTGCGTTTGACCCGCTCACCGGCCCGGGAAAAGAACTCGTCCGTATTCCGCTTGAGGCCGGCAGCAGCGCCGACATAGGTTTCGATTACTGGTGGCAGGTTTCTCCCGATGGCTCTCTGATCGGCATCGTCAAACGGCACGGGCCGGAAATTCGGCTGGTGCCGCTTCACGGAGGTCAGACCAGAACGATTACAGTAAAAGGCTACTCTGATCTCTTTGATTTCAACTGGGCCATGGATTCCCGCGGCATGTTTGTTTCCACGGTGGGACCCGATGGCCCCTCCCTGTTGCGTGTTGATCTCAACGGCACCGCCCAGCTTCTCTGGCATCAGTCTCAACCGAATTACGCATGGGGGTATCCGTCACCCGATGGACGTCATCTCGCCATCATGCGTTCGAGTACTGACGCGAATGTTTGGGTGATTAACAACTTCTGATCCATTCGTACTGTATGCGTTGGCACAGTATGTCCTGCTGGCAATCCGAGTGCTGGCGAAAGGGTTGCTGGAAGCCGGCCCTGTTTTCCGTGCTCAAGACGCATGCGGGAAGTTATGTGGTGATTTGAAGGTCGATACAGCAAATCGACTGTAAGCTAGAATCGCCAGCGACACGGAGAATGCTCGGAAGTGAATCCACATTGGATGGAGTGTTTCACAGTGAAACCGTCTCGCAAGCCTAGAAACTTCTAAACTCGCAACCCACTCAATCTACAAGATAAGTTCTCTCTCTGAACAACAAAGATGGCTTGCGCCGTGCACGTACCTCTCCGGGGTGTTTCCCGTGTGTGTCGAAATGCGACAGAAACGCCGGTCGAAAAGGCCGAAGAAATCCGGTGAGGCGAGGGGCGAACGGTGATTGGAGGCAGCATGCCTGAGCAAAGCAGAGAAAACACAACCGAGCAGCCGCGGCAAATTGGCTGGGATGTGAAGGAATTGCTGGAGCGGCTCGACGGCGACGAAGGCTTTCTTTGCGAACTGCTGGTGATATTCCGCGAGGACACTCGGCTGAATTTGGAAAAATCGCGGAAAGCAATGGCGGAGCGCGACTTCGATATGCTGGCCCGCGCGGCCCACACGTTGAAGGGGATGCTGCGAAATCTTTCGATGGGTGCGGCTGCGGAAGCAGCTGCGTCGCTCGAAACTGCCTCTCGGGAAAACCGGGGTAGCGATTCGAAGGAATTGCTGGAGAGGCTTGAGAAAGAGCTGGAAGGAATTCTGCCAGAAGTGGAAGCACAACTGGCGGGAGTAAGGTCATGAGAATACTTGTTGCCGAAGACGATACCATCTCGCGAACGCTGCTTGAGAGAACGTTGCAGCGCGCGGGGTACGCGGTGATTGCCGTGGAGAATGGCGCGCAAGCGATCGCGGAGCTCGTTAAACAGGACGCGCCGCGGCTGGCCTTGCTCGACTGGATTATGCCGGAAATGGACGGAGTGGAAGTTTGTCGCGAAATGCGGCAGCGCAAGGAACAGGCCTATACCTATCTCATCTTGTTGTCGTCCCGTGAATCGAAAGAAGACATCGTGGCCGGCCTCGAATCCGGTGCGGACGATTACCTGACAAAACCCTTTAACGTAGACGAACTAAAAGCCCGGCTGCGCACCGGGCATCGTATCCTGGAACTGGAAGATCACCTGGTGGAAGCCCGCGAGAGCATGCGATTTCAGGCGACGCACGATTTGCTGACCTCTCTCTGGAATCGCGGCGTCATGATCGAGTTGATGTCGCACGAAATCATGCGCTCGCGCAGGGAACGAAGCTGCACCGCAGTAATGATGTGCGACATCGATCACTTCAAGAGCGTCAACGACCAGTACGGCCACGCCATCGGAGACGAAGTGCTGCGCGAAGTCGCGCGGCGCCTGCATAATTCGGTCCGGTCTTACGACATGGTGGGGCGCTACGGAGGCGAGGAATTTCTGGTGGCCCTGAACAAGTGCAATCCCGAAAGCGCCGTTGCACGGGCGGAAAATTTGCGTGTGAAAATTGCGGGGCGCCCCATCCAGACGGTGAACAAGCCCCTGTCCGTAACGATCAGCATCGGACTCGCGCTTTCGACCGAATTCGCCGAATGCACCATCGAGGAAATCATGCACCACGCCGACATGGCTCTCTACGCTGCGAAAGCGGCGGGGCGCAATTGCGTGCGGGTGGCGCGGCCTTCCGGTATCGGCACCCCGAGGGATGAGCAACCCACGGAAACGCAGGTGCTGACACCGTAAAGCGCGGAATCAGCAATGAATTTCGCGTGCTACCGGAATTATTTCATCTTGCCGCGGGAGAGCTCCATCATCTGCCGCATGGCCACGGAAGAGCCGGGAGCGCGGCGCTCGCGCCAGGCCTCCAGCCGCTTGCAGGTCTCTTCAATTCCCGAAAATAAAGTGGGGTTCTTAAACGCGGCGCGCCAGGTGGGAACGATCGTGCGCATTCGATCCCATACCACCCACACTTCTCCATTGCTCTCGAAAAACAGTTCGTCGTTGATCAGGCCGCGGTTCACGATGCCCGCCACCATTTCCCAATAGCTGATCACCATCCGGATGTAGGTGTTTTCCTGGCTGCCCTGCGGATACTTCTGCATAACCTCCTCGGGCGTTCCGGCGTGGAAATGGTCTACGAACCACGCGCGCGCTTCCCGCAGCCGGGGTTCTCGCCGCAAATCATAAAGCCGCAGCATGAGGTTCACTTCTTCATAGCTGATCTGAGACATGCCTGACACTCCTTTTCCTATACATGCGGAAATTCACGTCAAAGGGGGCTGTACAGCCTCGCCTTGCAAAACCGGCGCGGAACTGTATTCCACGCGCTGCACGCCGCTGACGGGGAGATCGCGGCGCTGAAATTCCAATTGGATGCGGCGGCGCAACTCGCGCGCTACATCGTCCTGGCGAGCGGGAGCCGTGCGGACCTGCAGACGCACGGTCGAAGAGTTCTGGTCGAAGCTCTGGAGGCCCAGGATACGCGGGCCGTCCACAATCGCTTGCGACCAGGAAGCATCTCCGCGCAACTCCGCGGCCGCGGCTTCCAGCGCCTGCAGCGCTTTCTCCTGGGAAAGCTGCGGTGAAAGCGCCACGTCCACGAAGGCTTGCGACCAGTCGCGGCTGAGGTTTGCCACGGTGCGGATTTCGCCGTTCGAAAGCGTAACCAGTGCGCCGCGCGCATCGCGAACCACCGTGCGGCGCAGCGTAACGTGTTCGACGCGCCCGATTGTGTCGCCCACCTGAATCGTATCGCCGACGACGAATTGATCTTCCAGGATGATGTAAAAGCCGGTAATGACATCGCGCACCAGATTTTGCGCGCCGAAGCCCAGCGCCAGGCTGGCCAGTCCGGCGATTGTGGCGGCGGGCAATACGTCAATCCTGAATTCCGAGGCGGCGGTCAGCAGCGCCACGCCCCAGACGATCTTGCTTCCCGCGCTATACAGAACCACCGCCACAGTGCGCGTTTGCTGCTCGCGAGCCTTTGCCGCGCGCGCTTCGGAAGCGGCCGGCTTGATCAGCAGGTCGGTTACCAGCCGCAGAAGCCGGTTTAACACCAACGCCACGATGAGGATGGCTACCAGACGGAAGAAGATTGCCACGCTGGCATCCGGAAAATAAGAGAGGAGACTGGACATAGATTTGGTTGAAGGGCGAGTATAACATTGCTGGAGGCGCGGTGCAGCGTCCCCGTCCATCGGGCGAGTGGCAAGGGAGGAACAGCCGTGAAAAGCAGGCGAACATTTCTGGGCGGTTTGTTAACGGCCGGTTTGGCCACCGGGCTGGCCGGCGAACTGGCGCCCGGGCAAAATCCCAGCCTTCCCCAGGACAGGAAGACTACGCCGGATGCAACACCCGAGAATCCGTTGGCGCCTCCCGCCGAAAAGCGGATGCTGGAAGAGAACGAAAAGGACATCAAGAAAAAGGTGGAGAAGCTCTACGAGCTTGCGACCGAGTTGAAAGCGGAAGTGGACAAGACGGATTCGAGCAAGGTGCTGAGCCTGAACCTGGTTCGCAAAGCCGAAGAGATCGAAAAGCTGGCCCACGACATCAAGAACCGTTCCAAGGGCTAAGCGTCGTTCCCCGGGGACCTTGTAGGGGCCGCCTTCTGAGGCGGGCCGCCGGCAAACAACGATCCAAGTAGCGGCCACTTTCAAGCATGCCCTGATGAAGGAAGGGTGGACCAGCAGCGTTGAAGGAGCCGGGCCAAAACGTTACCCGATCGAAGCGCCCCAAGAACCGGATGGCGGGGAAGAGAAGGACAGGATAAACTATTCCAGTTACCTGCTTCTCTTTTGTGCGCCCGTAGCTCAGCTGGATAGAGCGCTTGCCTCCGAAGCAAGAGGTCGCGTGTTCGAATCACGCCGGGCGCACCACAAAAATATTTGATCGTAAATGGATTAGGGAATTGGCGTGTTCGCTCTTAGTCCTTCAACGCTTGCCGGCCGAATCGATCCATTATTGGACCAGCAGGGCGCTGAGGAGATTCGCGATGTGCGATTCCTGCTGGACAACTGTCGCCTGATAATCGGTGGCGCCCTTGCCCTGCGTCAGTTGCGCAAGTTGTGCCGCCAAACCCTTCACCGCCACGTCATGCGGTACGTACGTCCGGTCCTGCGGAGTAACGACCTCCCAACCCGCCGGCACACGCCGCAACTCCCAGCGCACATTGTCTCGCCGGAGTTTGCGTTGAATCGTTCCGCCGTCGATGGAAACCTTGGACTCAACATGCAGGTGCGCCCATCCATGGTCGCGCTTGATTTCCACTCGTGTCACGCTGAACTGTTCCACGATCACCAGCGGCGAGTGCGCTTTGAAGGGATCATCCTTACGCAGTAGATTCCCGGCCGCATCACTCAATTCCGAGATGCCCTCAGCCACTTCCTCGCGCGTTGGCGGCTTGCCGCCCGCCGCGACGATCGTGCTGGTTGGGATTTCAAATGGCTCGCTCGCTTCCGTCACTTCCTCGGGAGCCATCGGCCCATAGATCAACACCGTTCGTTCGGATGCCGCCTTCGTTGGGCGGCTCATCGAGGAATTTTCTTCCCCGGATCGCTCTTCGATCGGCGTGCGATGGCTTGGCGGCCGGTTCGGATTCGAGACCTGTCGCGATGGCGATGCACCGCTCTTCGCCGCGGTCAGCACGCCGCTATTCGGCACTCTGTACCGGTAAAACCGCGGTCTCCCCCGCGACTTCCAATAGGCTCCTTCATAGTCCTGCACATCGAATCCCGTGCTCACCAGACTGGAAAAACTGTGTTGCAACGGATCGACGACGATGCCGACGTGCCCCGGCCACACAATCAAATCTCCGGAGTGCGGGTATCGCACGCGCGCAAAATTCTCGTTCCCGGCAAACAGCTCGAACGAACTGGCATACGGGTATTCAAATCCGGCGCTCCCGTAGATCTCATGAATCAGGTGCGAACAATCCTGCGTCCCGCGCGCTGGCAGCTCTTGCCCCAGCGCCAGATCTGCGATGGAGCGCCCCTCATCGATCGTCAGCAACCGAGTAGCAGGCGGCTTTTCCTGCGGCGCATCTGCGTTTTGCGCCATTGCCGGTGACACCCTCATCAGGCACACGAGGCCAAGAGCAAGGGCAAAACCCTGCGCGCCACTCGCTTCCCATTGGACCTTCATCCTGCGCACTTGCACCCCTTGTCGAACGCCTCCGCAAACGAAAGCGCTCTTCTTCTAGAAAACACTTGTGGCTGGGGCTGGCAATGGAACTTGCTCTGAGCGTAACTACAGCAACTGGGTCCGCTTTGCTGGGTGGTTGGCTGGATTCGCAGGGAAGGTCAAGACCGGCCCCGATCATCAACTAAAAGTGTTCTGAAAGGACTGGGGTTCCTCTATTTTCTCGTGATAGGGGCCACTGAGGCAACCTGGTTTTCATGTCCTTGCCGGATAAGCGCGTATTCGAATGAAGTAGGTATTAGAATCAAGAAGTATCTCTGTCAGTTCAATCGGTTGCGGCAGACCGTCGGGAGGGGCATTGGCTGCGCGGCTAGTATCGGTCAACGTCGGGCTCCCGCGTGATATTACGTGGCGCGGGAAGACCGTGCACACGGGAATCTGGAAAAGCCCTGTCCAGGGCCGGGTGAAGGTTCGCCGGCTCAACCTGGATGGCGATGGCCAGGGAGATTTGGCCGGCCACGGTGGTCCGAATCGCCCCGTGATGGTCTATCAGCTGGATTCCTACCGGTACTGGGAACGCGAACTCGCGCGCCACGATTTTTCCTACGGACAATTCGGAGAAAACTTTACGGTGGACGGCTTGGCTGATGCGGACGCGTGTATCGGTGATCGCTACCGGATCGGTTCCGCGCTGTTCGAGATTTCACAGCCGCGGGTTACTTGCTACCGCGTGGGCATCCGCGTGGGCGATCCGCAAATGGCCGCAAAGCTGGTCGCGCATCACCGGCCTGGATTCTATTTTCGCGTTCTGGAAGAAGGAGAAGTTGCAGCCGGAGACGAGATCATAAAAGTCGCGGATGGACCTGAAAGAATGAGCGTCGTGGAGATTGACGCCGCGCTCTATCTCGGTAGCCACACCCGCGAACAATTGGAGCGCGCGCTGCGCATTCCGGCGCTGAGCGAAGGATGGCGCGGTTCCTTTCAGGCGCTGCTACAGGAACTAGCAAAGGGTGCCCAGGCGACAGGCAATGCCGGACTCGCCCCGGATGCGGGCCCGCCGCCGGGCTGGCCCGGATTTCGCCCGCTGCGAGTATCGCGAATCAACCAAGAAAGCAGCAGCGTAAAATCCCTGGAATTTCAACCGACGGACGGCCGCCCGCTGGTCGCTGCACTGGCGGGTCAATTCGTGGTCTTGCGCCTGAAGCCGGCAGCGGCCGGCCCCGTCGCGCTTCGCAACTATTCACTATCCGATTTGCCTTCGCCAGACCACTACCGCGTGAGCGTAAAAGAGGAAGTGAACGGAGTCGCCAGCACTTATCTGCACACGCAAATCAAAGTGGGCGACATTGTAGAGGTAGCCGCACCGCGCGGCAGCTTCACGCTGAAACCCGGCGACAATCCGGTCGTTCTGCTGAGCGCCGGTGTGGGAGCGACTCCTGTGCTGGCAATGCTGCACACACTTGCAAACGAAGCGTCCGCGCGCGAAGTCTGGTGGTTGTTCGGCGCGCGCAATGGCAAAGACCATCCCTTCGCGGAAGAGTCACGCAGCCTGGTCAAGCGGCTGGCGCGCGGCAAGAGCCATATCTGGTATAGCCGCCCAGGACCGGAAGATCGTCTCGATCGAGACTTCGATTTGTCGGGGCGTATTGCCGGCGACGCCCTCAAAAAACTGGGCGTTCCTCTCGATGCGGATTTCTATCTGTGCGGCCCGAGTGCGTTTTTGAAAGATGTGAGCTCCGGCCTCGCGGCTCTGGGAGTTCCCGGCGAGAGAGTGCACGAGGAGATTTTCGGAGCGGCTGGCGCGATTACGCCGGGCATCGCCGAATCATCTCCCGCGCGCCCGCACCCGCCGGAAGGGCCCGCCGGGTCCGGCCCACAAGTGTCATTTGCGCGGAGCGGCCTCAACGTCCCCTGGAACCCAAAATATGCAAGCCTCCTGGAATTCGCGGAGGCCTGCGATGTGCCGGCCCGCTGGTCATGCCGGACCGGCGTGTGTCACATGTGTGAAAGCGGATTAATTTCCGGCAACGTGGCGTATGATCTGGAACCACTGGAAGCCCCCGCGCAAGGGAACCTGCTGATCTGTTGCTCACGACCCAAGGGCGATGTGGCGATCGACTTGTGAGCTGAACCCGCACAAGGCAATTCAATTTTTGCCGCAGCCGCTGGCTCGCATCCCGATTCAATCAGAACTTTAAGTTGGGAAGCGATGCCAAGGCGTTGACATCCGTAGAGATGCTTACCTCGTGCCAACGATCCGCTTCGGTGGCGCGTGTCGCCTCGGCCTGGCCCGCGTACTGAACGGCATTGCTGCTCAGTAAAAGATGCGCAGGCAGGTGGTCGCTGGCAGCCAAGCGAAGGACGACCTGAGTCACCTTGGCAGGATTGGCACGATTCCATTGTGAGCTAATGATTCAGCAACTCAGGAATTGATTCCGCTCTTTGCCGCATACAATCGGCTGTCGAAGCGCCCATCTTCAAAAACCGTCGAAACAGTAAGATGACGCCATTTTTCGGCCTCGCTGGCACGCGCGGCTTCTGCTTGGTGCACTCGCTGTGCAGCATCTACACCGAGGATCAGCCGCACCGGCACCTCGCCGCTATTGGCCAGTTGCACAATTACGTCCGCGATTTTCCTCGGATCTCCTTCCGCGCGCCCTTCGAGGCCTCGCAATATCTTCAGGAACGAACCCACCGTGGCCTCATACTCCGGCAGCAAGTCCGGCGCATCCTGGCCAGCGCGCCGCGCCCAGTTGGTCCGAATACCTCCCGGCTCCAGTGTGCAGATCTTCACCCCGAACGGCGCGACTTCCACAGCCAGCGAGTCGCTGAACCCGCCCACCGCCCACTTGGCCGCGTGATACGGCGTATTACAGGGAACCGCGATACGACCACCGACCGAAGACACCTGAAAGATGTGACCGCTTTTCTGCTTACGCATCACTGGCACCGCTGCGCGTGTTGAATACACCACGCCGTAAAAGCATGTGTCCACGATCGCCTGGAAGTCCTCGGTACTCATCTGCTCGAAGGGCGCAAACTGCCCATAACCGGCATTGTTGACCAGAACGTCCAACCGCCCAAAAGTGTCCACCGCCAGCTGCACGGCCGCTTTTGCTGCTGCCTCATCGCGCACTTCCAGCCTGACGGGTTTCACTCGCTCGCCGTACTCTGCCACGAGAGGTGCCAACTCTTCCGTCCTACGCGCTCCGGCTACTACGTTGTCGCCTGCGCCCAGCGCCGCCTCGGCAATGTCCCGCCCCAAACCGTTGCCACTTCCCGTAATCAACCAGACTTTCGCCATTGCGAAATCCTCCATTCCCGTTCTTAGATAGACCTGGACCCTGCCAGTCGGTCTTCCAAGTGGGTTTCATTGTGAGTGTTCACTCATTTATACGATGCACAGACTCGTTACCTGGTTATGCCGGCCCAGAACATTTGAAAGCCGCTATCCCGGTATTTATTCGCCTTGGATGGGTTCGCCATCGTAAGGTCTATTGTCGCCTCCACCATGGCCCCTAACGCCTTCGAAATAAGCTCCTCCGGAAGATCATTCCGGAAGACACGCTGCTCAATCGCGTCGCGAATCATGGTTTGGTACTCGACAAACGGCGCGCTGCCGGCCTCTCTGGACTCTTTGGTGAGCACCTCTGACACCAGTAGTTGCCCCAGCACCTTGCGCTGCCTGGGATTCGCAATGCCCCAATTTACATAACGATCCCACACATGCCGCAGCCTTGCGCGAAGATTCTTTTTCCTCGGGAAATCCGACATCATCGCGTCGGCAAGCTCAAGCTTGATCTCCCGGTACAGTGAGTTGATCAATTCATCCTTGGTCTTGAAGTAGGTGAAGAGCGTTCCCTCGGCAATATCGGCGCGCCGGGATATTTCAGACGTGGGGGCCGCCGTGAGCCCGCGTTCTGCAAACAGGCGGGTTGCGGAGTCGAGAATTGCGTTTCGCTTGCCTTCGCTCTTGGGGCGCGCTATGGGAACCTCTATTGATGAGTAGTCACTCAAGTATACTGGAATAAGCCACGGTAGCAAGCTATGACGATTCCTCAGGAGGAGAGCCACTGACGCATCTGCTCAGGAGTGACATTCCCACCGGTAAGAATTGTGGCCACCAGCTGACCTTTGAATCGCTCGCGATAAACCGCCAAAGCTGCCAGGCCCGCCGCTCCGGATGGTTCGAGCACTACGCCGAGTCCACGATGTGCCTGTTGCATCGCCGACAGCAGCGCCTGCTCTTCGACCAATAGGATGTCGTCCACCAGGCCAATCAGATCGGCGACAGCTTCCGGATAGGGACACTGTACATCAATCCCGTCCGCGATCGTATTCGTTGGTCCCGATTCCTGCGCACGGCGTGCGCGCCAGGAGCGTTCCATCGCGGGCGCTCCCGCGGCGCAAATGCCCATCATTTTCGTGGCGGGGCGGCGGGCCTTCACCCAGCGAGCCACGCCGGCAAGTAATGCGCCGTCGCCGAGCGGAACAAGGATCGAATCGAACGCCCAGGGCCATCGCAGCAATTCCAGGCCGATCGTGCCCGCGCCTTCCGTAATCGCGGGGATGCGCCCGTCTTCGATCAATTCCGCACCGGTCTTTGCCGCGAACTCCTTCGCTGCCGAATGCGCCGCCTTGAAATCCTCTCCGGCCAGGCGAACATCCGCGCCAAGCGCTCGCATGCGTTCGACCTTCAGCGGATTGGCGGACGGGCTGGAAAAGATCGTCAGCGGAATGCCCCGCTTCCGCGCTGCGAATGCCATGCCCTGTCCAAAATTACCGGCGGTGGAGCACACCAAAGGATGGCGTCCCTTCATCGTCGCCATCAGGAATTCCGCGCCGCGCCCTTTAAAGGAACGAATTGGATTCAACGTTTCGACTTTGACCACGAGGCGGCAATCAAGTTGCTGCTCCAGCGGCTCCGCCCGGAATTGCGGTGAATTCAGAAAGACCGGGTCAATCAAGCTCGCAGCTTGCTCAATGCGTTCCACCGACAACCGATGCGGCTCGCTCATCTGCACTCCCCTGTCGATAGTGTATCCGTTTGGTATGAGCCTGGAGCAACTCGGGATCCTCGGCCAGCCATCATCGCGCCCGCCGCTTCAGTGCGTTTAACACGATTCTCTTTTTCAGTCGGTATCTAACCGAATGATTGTTCAACGTCTCTAATTCGCATAGCCCATTCGAAAGGACGCGCGATGCCTCAAACAGTTTTGGTGACCGGCGGGTCGGGATTCATCGGCGCCCACTGCATTATTCAGCTTCTTGCCGCTGGCTACGAGGTGCGCACAACGGTTCGAAATCTGAAGCGTGAAGGCGATGTGCGCGCCATGCTGAAAGTTGGCGGCGCGGAGCCCGGCAGTCACCTGAATTTCTTCGCCGCCGATCTGGAAAACGACGCGGGCTGGAGGGAAGCGGTCGCGGGGTGCGATTTTGTGCTCCATGTGGCATCACCCTTGCCGCCGAGCGTTCCGAAACACGAGGACGAACTGATCGTCCCGGCGCGCGAAGGCACACTCCGGGTTCTGCGCGCCTCGCGCGACGCCGGCGTGAAGCGCGTGGTGCTGACTTCTTCGTTCGCAGCAATCGGATATGGACACAAAGTGCGGGAAACTCCGTTTACCGAGGCGGACTGGACGGATCCGAACGGCGACGACGTCGCACCATACACCAAATCAAAAACCTTAGCGGAGCGCGCGGCTTGGGAATTTCTTGCCCGGGAAGGCGGTGCGCTGGAGCTTTCCGTCATCAATCCCGTTGCGGTCTTTGGACCCGTCCTTGGACCAGACTATTCGGCTTCCATCCTGCTGGTGCAAAAAATGATGGATGGAGCGATGCCCGGCACGCCGCGGCTCCACTTTGGCGCAGTGGATGTGCGCGACGTCGCCGACTTGCATATCCTAGCTATGACGAATCCCGCCGCCAGCGGTGAACGCTTCCTCGCGGTCGCAGGGGATTTCCTGGCCATGCTCGACATCGCGAAGATCTTGAAAGCCCGCCTGGGCGCGTCGGCCAAGCGGGCCCCAAACAGGCAACTGCCCAACTGGATGGTGCGCCTTGCCGCGCTGCGTGATCCTGCAATCAAGCTGATCCTGCCCGAACTCGGTAAGGTAAAGAACGCCACGAACGAAAAAGCGCGGCGCGTGCTCGGCTGGGCGCCACGTTCAAATGAAGAGGCGCTCGTCGCCACTGCCGAAAGCTTGGTGCGTCTAGGCCTCTTGAAAGACAGCCCCCAAAAAGCTGCTTGATAAAAACAGGAACCCGCCCGTACCTAAGCACGAGCGGGTTTTACTCCCTAAATTTCCACGGAAAGCATGTCTATTTCAGGAGCGTATCGCAATAGGTGGAGTCGGCGCCGAAGGACCCTCCGCACGAAAGTGTTTGCTGATATTGGTTGGCCTGGCCGAAGTCTTTGAGCGTATCGGGATAGTCCACTCCAAACTGATAGCCGTTCGTCCCCAGCGTGTACCAGGGATAAATGCAGAACGGCCCGCCGTAAACAGAGCACGTCGCCAGAACTTCCGCTTTTCCACCCAGATCGCTGACCGCCGCGAATTGCTTGGCTTGCGAACCGTCCGCAAACGTGACGGATTTGATCTGAATCGGTGAAGCGCCGGCCCAAGCCGTGGCGTCATAGGAATCGCAGCCGACCTCACCGGCCACACAAAAAGCGCCCGCGCCGGTGAACTGGGATTCGTGCCCGATTTCCCACACGAAAGAGTTCGGCGTGTCGTTCACGCCGCCCCATCCCAGGGCATTGCCGATGGCCTGGGTGTCGAACGCGGGCATAAGCGGCCCGGTGCTGGAGGAGTTCAGGACGATCGTGCCGGAGCCGCGGGTGGTGAGGTCGGAGACGGTCACGTGAAAACCGTCCTGGGCCGCGGTGGTGAACCAATGCACGGTGACGGTGTCTCCCGCATGCATGATCAGCGGGTTATTTTGTCCGGTTCCGTCAGTAAGCATCGCATTGAACGCGGCTGTCTCGTGGAAAGTGCCTTTTTGCCCCGTGGACGTCAGTCGCCACACGGGCGAGCAGACGGTGTAGGCGTTGGGCGCAAACTTCACTTGGAACCCTCCGCTCTGCGAGCAACTGGACACGATGCCGTCAGGATAAAACTGCAACTCCACAAAGGATTGCCCAAACACGCTTTTGGGATCGGTGACCGCTCCGCCAAACCAGAACGTCGGGCCAGTGGCGGAAACGGGGAACGCGCCACCTGTGGGAAGCACCACCGTCCAGGTCAGCTCTTTCGCCGAGCCCGGCAGGCTCGAAACAGGATCCAGTTCGGGCTCGTCGTGGCCTGTGCAACCCGAGTCGTACTTCACTTCGAAAACCCCTTCAATATATTTTGGCCGGTGCGCAATGCAACCGGACTGATTCGATTGCGCGGATACCGGAGTGGAACCCGCGGCGATCAAGAAGAGGGCGGCAAACAAAATACCAAGCGAGAGTTTGCATTTCATTTTCGTTCTCCTGATGGAAGCAACCGGGGATTCCGTGCGCGGGGGGCAGGGAGGCGGAATCACAAAGCCCGGATAAGCTATGCCGCCAAAAATGGATTGTCAACTACTTCCCGGCCCGGTTAACGGCGGGGTACGAATAGTCTGATCAGGGTGTCGCAGGAGCGCTGCCGGGTATATGCGACGATAATTTCCGGATGACAAATTCCTGCAGGATATTCGCCGCGGCGGTGGCGCCGATGCCGATCGCTGCGTTTTCAAACGTTAATCCTGCACCGCGATCGGTCGAAGGATAATACAGGTTGGAAATGCCGCCTGCCGCAAGTCCGCCAAGGATTGCCGAATAATTTGTCTGCCAGTGCCCATTGTCGCCCTTGCAGATCACGGAATTGGCGATGGCATAGAGCAGTCGCGAGCGCTTGCTACCAGTGCCTTTGTAAAAATAACGCGGATCCTGCTTAAAGAGCGCAGGCAGAATCGCGCCGCCGATGAACGTGTTTGTCACGATGTCGGCATACGATGCTCCATAGCGCTTGGCGTAGCCCTGCGCGCCTTGCCCGTAGCCGCTGAACTGGTTGTTCGCTTGCTGAATGCCCGCAATCGCGCCGGTGATTCCAAAGGTGACGGGATCAAACGTGGACTTCCAAGCCAGCTCGAATTTTTGCCGGGTATTCAGCGGCGCGGCATTCGGCACGTACGTGACATAGAAATTCGGGATGAAACCCAATACGCGCTGTTTTTCCTCATCCTTGATCTGTTCCTGCGCGAGTTCAATGGGCGACAGCTCGACGCGCACCTCGGTGACTTCCGTCGTCAGCGCCAGCGTGATTTGCGGGACGGTTACGTTTTCTCCGGAATGCAGAACACCCGAGGAACTCTGTGTTGCGAAGCCCTCAGCCGAAATCGAAACTTGGAACGGCCCTGGAGCGACGTTGGTGAAGGAATATTGCCCGTCATCTCCCGCTTGGGCTTCCTGGCTGGGCGACTGGTCCTGCTGGGAGAGCTTTACCTTCGCCCCGGCTACGGCCGTTCCATTCGGATCGACTATCGTTCCGTGGATGCTCCCGGGCACTGGCGAATCGCCAGGCTGTGCGCTCGGGGAAACTTGCGCAGTCTGGGCATGAGCCGGCAGCGCGAAAAGCAGGGCAAATAGCGTTAGCCGAACCAGGAACACAGGGCCCGGGGAAGAACCGCGGAAGTTTCCGCCGGTAGATTTCCTGCAGGGGACCATTCTTGTGGAAATCACAGTTATTATTTTACAGCCTTCCCGCTGGCTTCCAGCAAGTTTTCACCGTTCCATACCGCTCCCGGCAAGGGCCACCCCGGATTGGATTGAGATTTTCTGGCGAATCGCGCGTCTAAGCGGGTACAGTGCCATGGGGCTGGAACCGGTGGGATGCCACCGGCGGAATCTTGGGTTGCCCGGGGAGGGGACCATGAAAACTTCGAAGTTGTTGTTAGTGGCGATGAGTTTGTTTCTAGCAACAATCGGACTGGCGGCGGGGTATCCGGCCGCGGTGAACAGCGGGGAATCGCTGGTGAAGGAGATGCATGGACGCTACGCCGCTTCGTGGTATCCGGCGGTGACATTCACGCAGAAGAGCACCACTTACAATCCCGACGGAACGACGAAAGTGGAAACCTGGTACGAAGCCGCCTCGCTGCCGGGGAAACTTCGCATCGATATCGGCCCGCCGAAAGATGGCAACGGCTACCTGCTGGTGGACGGAAATATCTCTGTGTTCCAAGGAGGGCAGCTGAAAAAAAACGTGCCCCAGGTGAACATGCTTCTCGTGCTGGGATTCGACGTTTACAAGCAGACGCCGGAGGCGACCCTGGCCATCGCCAAGAAGGAAGGGTTCGACGCCGCCAAATTTCATGAAGACACCTGGGAAGGGAAGCCCGTCTACGTATTTGGTGCCGATAAGGGCGACTTGAAATCCAAGCAGTTCTGGGTAGAGAAAGACCGCATGCTTTTCGTGCGCCTGCTCGAGCCCGACCACGCCGATCCCAACAAGGTGCAGGACATCCGGTTCGCCGATTACCGCAAACTGGGCGGCGGCTGGATCGCCGCGCTGGTGGAGGTTCATGTGGACGGCAAAAAAGTGTTCAGCGAGGAATACACAGAAATCAACGGCGACGTGAAGCTGGACCCGGCGGTCTTCGACCCCAAGCAATTCACTTCAGTCCACTGGGAAAAGCCCTAAAACCCTCGGTTCTCAATCCCGCAGCGCTACTTCGCGGTTTCGATCCGAATCCCTGTCGTTTTCGGAGACGAAACTCGGCCCCACCTTCGCGTGCCGAACTCCGCGCACACGTGTATTGTTAAAGTGTAAGCTCCATCGGATGAGGCCATGGGAAACTTGCGCATACTGATTTCTCTGACGACGAACGACAACGACTACCAGGTCGAACAAGCCAGTGCCGCGGAGCAGGCGGCGCAAAGGCACGGCATCGACCTCAAGATCATTTATTCAGACAACGACGCCATCAATCAAAGCACGCAAATTCTGAAAGTCATCCAAGAAGCGGAAGAAGCCGACCGCCCCAACGCCATTATTTTCGAACCGGTGGGCGGCACCGCATTGCCGCAAGTGGCGCGCGCGGCCGTCAATCAGGGCATCGCGTGGGTGGTCCTCAACCGTGAAGCCACCTACGTGCCGGAACTGCGCGGCCTGGGCAAAGCGCCGGTGTTTATCGTAACTGTGGATCACGTCGAGATTGGCCGCATCCAGGCGCAGCAATGCGCCGCGCTTCTGCCGCGAGGTGGAGCGGTCCTGTATATGCAGGGCCCTTCCGAAAATTCCGCAGCCAAGGACCGCGCGAAGGGTCTGCTGGACAAAAAACCGGCAAACCTTCACCTGATCAACTTGAAAGCGCAGTGGACAGAGGAGAGCGCCCAGCGCGCCGTGCGCTCCTGGCTGAAGCTGACCACCACGCGAAAGACAGTAATCGACCTGGTAGCCGCCCAGGATGACGCCATGGCCATCGGCATCCGCAAAGCATTTCAGGAAGTGCCGAACGAAGTCGAGCGCGAGCGCTGGCTTTCCGTGCCGTTCCTCGGTATTGACGGCCTGCCGAAAACCGGTCAAGCCTGGGTGCGCAGCGGCCTCCTGCGCGCCACAATCTTCAGCCCGCCAAACACCGGGCAAGCCATCGACATGCTGGTCGACGCCCTGCGGCACGGAAAAAACCAGCCGGAAAAGGCTCTCACGATTCCTGTGTCTATGCCTGCTCTTGAAGCGCTGCGCTCTCAGAAGTAAGCGCCTCTTTCGTCAGGAGGCCGGGGCTTCAGCCCTGGCGTAAAGTGCATGGATTTAGTGGGCTTTAGCCCCTGAAGAGACCAGACTTCACGGAAATTCGGACAAGATCGCCCGGACCTGCTTGCCACTCAGCAGGGGAGCATCAGAGCCAGCACTTAGCACGGGATGGCGGGCGACGGGGTCCACCACAATGCTCGCCTTCCGGGAGCGATCTCTTCGTGGCGTCAACACGATTCGTCCATCCTCCACACGCGTGTCTAGCGAATCTCCAGTCCGAAGCCCAAGCTTCCGCCGGATCTGAACCGGAAGCACCACACGCCCTCCTGTCAAAAGTTTCATTTTCATAGGAAAACTTCTCCACCAGCAATAATCTTGAAGCTTATTATGGTGGGGCTGGGGAGGTTCGAACTCCCGACCTACGGTTTAGGAAACCGACGCTCTATCCATCTGAGCTACAGCCCCGGCCACCTCATTGTAGTATGACTCGCCGCGCCGCCGCGACACCTTCATCGTCTTGCCCTATCTCCGTTAACGCCTTCGCTCTGTGATATTATCCCCCCAGCATTTGAGTGCACCGCCCGCCTACGCCTTCCCAGGCTACCTTGGAGGTTTCCATGAGCAGCAAACTGAAATGGCTTGCCATCGCCGTTGTGGCGATTCTTCTGATTCTGATCATCGTGCCTTTCCTGATCCCCATCAACAAATTCAAGCCCACCATCGAATCCAATGCCTCCGACGCGCTGGGCCGCAAGGTGCAACTCGGGAATCTGAGTCTGTCTCTCCTGACCGGCTCGGTTGGAATCGACGATGTTTCCGTCAGCGACGATCCGAAATTCAATTCCGGCCCCTTTCTGACCGCCAAGACCGTGAAAGTGGGCGTCGAACTCATCCCTCTGATTTTCTCCCAGAAATTGAACGTCACTGAAATCACCGTCGTCGATCCCCAGGTCACCATGCTCAAGGATCCCAGCGGTCGCTGGAATTTTTCTTCCATTGGCGGCGGCTCCAGCAAGCCTGCCCAGAAAACCCCCGCCAATTCCGCCAGCACTTCGGCGGACTCACTCTCCATCGGTAAGTTGCGTCTCGAAGACGGGCAAATCACGCTGGGCAACACCAACTCGCGCAAGCGCACCGTCTACACCAAGGTGAACCTGACCGCCACCGACGTAGCGATGAAAAATAATTTCCCGGTGCTCTTTTCTCTGCAGGGGCCGGGTGGCGGCACCATGAAGATTGACGGCAAAATCGGCCCGGTGGATGCCGAAGTCGCCGCACTCACT
>Ga0210403_10000348_pt1 | contig 49811 bp, 41 predicted proteins | sample IncBWC19MmetaG_FD_150863 | JGI IMG/M metagenome (GOLD analysis project Ga0210403, IMG submission 150863) | Forest soil microbial communities from Barre Woods Harvard Forest LTER site, Petersham, Massachusetts, United States - Inc-BW-C-19-M | ecosystem: Environmental > Terrestrial > Soil >...
CCATCGCGGCCCGCTGGCACACATGGCGCTGGTGCTGATCGGCGAGGGCGAAGCTGAATATCAGGGCACGCGCATCCCCGGTGCAAAGGCCCTTCAGACAGCCGGTATCGAGCCTCTCACGCTGCAATCGAAAGAAGGAATTTCGCTGCTCAATGGCACGCAAGCGATGCTCGCCATCGGCTGCCTGGAACTGGAGCAATCCGAGCGCCTGGCCCGCGCCGCCGACGTCATCTGCGCCATGTCGCTCGATGGATTGAAAGGCACTCCGCGCGCCTTCGATCCGCGCATTCACGACATTCGTCCGCATCCCGGTCAGCGCGCCAGTGCGGCGAATCTCGCACGATTACTGGAAGGTAGCGAGATCCGCCAGTCGCATATCACCTGCCGCCGCGTGCAGGACGCCTATTCGCTGCGCTGCGCTCCGCAGGTGCACGGCTCGGTTCGCGACACGCTCGCCGAAGCCCGCCGCGTCTTCGAAATCGAACTGAACTCGGTCACCGACAATCCCCTGGTCCTCGGCGACGAGATCGTTTCCGGCGGCAACTTCCACGGCCAGCCTCTCGCGCTCGCTCTCGATTATCTGGCCATCGCGCTCACGGCTCTTTCCGGAATTTCCGAGCGCCGCGTCGACCGCCTGGTGAATCCTGCGCTCAACGAAGATCTGCCCGCGTTCCTAGCCGGTCATCCCGGCCTCGAATCCGGTTTCATGATGATCCAGGTGACCGCTGCTGCGCTGGTCGCCGAAAATCGCGTGCTGGCGAATCCAGCGTCGCCCGGCTCCATCACCACCAGCGGCAACAAAGAAGATTTCGTCAGCATGGGCATGACCGCCGCCATCAAGCTCCAGCAGATCGTGAAAAATACGCGAGCGATTTTAGCCATCGAAGCCCTCACCGCCGCCCGCGCCCTGGACCTGCTCGCACCGCTCAAATCCGGTGCTCCCGTCGAGAAAGCCCGCGCCGGATTGCGCTCGGTCTGTCCCGCTTGGGAAGGCGACCAGACGCTGTCCGATAAAATTCGCGCCGTCGACAATTGGATCGCCACCGGCGGCGTCGACGCGTGTTGACGTTCAAATCACCTTGATCTCGGTGACGTGCTCCGGGTCCGACATCTTGTCCTTCAAATCGCCCAGCGCGCAGAACGGCAGCGAAAAAGCTCCCCATCCAACGGTCGCCGGAATGGTCACGACTCCCAGCAGTGCGTGCGTCGACAGCAGCCAGTTGAACCCTTTCCGCAGGCCTTTGTCGAAACCCTTGCCCAGAGAAGCCAGGTGATGCTTCTTCTCTCCGCTCATGTGAAGCCGCGATAACGTCGAGCGCGCAATCTTCACCATCCCCCGGTCGGGTGTCCGGATCAGGACTTCGTTCACGTTGATGGACATGCAATAGCCCTCCACGGTCGAGCCGTCGGACCTGGCGATGCTCAGTTTCTTCCCATCGGCGGCGGCGCAGAGATGGTCCCAGTGAACCTCGATCGCATCCGCTGCGCGGAGCGTCAGACTAAAGAGCCCCGCCGCGGCAATTATCCGGAAGTGTGTATGTGTCATGGCAGCCCTAGCGTAAACGGAGACTGGCGGCGATCCTTCGATCCGTGTGGCACTTTCGTAAGTGTCACAACGTCCACCTACCGCCTGGTGCCCCAGATTTAATCGATCTTCCTCGTAACTTTTCACCTCCTCGTGCATAGTTTGTACGAGGAATCATCATGGCGACCGCCGCTGAGCCGGCCACCGAGCACGCCGTTACCGATATAGTGGCTGGCATCGCCGGTCACATCGTGGACATCAGCGCGCTCTTCAAGAAATATTCGCCCGACATCTTCCGCTTTGCGCTGTATCTTTGCGGCGACTGGCACGAAGCCGAAGACATTACCTCCGAGACATTCGTCCGCGCATGGACCACGCCAGACCGGATCGAAGCCGCCACGGTCAAAGCGTATCTGTTCACCATCGCCCGCAATCTGTTCCTGCAGGAACTGCGGAAGAAGCCGCGCCGCGCTGAGTTGGACGAACAGCTTCACGACCCGCAACCGGATCCGGAAATGCAAGCCGGGCAGAAAGCTGAGCTTCAGTCGGTGCTGGCCAAGCTGCAAACGCTTCCTGAGATCGACCGGACGGCTTTGCTGATGAGATCTCTAGAGGGTATGCCGTACGAAGAAATCGCGCGCACTCTGGCCATTCCCGTGACCACGGCGAAGGTAAAAGTCCATCGTGCGCGACTTCTGCTTTCGGAAATTCGAAATCTATGAAGGAGAATCCAATGAACGTGACGCGAGAAGTGATTCTTGATCTGTTTCCGTTGTATTTGTCCGGCGAAGCGAGTCCGGCGACGAAGTCCCTGGTAGAGGACTATCTAAAGCAGGACACCGAGCTCGCCCAGCGTCTCAAGCTTCAGTCGGCCGATAATTTTGCCGCCGCCGTGCCGCTGCAACTTCCCCCGGAGTTGGAATTGCGGTCGCTGCGCCGGACCCGCAAGCTCCTGACCTCGCAGGCCTGGCTGAAGGGATTCGGAATCGGCTTCGCCCTGATTCCACTCAGTTGTGAAATGCAGTTCGAAGGCGGGCGTATCACCGAATTTCACTTTCTGATGCGCGACTACCCGGGACAACTCGGCGTTTTCGTTGCTCTGAGCGCCCTGTGCTGGATCGCCTTCCTGGGGATCCAACGCCGCCTGCGCACGGTTTGATTGCGTATTGCCTCCGCTAACGCCTGCATCATACTCTGTAGTTGATGCAAATCACGAAAATCATCGGACGAGAGATTCTCGATTCTCGCGGAAACCCGACAGTGGAGGCGGATGTCTACCTTTCCGACGGCTCCATGGGACGCGCTGCCGTTCCTTCCGGCGCCTCCACCGGCGAGCACGAAGCCGTGGAGCTGCGTGACAACGACGAGTCGCGCTACCTGGGCAAAGGCACCCGCCGCGCCGTGGAGAATATCGAAACCGCCATCGCTCCTGAAATCGGCGGCATGGATGCGGAGGACCAGGGCGCTCTCGACCGCCACATGATCGCGATTGACGGGACACCCAACAAATCCAAGCTGGGCGCCAATGCGATTCTCGCCGTCTCCATGGCCGTCGCGCGCGCATCGGCAATGTCGCACAAGATGCCGTTGTACCGTTACCTCGGCGGAGTCTCTGCGTCGCTGCTCCCCGTTCCGATGATGAATATCCTGAACGGCGGCGCGCATGCCGATAACAGCGTCGATCCGCAGGAATTCATGATCGTCCCCTACGGCGCCGCAAAATTCTCCGAAGCGCTGCGCTGGGGAGCTGAAATTTTTCATACGCTCAAGAAGGTTCTTAAGAAACGCGGATACTCCACCGCCGTCGGCGATGAAGGCGGCTTCGCGCCGAATCTCAAGTCCAATCAGGAAGCTCTGGAAGTGGTCCTCGAAGCCATCACGCAGGCCGGCTATCAGCCTGGCGATCAGATCGGCATCGCGCTCGATCCTGCCGCCAGCGAATTTTACGACGCGTCATCCGGGAATTACATTTTCAAGAAATCCGACAAGAGCCAGCGCACTTCGGAGAAGATGGTCGAGTTCTGGGAAGCTTGGACGCGCCAGTATCCCATCGTGTCCATCGAAGACGGTATGGCTGAGGACGATTGGGATGGCTGGAAACTGATGACCGAAAAGCTCGGCGACAAGATTCAACTCGTGGGCGACGATCTCTTCGTCACCAACACCAAGCGGCTGGCGCAAGGCATCGACCGCGGTATCGCCAATTCGATTCTCATCAAGCTGAACCAGATCGGCACGGTGACGGAAACTCTGGAAGCGATCCGCATGGCTTCAGGCGCGGGCTACACGTCGGTCATTTCGCACCGCTCCGGCGAGACCGAAGACGCATTCATCGCCGACCTCGCGGTGGCCACCGGCGCGGGCCAGATCAAGACTGGGTCCTTGAGCCGCACCGATCGCATCGCGAAATACAACCAGCTTCTGCGCATCGAAGAGGAGCTCGGCGCGAGCGGACGATACGCCGGACGTGGTGCCTTTCGCCAATGAGAATGTGGGGCAGGCTTGCAGCCTGCCCCACCACAAAATATGAAACCGCCTCTTCTACTCACCATCCTCGACGGCTGGGGATATTCTCCAGCCATCGAAGGCAACGCCATCGCCGCCGCGCACAAGCCCAACTACGATCGCCTGCTGCGCGATTTTCCCAATACGGTGGTCCATACTTCGGGACCGTTCGTCGGTCTTCCCGAAGGCCAGATGGGCAACAGCGAAGTGGGCCATCTCAACATCGGTGCGGGACGCGTCATCTATATGGATGTGACGCGCCTCGATCTGATGATCTCTTCCGGCGAGTTTTTCCAGAATCCCGTGCTGCTCGCCGCGATGCATCATGCACGAACCCGCCGTCTGCATCTGATGGGCCTGCTCAGCGACGGCGGTGTGCATTCCATGAACACGCATCTCTATGCGCTACTCGAAATGGCCAAGCGCGAAGGTGTGACCGACGTCGCCATTCACTGTTTCATGGACGGCCGCGACACGCCGCCCGAAAGCGGCGCCGGATTCATCGAGGCTCTGCAAAAAGAGATTCGCCGCATCGGCGTCGGCCGCATCGCCAGTGTTTCCGGCCGCTACTATGCCATGGATCGCGACCAGCGCTGGGATCGCATCGAGCACGCCCGATCCGCGATGGTGGATGGCATCGCCCAAAAATCCAACGATCCCGTAGTTGCCGTCAAACGCTCCTACGAACGCGGCGTCACCGACGAATTTATCGAGCCGGTCACCATCGTCGACGCGCGCAACGAACCCGTGGGCCGCATTCGTCCTGAAGACGCCTGCATCTTTTTCAACTACCGCGCCGACCGCGGACGTCAAATGACCAAGGTGCTGACCGAAGCTCCCTTGAAGCTGCATTTCACTACCATGACGCAGTACGACAAAACTCAGTCGGCCGCGTTCGTGCTGCCTCGCGAGCATCCCAATAACATCCTCGCGAACGTGATGGCGCAGCACGGCTGGAAAAATCTGCGCGTCGCCGAGACCGAAAAATACGCGCACGTCACCTACTTCTTCAACGGTGGAAACGAAAATCCCTACCCTGGGGAGGAGCGTGAACTGGTGCCGTCTCCCAAAGTCGCCACCTACGATCTGAAGCCCGAGATGAGCGCCGAGGGCGTCACCAACGTGGTCATCCATGCGATCGAGAAGCGCGATTTCGACGTGATCGTGATGAACTACGCCAATGCCGACATGGTGGGACACTCCGGCAAATTCGCGCCCACCGTTCGCGCGGTGGAAACCGTCGACGTAGGGCTCGGCCGCATCTACGACGCGTTGAAGCGCAAAGGCGGCCGCTGGATTATCACCGCCGATCATGGAAACGCCGAGATGATGATCGACCCGGTGACCCATGGTCCGCACACGTATCACACCACCAATCCGGTCCCGTTCCTGATCGTCGATGAAGAGAAGCGTCCATTGCGATCCGGCGGAGCATTGCAAGACATCGCACCCACCATCCTGGGAATGCTGCACGTCGAACAGCCCCAAGAAATGACGGGTCGCGATCTGCGAAAATGAACCCTTGGTAACAGTCGAAGAATTTTGCGCGGTACCGGAGGGAAGCAGAGGAGTGCGCCACGAACTGCATCACGGCGTCTTGGTCGAGCGACGATTTGCAACTAAGAGAGAGTGCGAAACTCAGCAGAATCTCGTAAGACAGTTGGATCGCTTCGTCTCGCACCTTGGCGTTATCGGACCGGAATTCGCATTCCGCCCTCTTCCCGAATATGAAGTCTGGGTCGCCGACGTTGCATTTATCTCGCAATCACGTCATGACGCGATTGCCGATGATGATTACCTGCGTGGCGCTCCCGAACTGGTGATGGAAGTGCTCTCGTTAACTGATAGCGCCTACGATGTCAACGAGCGCGAAGCCTTCTGCCTGGAAAACGGCTGCCTGGAATTCTGGGTGGTCGATCCGAAGCGCAAGTCCGTCAAAGTCTCTACGCCGGATCGCAAGACGATTACTTATATCGAAGGCGACACCATCCTGCTGAACGTTCCTGCCACTGGCGAGCTCGCTGTTTCGGAAATCTTCTCAACCACCTGAACGCCGCAATCGCAAAACATCCGCGCATCCCTGGACGCTCTCTAACCCTCCACCAGTTTCTTGAGTCGATCCAAAGCCGCATCCCACTGCGCTGAAATTCCATCCAGCCACCGGCGAGCCGCATCCAGCGGCTCCGGCTCCAGTTCCCACACGCGCTCCCGGCCCAGCCGCGAACTGCCCGCGAGGCCGACGTTCGCCAGCACCTGGAGATGTTTCGTCACCGCCTGCCGCGTCACCGCACCGCCCTCGGTGAGCCGAGCGATGGACATGGGGCCGTCCGCCGATAACCGTGCGACCAGGTGCAAACGAGTCTGGTCGCCCAGCGCCGCAAAGATCAACGCGTTTTTCTCGAGTCCGCGGCGTGGAACTCTGGCTTTAAGCTGCTTGCCCGACATAGCGCTCAATCGCTTTCATCTGCGCCTCCCAACCTTTTTCGTTGCCCCGGTAGGCTTCCAAGCGGCGCGTCAAGGGAATTCCGTCGAAACCCGATTCCACCACCGTCAGGACCGTCCCTTCTGCGGTCTCTTCGAGCTCGAACACGACCAGCGTCGTCGGTTCCGCGGTGTAATCCATCTTGGGATCGATCGCATGCGGGTGCCAGCGCCACGAGAACAGCTTTTCCGGCTCCATCCGCTCCACGGTGATCTCGAAACGCACGTGTTCATAGCCCTTGTGCGTTACCTCGCCCGGGAGCCGCGCTCCTGGAGCGAACGAACCTTTCAACTTGACGCCGAACCATTCGCCGAACGCTTCGGCGTTCGCCAGCGCCTGCCACACCCGTGCGCGGGGCGCGCGCAGCACAATACGTTTTTCAATCCGGTCGGTGCTCATATGCAACCTCCTGGTTGCATACTAACAGGATCTACCCTTATACGCAACCATTTAGTTGCACTTCAGCGTTTCAAACTGAAACTGTGCCAGATCAGCACTCAATATAGTGCGTCGAAAGTCCCCGATTTCAATTGCTCCCGTCGCCGCACCCGCTTATCATCAGGATGCCTAGCGAGCCAAGAGGAGACCACAGCAGTGAAGTCCATATCGCGTTCCATCTTTTCGAGGCTCAGCTCGGCGCTGTGGCACGGCGGCGCTTGGGTGGCTGTGGCGGCCTTAATGCCGGCCAGCCTTGCGCAACAAATCCAGCCGGATACGATACCGGTGAAGAACTGGCCGGTGCCGAAGTTGACCGATCAACTTCGTAATCAGAGTACCGCGGCCACCGTGAGTAGCTCCACAGGATTGGTGTACATCGCCATCACGCCTTGCCGCGTCATGGATACGCGGGCCCACGGCGGCTCGGGCAAGACCGGCGCGTTCGGACCTCCCGCGCTGGTGGGCGGCCAGATGCGCACCGTTCCGGTTCTCTTGTCCAACTGCGGCGTACCCGTGGCGGTGGCTTATTCCATGAACTTCGTCACCGTCACTCCGGTGGGACAAGCGGTGGGATGGGTGGCGGCCTGGCAGGATGATACTGCGTGGCCGGGAACCGTGGTGTTGAACGCGCCACTGGGTGGCATCATCGGCAACTCGGCGATCGTGGCCGCGGGCGCAGACGGGGGAATTCAACTGCTGGCCACCAACGACGCTGACCTGGTGATCGACATGAATGGGTACTACGTTCAAGCCACCACCATACAAGGGCCGAGTGGACCGCAGGGACCAGCCGGGTTCGACGGCGCAACCGGACCCGCGGGACCCGCCGGATCAATTGGACCCGTGGGCTCGACCGGTGCGTTGGGACCCGCCGGTGTAACGGGACCAGCCGGTACAGCCGGACCAGTGGGCGCAACCGGAACCACTGGTCTCGCCGGACCAACAGGTGCGACGGGAGCAACCGGTCTCGCTGGACCAGCAGGTGCAACCGGAGCCACCGGTCTCGCTGGACCAGCGGGTGCAACCGGAGCCAACGGTCTCGCCGGACCAGCGGGTGCAACCGGAGCCAACGGTCTCGCCGGACCAGCAGGTGCGACGGGAGCCACCGGTCTCGCCGGACCCGCAGGTGCGACGGGAGCCAACGGTCTCGCTGGACCAGCAGGTGCAACCGGAGCCAACGGTCTCGCCGGACCAGCAGGTGCGACGGGAGCCACCGGTCTCGCCGGACCCGCAGGTGCAACGGGAGCCACCGGACCTGTTGGAGCGACTGGTCCCGGTGGCAGCCTGGCCTTTGCCGATTTTTATGCGCTGATGCCGGGTGACAATTCCGCGACCATTGCCGTCGGTGCGGACGTATTGTTCCCGCAAACAGCAACGTCGTCCAACACCACCATCGCTCGAATCAACACATCTACCTTTAATCTCGCTGCGATCGGCACCTATCAAGTCATGTTTCAAGTCAGCGTGACCGAACCCGGGCAGCTGAATCTAACGGTCAATGGGACTGAACAGGGCTATACGGTGAGCGGGCGTGCTACCGGGACCAGTCAGATTGTCGGAATGGCTCTGGTGACCACGACGCTCATCAATTCAGCGCTCACTGTTCGTAATCCCGCAGGTAATTCCACTGCGCTGACCATTACACCATTGGCAGGCGGAGCGAGCCCCGTCTCGGCACATCTTGTGATCACGCAAATCCATTAAATTGCTACCGCCGACCATCGCGTCGCAGACGCGACTGAAGTCCGCGCCACGAGTCGATCCCTAAGGCCAACTTGTACCCACCACCACATCGGTCATCTGGTTCGAATAAATGACTCGAATGCCGCGGCCTTCCAGCTTGGACCGGTCCGTTAACGGCGCCACATAAAAATCGTGACCTTCTAGCGGCATCGGATCGATCCATAGAAGCTCTCGCCACTGAGTGATGTTTAAACGCAGGCGGTAGAACTCCAACGTCGACTCGTGCGGCCAATATGCGCTGACTTTCACCGAGCCATCGGGACGCCCGGCGCATTGCCCCTTAAGCAGCGCCGCGATCGACGCATCCCCTTGGTCTTCCGGCCACATGGCGAAGTACCCGGTCTGCATCTGGGTACCAAATTGAACGACCAGCAGCAGCGCGAGCGCTATATTGATCCAGCGGAAACGGGGCAGCGCCTCCGCCGCGATCGCCCACGTCAAGCCAAAAAGAACCAGCAAATGCAGCGCCATCCGGTCCTCCGGATAGTTCAAGCTCAAGACGTAGTGTCCGGCGACGGTCCCGCCGATCGCGATCCCCAGCGTCACCACTGGAATCAGACGGCGGCGGCCTTGGCGATCGCGCACAAAATCGATGGCCGACCCGATCGCGATGAACACAGCGGCAGCCGGAATCATCAGAAATAGGATCACGCGCCGCGCAGTCTCCGATCCCAACAGACCCGATCGGCGCGTAATTTGGATGGAACGATCCAGAAGATCGCGAACCGCCGGGCCGAGCTCGGGAATGCCGACGTAGAAGTGCGAGCGCTCCGCCGTTCGCAGAGCGCCGAAGCAGATCAGGAAGAAAACGGTCTGGGCGGGCGCCGCGATCACCGCGACGTTGCGCAGCCGATCCCGCCACGAACCGTCGTCAAGCAGAACCACGGCCGTCAGCAGCCCTGCAGCCGGAAATATCGCGGTGAGATTCGCCGACAATCCCAGGCCCAGCAGCAGTCCGCCCAGCGCGTAGCGGCGCGACATTGAAAAATAAACCGCCCACACCACGAATGCCACGCTCAGGCCGTATCCGCGCGCCGCAATCGAAAAATCGAGCAGCAGCGGATGAAGGCTCAGCCCCGCCAGCGCCATCCAGCGGATGGGAATCGAGGTCGTCGTGATCTTCAGAATCTGAAAAACGCCCAGCGTCAGGAAAAATCCCCCGATCAAGCTGGGCAGGCGAATGCTCAGTTCCGACAATCCAAAAAGCTGAATCGACAGCTTGGCCAGAATCGAATACAGCACGTGATTATTCGCGTCATACAACCGGTAAATGTTCCACCAGGAGCCATGGATGAACTGGTTGAAGGTGTACGCTTCGTCGATGGTGATGGATTGATGAATGGCGCGATACGTGCAAAACGCCAGCCGCGCGAGCGCCCATCCGAGCGCGGCCGCCTGCTCGATTCTGGGGCGAACCGGAGCCAAGGTCAGCGCTCGAGCCTGTGGATCACTTCCTGCACCACTGTGCCGACGATGTCCAGGCTTTGCGCGCTGATCTTATCCAAGGTGTCCTCGTCTTTGTGCCACGGCGGATAATCGACGTCGATGATGTCCAGCGCCGGCACGCCCATCCGCACAAACGGCATGTGGTCGTCGTCTTCGGAAATGGTCTCATCCACGAAATACGCCTTATAGCCGAGCTCGGCTGCGGTGGCCCAGACCAGTTGCCGCAGGCGCGCATTCGATTGCGTCTCCTGCTTAATGTTGAGATGTTTGTCGCCGATCATATCGACATTGATCAGCGCCTTCACGCGCCCGAGCATACCGTCTTTGCGCCAGCGCTCAGCCAGGTGGCGGCTGCCGTACAGATTATCGTCGCCTTCCCATTCTTCGCGAATGGCTTCTTCACCGTCGAACCAGACCAGATACAAATCGTCCGTGCGCGGCTGATGAGCCATGACGCGAGCGAGCTCCAGCAGCAGTCCCGTTGAAGAACCGCCATCGTTGGCTCCTACGAACTTCCGGTCGGGAAACAGCTTGGTGTCGAAATGACCGGTGATGACGATGGCTTTGCCGCTCTTGCCTGGAAATTTCGCAATGATGTTCTTCATCGCGATCTCGCCCTTGGGAGTTTTTGCTATGAACGCATCTTCGATCAGGTCGGCGCCGTCGAGTTTCACTTGACTCGCGATGTACGTCTGCAACTTCTTGTTGGCTTCCGAACCCGGCGGCCGCGGCCCGCAGGCGACGGCTCGCTTGGCGAATTCCAGTGCGGAAGCGCCGGAGAAATTCGCGGCGAACGCCGTCGCGGCCAACAAGCTCAATGTCGCAACGATTGCTCGCATATTTGTTCAGTTTACTGCGAGCCGCATCCCCTCGTTGTGGGTCAGTTTCCGATGCGCCGACTTTACCTGCAAATGGGCATCAGCAACTGAATTTCGGTGATTACGTCGCTTCCAAGCCCGCCTCGGTTCAGCCCCATGCGTCAGCTTGGGGCTATCGCTATGCGCGCGCGTAACCCCAAGCTGACGCATGGGGCTGTCCATGTGGCGCTTACAAGGCGGCGGGACGTTGAGCGGCATGTGAATGAAAAGCACGCATCTCGCAGACTGACCCACTGCCCATCCCCCTCGGCATCAGGATCTTGAGTTCGCGCAAAAGCCTTGTAGATGGCGACTATCCTAAAGAACGAGATGAACCCGAGGCGCGTTTTCCTGACAGCCGAGTGGCGCGATCTGGCTGTTTTAAATTTCGAGATCGACCCGTCGATGCTGCGTTCCTTCCTGCCAGCTCGAACCGAGCTCGATTTGTGGAAAGGCAAAGCACTCGTCAGTTTGGTCGGATTTCGATTCCTCAACACCAGAGTGCTCGGCCTCCGCGTCCCGTTCCATGCCGACTTCGACGAAGTGAATCTACGTTTCTCTGTGCAAGGACCACAGGGCCGCGGCGTGGTGTTCATCAAAGAGCTGGTCCCGAAACGCGCGGTCGCTTTCATCGCGCGGACAGTTTACGGCGAACGTTACGCAGCCGGGCCGATGTCGCATCGGAAAGAATCAATCAGTGGACGCACCTCCGTCTCCTATGCGTGGCACTGGCGCGGCGTCGAAAACTTTTTCGAAGTAACCGCGCAAGGCGATCCCGAACCGATGCGTGAAGGCTCCGCCGAAGCGTTCATCTTCGAGCACTACTGGGGATATGGACGAAAAACTTATCGAGTGGAGCATCCATCTTGGCGCGTCTGGCGTGCCACTGCCGGAAAAAAGCGCATCAATGGCGACGCACTTTATGGTGCGGGATTTGGAGCCATACTCGCAGGCCCTCCGGTGTCGTGCATGCTGGCCGAGGGATCCGAAGTATCGGTGTTTCGAGGCGAATGATCGCATTTCCGGCCAACGCGCTCCATTACTGTCGCGCCTCAAAACGCCGTCAGGCTTTGACGGCTGAACAGATGTAGCCCAGCGTGAAATTGCGACGGCGGTCGAGCGCATCGAACAGCGGCAGCACCAGCGCCGGTGGAGCGAAAAAGATCGCACCGATGACAATCAGCGGTCCCGGGAAGAATTGCAGCGCATTGAACATTCTTCGCGACAGCAACCGGAAGAATCCGCCGACCGGCTGAATCGAGATTTCCGAAAAGCCGGCGTTCTTGAGCAAATAGTCCAGGCCGTAGCGCGTGTAGCGATAGTAATCGTGTGGCTGCTGGTGCTCTTCCCATTCATGCGGCGCGATCAGCAGGACACGCCCTCCGGGCCGCAACGTGCGAGCCAGTTCGCAGACTACGCGCGCCGGTTCGCGGACGTGTTCCAGCGTCACGACGTTGAGACACGCATCGAACGTGCCATCGCGAAATGGCAGGCGCATCAAGTCGCCAATCACGTCGAGCCTCGAATAATCCCACGCTGCATCGCCGACGCCTAGATCGAGTCCGCAATATCGATGTTGGAAGAAATGCGCTGTGTAATTCCCTTCCCCCGCGCCTGCGTCCAACACGCGAGCTCCGGACGGGAGGGATTGAGCGAACGCGGCTACGGCATCGTCAATGGAAGCTTCAAAGTGCTGGACGTATCTGCGCAGGCCGCGCGGCATCGCGTCGCGGAGACGGTCATAGAGCGTTCCACGCCGAACGCGCTCCATTACTGTCGCGCCTCATTGTGGCGCGCGCACTCGTGCGTGCCGCATCGACACTTGTGTCGATGCCTGGCCGATGCGTCGAGATAGTCTCGGCGCGGCACGCACGAGTGCGCGCGCCACGTCACGATTTTTTCCGCGCCTCGACCATGATTGTCGATCCCGCTCTGCACGCCGCTTCGAATAACGTAAACGGAAGCGATGCCCCCACCAGCGCCAGATACAGCAGATCCTTCCACAATCTTTCTTTGGGCTGCTCCACCACACCACGCAGCCTGCGCGCCATGGGATCGAGCGACGGCGCCAGGCTGGTGGCCATGCCCGCGGGATTGTCGCGCAGTGAAAAATGTTTGTGCCGCAGCACCTCGAATCCGCAATGGTCCAGCAGCGAGTCGACATCGGACAATCGAAAATCGATCAGGTGCCGCGGAACGTCGATTCCGTTCCAGCGCTCGCCGAACAACAGAAACTGCCAGCACGCCGCGTTGGGGACTTGCAGGATCAGCCGGCCATCCGGCCGCAGAAGCTGGTGCGCGGCATCCAGATAGCTGGCCGGATTGTAGAGATGTTCCAGCACGTGGAACATGGTGATGGCCGCGCAGCTCGAAGGTGCCAGCGGGGCGCGAGAAAGCGTCGCGCAAATCGCTGGAACGCCCGCGCGTCTCCATGCCACATTCGCGGCGTCCAGCGAAAAATCCAGGCCTGCGACAGGCCGGTTGCGACGCTCGCGCAGCATCTGCAGGAACAATCCGCCTCCGCATCCGACGTCCAGCACCAGGCCCTCTTCTTCCGATTCGGCCAAAGCTCGCTCGACGAAGCGCAGATGATCGCGCAGCACGAAGCGGCGATACCACTGTTCCAACCGGTCCGCCGCGGTGGTTTCCGGAACGAACCAGTAATTGGGCGGATAATAATCGCGCAATTCGAGCGGCGAAGGCTGGGGATGCAAACGAATCAGCCGGCACTTGCGGCATTCGACGATCTGAAAATAGTGGTCGGTGGTGCGGTACAGGCGGTCGGTGGCAGAAAACAAAGTGCGCAATTCGTCGCATCCGCACGCTGGACAAATGTCTCTTGAATCGCCGTCCCGGTTTAGTTTGCCTGCTGCGAGATTTCCCGCAGCGAGATTCGGTGGCGCATCAGCAGTGTGCGGATCTGGCGTGGCGTCAGCCGGTGTTTCTTGCGAAAAGCCCGGCGTTTGCTCAGCATTCGGGGGATCAACGGCAGCGCCGACAGCGTTCCACGAATAAGCGCCATTGCTGCTTGAAGCTTCCCCGTCGTCCCCGAATAGTGACGCAGTTCGCCCCGGTTGCGGATCGCCGCCCATAGCCCGCCCGCGATTCTTATCCCGAAATATACGCCGTTTGCCCACAACAGATTCCACGGAAACAGCTTCACCGCCAGCAGCACGCGATTACGTTCAATCAGCGTCAGCCTGCGCGCCGAGCCGAGGCCCAGCGAAGCCCCCCGATGGTGACGCACCACAGCGCCGGGAGCATACCAGCACGTCCAACCGGCGATTCGCCCGCGCAATCCCAGCTCTGCGTCGTCGGCGTAGGCGAAAAAATCCTCGTCAAAACCACCGACCTCATCTAGCATCGCACGCCGGTACAAGGCCGCGCATCCGTCCGGCCACAGGGTTTCTTCCACGCGGTCGAACTGCCCCTGATCGATTTGCCCGGTTCCGCGGCCGCGATTCTGGCCGTCGGGAAAAATCAGGTGTCCAACTTTGTCGATGCGCTGGGGATCTTCCCACACCAGAATCTTCGACGCCGCCATACCGACGTCGTCCGCGGTGTGCATCACCGCTTCGAGCGCCGTGAGCCATCCCGGATCCGCTTCGGCGTCGTTGTTGAGAAGCGCGATAAACTCGGCGTGCGACGCGGCGATTCCCTGGTTGTTGGCGGCGCAGAATCCCCGATTGTAAACATTCTTGATTAGATCCAGTGGAACGGGAAACGTATCGCGCATTTTTTCCACCAGCTCTGCCGACCCGTCGGTAGAGCCGTTATCGACAACCTTTACTTCATAGGATGTATGCTGTTGTGCCGCAAGCGACTTCAGGCACGCCTCCAGCAGGTACTGGCGGTTCCAGTTGACGACGATGACGGTTACCTTGGGCATGGGCGGCTGATGTATGATAGTTCCTCCGCTAAGGTGTCATCCCTAAGCGGATCGGACGGGGAATGTGATAAAGGTATTTTAATATGAACTCCGTTGGTACCATGCTCAGAACGGAGCGCGAACGGCAAGGGCGCGAAGTAGCAGAGATCGCGGAGGAACTCTGCATAACGCAACGCTATTTGCGCGCTATCGAACAGGACGATTTGAAAAGTCTTCCTGGTACTTTTTTTTATAAAAGCTTCGTGAAGCAGTACGCTGTGATACTGGCTATGGACGAAGCAGCATTGTTGCCGGGCATCGAAGCGGTGACGGCGACTATCGAATCGCCGCCCCTTCCAGGAGCGGACACGCGGTATGCCCCGCCGAATTTCGATGCGGCAGCGGGATACAAAGCGGTGCGCGATCTGGACCCGATCGTGCGCGACGGCAACCGTCATTATTTCCAGGACCGGCGCATCGGATTGTCGATGGCGGGGCTTGTGGCGGTAGTGCTCGCGTGCTCGGGATTCTACAATTGGTACAACAAAGCTCCCCAGGCTCCCGCTCGCGTCAAGGTCGTGCCTCAAGCAGAGATCACTCAAGTGAAGGCGGAAGCGCCCCCGCCGGCGGCGGTTCCCTCCGTTGACGTTTCCACTACCACCGGTCCCGATGGCGTCAATCGTGTGGTGCTGAATCTTTCGGCCACCGAGAAGACCTGGATTTCGATTACGTCCGACGGCAAGCAGATATTTTCAGGAATCCTGCAGCCGAGCCAGACCAAGACACTGACGGGCCTGGAAGTCGCCAAGATGAAGGTCGGCAACGCCGGCGGGCTGGAAGTACGCTGGAACGGGAAATCGATCGGTCCGATCGGTCCACGCGGCCAAGTGCGCGAGCTGCTGTTTACTCCTGAAAATTTCCGGATCATTCAGCCCACGCCGGCGATGTAGCTGGGGATCCCGGCATCGACCGCTCCCTATGGTCGCGGCTCATTGCCCCTATTTCACTCCATCGACCAGCTGCAGATTGAGCAGGACGCGCATGTATCCGTACACTGTGCTCGCGCCGTCCGGAGTCAGCAGGATCGGATTGATTCCGAACACGCCGGCCTGATCGTTGGGCATCAGTTCCCGCGCTCTCACTTGCGCGCCGTTTCGCCAGTTCAGTTTGTAGATGCCGGCGTGGCAGCCGTTGTCGGAAGCGAAAAAGAGCGAGCCTCCGTCGGCGCTCCAGCGAATGAACTGATCGGTGGGATTCACACCGGGGATCGGCTGTGGAGCGCTGCCGTCGATCGGATAAATCGCCAGCGGATTCGCGCCTTGCCGGGCCACGATCATCTTTCCGTCGGGCGAGACGCTATTGCCGCTGATGGACATCCATTCGGGCGTGAAGGCGCGAGGCTGATCCGGCGGAGCGACGCTTTGCACGTAAAGTCGCGCCGCCTTCCCATTCCCATTGGCCGCGAAGACGATGCGTTTCGAATCGGGCAGCCATTGCGCGCCCAGTTGGTACGCGAGCCCCGGATTGGGCAGGCGGACGGTTTCGCCCGCCCCAGTTGGCAACAGTACCAGTTGCTGCGGAGTCGTATTCAGGATGGCGAGGACGGACTGACCGTCGGATGACAGCGAACTGGCCATTCCTTCCCCCAGCACCACCGGCGGCGATCCGTCCGTCTTGCGCAGACACACCGCATAGTTTTTCCCCGCGGTCAATTCCGTGAAGAGAAGCATTTTTCCATCCGCCGATAAGTCCGCGGGCAAGGACATATTCAGGTACGCGAGATTGCGCTCATTCGGATCGCCGGCCAGATGCGAGATCATTTCCTTACGCGCTCCATCTTCATTGGTGATCAGCATCCGGCCGTCGGCTCCAATGTCGTGCAACACAATCGCGCTGGGATTTTCGAGAATCTGGCGGCGTTTGCCGGATAGAGTCACCGCGAAGATGGTGCGTTGATCGCCAGCTTCAGCGGCGGCGAACCACACTTCCGCGCCGGAAGGGCTCCAGCCGACGCCTTCGATCGCTTCCCAGCCGCCGGAGACTACCGTCTTGTGGCCTTCCAGATCGAGGAGCGCAACGTCGCCCCGATCATCCCAGCGGAGCGGATGATCCGCGATGGCGATGTGCTTTCCGTCGGGCGAAAAGCGCAGCGTCGAAATCCATCCGTTGGTCTGATAGATCGGCTTGCCGGGCGGAAATTCGACGCGGATGGTCCCCTCCACCATATGGACCACGGCGAGCCGATCGCTTTTAGGCTCCCAATCGGCGGCGAATACATCTTTGAGAAGCGGCCGCGGCGCTCCGCCGGCCAGCGGCACTCGCGCGAGTGTCGCCGAGAGTCCGTGCGGCGCAGATTCGGTCATGTGCGGCTCGAGCCCAATGGCAAGATCGCCGCTGCTCGATACCGAAAAGACGTGGGCGTTCGGAATGGAGAGCGGGCGCGAATCGATGGATTCGACGCGGCTGGAGAAAATCTCGAAGGGATCGCCGTCCCAGGCGGCGCTGTACACCAAGGTTTTGCCATCGGGCGCGAATCGCGCGGAGGAGACATAGCCGCGCTGGTAGGTGAGCCGCGTGAATCGTGGCTGCCCGACGGGAACGGAAGACCGGGCAATCCAGACTCCGGCGGCGGCCGCCACTACCATCATGGCGATCGCGATCAAGGGCCACGGCCGGGCTTTCTGCATGGGCCCCGGCGCGGTGGTGAGCGCCTGGATCTGACCGCTGGATTGTGTCGGCGTCGTTAGGGCGCGCAGCCCGAAGGCGAGATCGCGCGCGGATTGAAAACGGTCCCCGGGATTTTTTTCGATGCAGTGATTGACAATCTGCACAACGCCGGTTGGAACGGTGGCCGGCAGATCGGGCGGATCCTGAGTGAGGATCGCGTTCATGGTTTCCACCGCGGAGTCGCCCGTGAAGGCGCGCTTTCCTCCCAGCATTTCGTATAGCACCAAACCGAAACTGAAGATGTCCGAGCGATGATCGGCGGGCCGGCCGCGGACTTGTTCGGGCGACATGTAGCCGACCGTTCCCATCACCGCGCCGGGATCGGTTTTGCTGATGGCTTGCGTCGCGTCGGGATCGTCGGAAGTCGGAACGACGACGCGCGCTAAACCGAAATCGAGGATCTTCGCGCGGCCGTCGCGCGTGAGCATGATGTTATCGGGCTTCAGATCGCGATGCACGATCCCGGCGGCGTGCGCGGCAGCGAGTCCGTCGGCGATCTGCGCAGCAATCTCGATGGCCTTGCGCAAAGGCATGGGGTCGAGATGACGCAGCGAGTCGCCTTCGACCAGCTCGCTGACGAAATAATTGTCGCCGACGTCGAACACAGCCATGATATTGGGATGATTCAGCGCGGCGACGGCTTTGGCTTCCTGCTCAAAGCGTTCGCGATTGGCGGGATCGGGAAGAAGTTTTAACGCGACGTCGCGGCCCAGGCGGGTATCGCGAGCGCGGTACACCTCGCCCATGCCGCCGGCGCCGAGTTGGCCGACGATTTCATAAGGACCGAGTTTTGTTCCGGGCGCAAGACTCATTGGGGACGATTGTATCAGCCAGGATCAACAAGCAGAGCGTTAGCGCTTGAGCATCGACTGCCAGTTGGTCACGATCGTGATGGCGTCCGATTTTTCCGCACCCACAGTGTCGATCAGGAACCGTTTGCCGTCCGCGCTGACGTCCCATTGGTAGCCCTGCCCGCGGCGCACGCTGGTTTGAAAGAGCGGTTGCGGAACACCCGCCTTGAAGCTGGGGGCAGTGCTCACGTCAACGGCCATCATTTTCGTCTCACCCGAGATATAGAACAGTTCTTTACCGTCCCTGCTCCAGCGGGCCTGGGTTCCCCCGCCCTCGGAAACCTTGATCTTTCCGGCGTGTTCCGCTGACGGCGGGAACGAACGGACATAGATCTCGAACCTTCCGGATTCGTCGGACATGTAGGAGATCCAGCGGCCGTCTGGAGAAACCTGGGGCATGAGCTCGTTGAACTCTGTTTGCGTAAGCGGCTCGCGCTTTCTTTCGCCATCCACCGTTACGGTCCATAAATGCGTCTTGCCGGTTTCGGCGGCGGCGGAGTAAAGCACCAGGCGTCCGTCGCCGGACCAGTCCCAAGGGCGCAATGCAGCGCCCGAGCGAACCAGCATCTCTGGCTTCGCGTCGCCGGCCGCGAGCGTCATGAGAATCTCTCGTTGATTTCCGGCGAGCGTCTTGCCGGACGCCCAGGCAATCCGGCTCCCATCGCGCGACCAAACAGGGGTGTTATCCGACGCGGGATCGGAGGTTAACCGCGTATTCGTGTTACGCGCAATATCGAACACCCATATATCCTCGTTCCCGGCCTCCACGCGTGTTGTAGCGACGCGCGTTCCATCCGGCGAAAGAGCCAGACTTCGATAGTCTCCGGTTGGCCCGACCGAACCGATCTCCTTGCCGTTCCGGTCAACCCAGGCGAGCCGGACGCCCCCGCTGGATCCGGTTCGGTAGGCCAGAACACCGGTGTTGGAGGCCGAAAAGAAGCCGTGAGCAAGCGACGTGCCGACGCCCTCCGCAATCGGGACCGGAGTTCCATCCATCGCGAGTTTGTCAAGATCCAACGGCTGCGCCATCAGCGTGCCATCGCGCAGAAACAGCAAATGCCCGGATCTGGAATCCGGAGAGGGAGCAAACGCTGCCCCCACCGGCGTAGCCACCATGAGTTTCTCGCTCCCCGGCTTGGCGCCGAATGATGTGAGGACAATGCCGGTGTTGCGTTCAACGTTCGTGTAATACAAAAAGTGCCGGGCATCCGGCAGCAAGGCTGGCAGCACCTGCCCGCGCGCACTCGCAGGATCGAAGTTGCCGAGCGGACTCGGCACGCCGCCGGATGCAGGCACCTTCATCAGCCCACCCGGAGTCTGTCCAAAAACGATGGTTCCCTCTTTGGTCCAGAACCCGCCGATCACGCCGAGGGGCGCATCGCACAACACTTGCGGAGGGCCGCCCGAGATGTCGATCTTGGTGAGCTTGCTATCCCCGCTGTAAGCAATGAAGCGGCTGTCGGGAGACCAGAAAAACGGCATTCCGGTGCGTGCCAGGCGAAGCGGTCTGGCTTGCAATGCATCCAGAGGACGAACCCAGATCGAGCCGACGGGGTCCGAAGCCGACAGGGTGGTAAAGGCCAGCAGACGGCCATCCGGCGACAGAGCCATCTGCGGCTCAAACTGCGTATTCTCGGGCGGAGGGATTTGAAACCGCATCGAAACCGGCTCGGCGGGAGGCGTTTCGCGAAGATGGACGAAGGCGGTGGCGGCGAGCCCCACTGCAAGCGCCACGGCGACGGCGGGCCAGAGCCACCGCCGCTTTATCGAAGCCTCGACGGGAGTGTCCTCGAGAAGAAGCTTCGCGTCGGCGATGTCGTGAAGGCGCTGGCGGGGATTTTTTTGCAAACAGCTTCGGAGCAGGCGGCGGACTGTGACTGGGACGCCAGAAAAATCTGGCTCTGTTTTCAGCACTGCAGCGAGGATGTCGGAAACGGTCTCGCCATGAAAGAGCTGTTTGCCTGTGAGCATTTCATACAACACGACGCCGAAAGCCCAGATGTCGGCGCGCTTGTCGACATTCTTCCCGCGAGCTTGTTCAGGCGCCATGTAGGCCGCAGTGCCGAGGATCATGCCAGCGCGGGTCGTCGAAATGGTCATGGTCGGCGAGTGGGTGGGATCTCCCGACGGGGGCGCTTCCGCATTTTTCGCGAGGCCGAAATCGAGCACCTTCACCACTCCGCCTGCCGTGAGCATGATGTTGGCCGGCTTCAGATCGCGATGGATGATGCCTCGTTCGTGCGCGGCTTCGAGAGCGTCGGCGATTTGCCGGGCATATTCGAGGGCGGTGTCGAGCGGCAGAGGGCCCTTTAACGGTTCGCCGTCGATCAACTCCATCACCAGATAGTTGGGGCCGACGTCGTAGAGATGACAGATGTTGGGATGATTCAGCGCCGCGATGGAGCGGGCCTCGCGTTCGAAACGCTCGGAGAATTGTTCGCCGGAAACTTTGATGGCGACGTCGCGGCCGAGGCGCGTGTCGCGGGCTCGGTAAACTTCGCCCATGCCGCCGGCGCCAATCGGCGCGAGGATTTCGTAGGGGCCCAGGCAATCGCCGGACGCGAGCGACATCTCATGATGATGCCACTAAAGACACACGAGTGCTGTAGACGTTGTGCGCAGCCAAGGGCTTTCGGACTTATCGCCGGGCGTGTGCTCGTGTAAAACGAGCTTGGCCGCCAGTAAATCGAGGGCTATCTAACCTGAGGGTCGTCATGCTGGTTGGCACGACATGTGATGCTCACGTTTTCGATGCTCCTCTCTGAAGTCGAACGGGACGGCCAAAATAGCTATCCGCACACCGCCGATCGTTACTGGATCGATCCAAAAATCCTTCCGTCGAGCCCATGCTACGAGCTGGCCCCGCGAGCCGTTTCACCGGCTCCGAAAGTTCAGTACCACTGCAATACAACGCTCCCTGGCCAGGGATTCTCACGTTTGAAGTTTACGACGGCGAACCAAGAAAAGATTTCACGCAAAGTCGCAAAGTGTTCGAAAAGAACGCAAAAAAGACCCGAGTCACGCAGAGACGCAGAGAACGCAGAGGGCCGCAGAGTTAGTCTTCGACAACGATGGACGGACCGGCGACCGCGGCTTCGCGGCAGCGTTGTTCCACTTTTTGAGCGAGCTCGATGAAGGGGGCGGCGTGCGGATCGCCAGGGCCGCGGCTGGTGACGGGATTGCCGGTGTCGCCACCAATGCGGACTTCGGGATTCAGGGCCAGTTCGCCCAGGAAGGGGACATTCATTTTTTCAGCGGTGCGCTTGCCGCCGCCCTGGCCGAATACGTCGATGCGCTCACCCGATTTCGGAGCGATGAGATAGCTCATGTTCTCGATCAGGCCGAGCATGGGGATGCGGACCTGCGCGAACATGTTGACCGCTTTACGTGCGTCTTCCAATGAGACGTCTGAGGGAGTTGTGACAACGACGGCTCCGGTGATGGGCGTCGATTGCGCCAGGGATAGCGCCACGTCGCCGGTGCCGGGCGGAAGATCGATGATCAGATAGTCGAGCTCGCCCCAATCGACATTGCGCAGGAATTGTTGCATGGCCGAGTGGAGCATAGGACCGCGCCAGACCAGGGGACGGTCGCCGGGATTGATAAATCCCATGGACATCAATTTCACGCCGTAATTCTCGAGCGGCTGGATGCGCTCGCCGATGGCTTTGGGAGGCTCGCTGATGCCCATCATGAGCGGGACGTTGGGACCGTAGACGTCGGCATCGAGGAGTCCGACGCGGCGGCCGAGTTTGGCGAGCGCAAGGGCGAGGTTCACACTGACGGTGGTTTTTCCAACTCCTCCTTTGCCGGAACCGACGGCGACGATATTCTTCACGCCGGCGATCGGCGTTTTCGGGGGCTGCTGCTGAGGATTCATTCATCTCCAGAATACAAGTAAGCTAAAGGTATGAAATCGTCAATCGCAGTTTTGGCGTTTTTATCGCTGGGTTCGTTGAGTTTTGGCCAACGAGGCGGCGAGCAGCGCGGACAACAACAGCAGCAACAGCGGAGTCGTGATGTTGGGAACGGACATGTTCCGTCACACGGTCCTCCGCCAGCGCGTGTTCAGCCCCAGCAACAGCAGCAGCAGCGAAACCAGCCACCGCAAAGGCAAGATGCGCCGAGGAGCGATAATCGCGGGCAAGATAATCGTGGGCAGGATAATCGAAATTTCAGCGACAAAAAGGGACATCCCGAGGCTCCGCACGTCCATAAGAATGACCAGTGGGTGGGACACGATTCGGGTCGCGACGATCAGCGGTATCACGTCGACCGTGCCTGGGAGCATGGGCGATTCACCGGAGGATTCGGACGCGGTCATGTATGGCGAATCGAAGGAGGAGGCCGGGATCGCTTCTGGTTCGGCGGATTCTACTTCAGCGTCGCGCCGGTGGATTACGATTATTGCAACGATTGGGATTGGGGTCGCGATCAGATTTCAATTTTCGAAGATCCGGATCACGACGGATACTACCTGGCGTACAACGTACGCTTAGGGACTTACTGTCACGTTCTGTATATGGGAAATCAGTAAATCCTAGCCTTCGGCAAACTGAACCACCAACTATGGCGCGACCCGCGATAGACTGGAGCTATGCGAACTTTATTTTTTGTGGCGCTCGCGGGTTTCGCGCTCGCGCAGGAGCCGCAGTTTACGAAAGACAACCGGCTGATGAAGCCGGCGGATTATCGCGAGTGGGTGTACTTGAGTTCCGGAATCGGGATGACGTATGGTCCCGCTCGCGAATCCGCGCCGGGGGATAATCCGGCATTTGAAAATGTCTTCGTGAATCCGCGGGCGTACAAGGCGTTCAAGGAGACAGGCGCGTGGCCGCAGGGGACCATCTTTGTTTTGGAGATACGGAAGTCGGAGAGCAAGGGGTCGATCAATAACGGCGGTCATTATCAGAGCGATTTGCAGCGGTTCGAGGCGGAAGTGAAAGACTCGCGATTTGCGGATGGGTGGGCCTTTTTCGGATTCAGTGAAGCGACGGATTCGGCGCAGGCGATCCCCAAGAGTGCGGGGTGCCAGGCGTGTCATTCGAAGAACGGGGCGGTGGATAATACATTCGTCCAGTTTTATCCGACGTTGTTGCCGGTGGCGAAGGCGAAGGGGACGGTGAAGAAAGCAATTAGCCGCGAATGAACGCGAATGCACGCGAATTCAAAGATCGTGTTCGAAACACTGCCTCACACTTGAAATTGAGGGAGACGAAGAGAGGATCTGATGGACTGCCAAGATCGCCTCAGGCTCCACACGCTTGCGCGTACCAAGCATTGAGCCAACGAGGCCTGCTTTGCGTTCGATCCAACAAAGCCATTCGCCCTCACGATGGTCCGCATCGGGGCGATATCCGATCACAACATCGTGTTTGGTTCTAGCGGCCTCAAAGGAGAAAAACCATCCGAAGTCTTCCTGCCCTAGGCGTTCTTCGGCTGCGTACCCGCTGGCCTGAAGTTGCGAAATGAGCCAGCGGGCGACATCGTCCCCAAAGCATCCTGGGTTTATGAAGTAGTCCTTTTCCACAGAGTTATTGAAGACGTTGCTCTTGAAGGCGAACGCCGATCTGCATTCATTCGCGGCTAATTTAATTTTTGCGTTACGGAGTCCCATCGGGCGGACGCTTTCTCCTTTACCTTCGGGACATCGCGATCCAGCAGCAGGCGCTGACTGACTAGCGGCTTGGCGGCGGATTCCAGTTTGTCTAGATAGTCTTCGCGAGACTTGTAGCGTTCTTCAATGGAAGGGCGCGTGTCGCCGGAGGCTTCGCGGTCGGCTTTGGTTTTTGCAAACGGGATGAAGCTGCCGACCATGCTTTGGATCGCTTCGGGCGCTCCGATCTTCGGATCACGCAAGTTCCAGCCCGTGTAGGTCGCAAGAGGCACGGCGAGTTCGGGGAGACGGATGCCGGCGGTCTCATTGCCATCGCGGTCGACTTGCGGGATCAGAATCGGGAACGATGCACCGACTTTGGGAGGATCGAAGGCGACAATTCCCTTGGTGCGGAAGTCGGGGCCGAAGTCGAAACGCCAGGCGTAGTGCGTGTCTTTCGGAACCGAGACACCGGGGATCTTCGGGAACGCGAGCGCGCCGGTGGAGACCAGTTGATCCTTATCGATGCGCGGGATTTTCGATTCAGGCGGCGCGGTGCCGTCGGTGATCCAGGAGTTCATGGCGACCAGCAAGGCTCGCATGGCGAATCGATAGTCGGCGGGGTTGGGAATGTTCTGCGTCACCGATTTGACGGGTTGCGCGTTGGCTCCGTGTTGGGTGCCGGCCAAATAATAGATGCGCGTGTCGGGCGCCTGTGGCGCGTCTTTCTTGCCGTCTGGAGCGATGTGGATCAGCGACGCGTTGCGTCCCCAGTATTCGTAGGATCCGTTGCTGTAGAAAACTTTCGGGACGACGCCGTCCTTCTTGGCGCGCGCGAGAAGCGCGTCGGTGATGCCGGCGTCGGTTTCAGGCTCGTCGGTGAACGGGAAAACATCGGTGGGGTATTCGAAGTTCATCCAGGTATGGCCGTCGCGGCTGGGCTGGGCGAAGCGGTGGTTGAAGCTGCCCATGCCGGCTCCGGCGACGTGGGCCCAGACGCCGTCGAAAACTTTCTTGCCATGTTCGTCGGCGTTGAAGCCGTCGTAAAGATATTTGCGGAGGAAGCGGCCGCTTTGCGAGGTGCCGAAGGCGATCGCGCGCTTGGTTTCGCCCTGCTGCTTCATGTGCGAAATGAAGTCGCGGATGGCGGCGGGGCCGAGTCCAACCACGGCGGGATCTTTACCGGTGTAGACCACTTCGTAGATGCGGCCGGGTTCGAATCCAGCGTCGAAATCGATGCCAGTGGCGGCGGCGTTGAATTTCCACTGATAGCGCGGAATCGTCGTGCGCATGCCGGTGGGCTTATCGCGGACGGTGAGCGTCGCGGTAGATTGGTCGGCGACAGCGTACGGGATTTGCGCACGATCGCCGAGGCTGGCTGACGTAGACGGCCGATCGACGATAATTTCGGAGCGCACGGGACCGGTGATGCCTTGGATGACGGGCGTATAGAGTTTCATGTTGGTGCGATCGGGGACGTCGAATTCCCAGCCGACCCACACCAGTGTGTAACCCATCTCAAACAGCATGCGGTCTCCGAGATCATCTCTGCCGCTGGCAAGATCGAACATGCCGACCATGCCACGTCCGCCTCGATTCGAGACTTCAAACAGCACGGTGCCGTTCGATTTCGCGGCGTCCTTGGGCTTCATGAGGAAGACGTCGGCGGAGAATTCGACCAGACCTTTGGAATTGCGCGGGGCGCGGTCGAGGTCGACGATGATTTTGTTGGCGGGAAGTTTGGGATCGACGGCGAAGTAGATTTTTCCGGCGATCTGTTCGTAGTTGACTTGCGGCAGATCGGTACGTTGAGAAACTTCGACTCGCGTGACGGCGGCTTGAGCGAGGGCAGCAATCAAGAGAAAGATCGGGGTGCAGCGCATGGAGTTATTCTACGTCGATTTTGGATTGATTTTGAGTCGATCTTGAGTCGAGTTCGCGCTGGACGCGCGAATGCTTCGACTAAAAGTCGAAGAGCAAGCTGAAAGCTTGCCCCACGGCGCGTTAAGATGATCGCAATGAGGGTGATGGTTGCGGGATTGATCGTCAGTACGGGGCTGATGCAGGCGCAAGTCGACATCGCCGGTTACATTCCGAAGTTCCAGCAGAAATGGGCGGTGGGGTTGCCCGATTTCCGTGGATCGGGTGGGGCCGAGGCAGTCGTCAGCACTTTCAACGCTGCGATTCGCGCGGAGCTGGAAGATTCGGGAGTGCTGACAGTTATCGACAGGAGCCTTTATCCGCTGAATGTTCCGCAAACGCTGCAGGATTTCAAACGCCCGTCGCCATGGCTGACGGAGTGGTCCAATCCGCCTGCGAGCGCGACGCATCTGGTGTTCGGATATGCCGGCGTCCAGGATGGACGGCTCGCACTGTTCGGATGGCTGCTCAATCTGAGCCGGCCGGATCCAGCGACGGCCAACGTGTTCGGCAAGGTTTATTTCGGCGACCTGGACAAAGATGGCGCCAAAAAAGTCGCGCATGAATTTGCGGCGGATATTCTGCAATCGTTCGGTGTCAGGAGCTTGAACGGCACCAAGATTTATTTCGTTTCCGATCGAAGCGGGAAGAAAGAAATCTGGTCGATGGATTACGACGGGTCCAATCAGCGGCAACTCACTGCATTCGGCACGATCACGCAGTCGCCGGCCGTGTCGCAGGACGGGAAGTGGCTGGCGTACAGCACGCTTGAAGAGAAGCCGCTGCATCACCGGATCATGCTGCAATCTACGGAGACGGGGATTAAGACTCCGTTTGCGGGTCCGGAGGCTTCGATTACGGGATGGCCGGAATTCACGCCGGACGGTCAGCGATTGCTGTTCGCATCGAGCATAACAGGCAATACTCAGATCTACTCGGCAAATCTCAAGGGCGGCGATCGGCGGCAGATCACCAATTCGAAGGCGATCGATTTTTCGCCGAAAGTCAATCCGAAAACCGGCGTCGAGGTGCTGTTTATTTCAGACCGATCGGGGAAGCAGCAGCTCTGGCGAATGAACATCGACGGCGGCGATCCCGAAATGCTGACGAATGGAGCGGGCGAAGTGGCGAATCCTTCTTGGAGTCCGGACGGGCAGTTGATCGCATTCGCATGGACCCAAGGGTTTGAAATCGGCGGGTTCAATATTTTCGTGATGGACGTGGCTAAGCGGGAGCCGGCTCAGCTCACTAAAGACGGCGGCGTGAATGAGAATCCGTGGTGGGCGCCGGATGGGCTGCACGTCGTCTTCACGTCGAAGCGCAATGGGACGACGCAGATTTTCAGCATGCTTGCGGATGGGAAACATGTTCACGCGCTGACGACGCAGGGGAATAATTATCAGCCGGTCTGGGCGAACCTATTGCAGTAGTCGCGAACTTATTGCCATCAGGACCCGGTCGCTATCGCTTGCGGCTCGGTGCTGGGTTTTCTGAGCCGCGAGCGCCAGCGACCGGATTCAAGCGCACAGCCGGTCGATGACTGTGCGCAAGTGCGCGGCGCACTGGCGAAGTTCACTGATGGGCACATATTCCCCGGATTTGTGGGCGACCGTCATATCTCCGGGGCCGAATACTACGGTCTCTTTTCCGGCGAGATGGGCGGCTTCGGTCCCGAAGGAGACGGTGGTCGCAAGGCGGTGGGAGAGCGATTCGAGAAGAGTTGACAGCGCGCGCGTCGGCGAGGGATCGAACGGAGGATCCAGCCGCTTCACGTCTAACTCAGCGCGAAAACCCGGATCGCGGCTGGAAAGAGCCGCGAGCTCTTCACGAATCAATTGCGCCGGCCACCCCGGGTCCTGACCGGGGACCGGGCGCCATTCAACGGTGATTCTACATTCGCCCGCGATAATGTTTTTGGCCGAGCCGCCCCGAATTAAGCCGGCGTTGAGCGTCGTGTAAGGCGGATCGAAGTCGCGATTCTTCTTCGCCGCCAGTTTTTTTGCGACCTGCTCCAGACGCGTGATGACGCGGGCCGCATCGAAAATCGCCGACCGGCCCTGCGCGGGGAACGCGCTATGCGCTTCCTTTCCATGCACCACGATTTCGGCCAGCGCATATCCCTTTCCAGCGCGGACCGGGTGCAGGCCGGTCGGCTCGCCGACGATGGTGTGGCGGGAGCGCACAGCTTTTTTACGCGCCAGATATTTCGCGCCGACGCATCCGATTTCTTCATCTGCGGTGAGCACGATGGCCAGAGGCTTACCCAGTCGCTTGACGTCGACTTGCGAAACCGCCGCAAGCACGCAGGCCAGGAATCCTTTCACATCGCAACTACCGCGGCCATAGAGGTTGCCTTTCGCGACGCGCGGATTCACCGCGTCATTCCAATCTGGCTCGAATGGAACGGTGTCGGTATGGCAGACCAAAGCAAGCTCGGCTTCACGAGCGGGTTGCGTCATCGCGACCGCGTTGAGTTTTGCGGTTCCCGCAGCGTCCGTGTAAGGATAGCGGTCGATTTTCCAGTCTTTAAGAAACTGCAGCGCGTAGTTGATCACGGGAACATTGCTGAGCGATGAGACGGACGGGATCGCCACCAGTTCGCGCAGGATTTCGACTTCGGTTTTCACCACAGGCTCCTTTGAACGGCTGTGAATTGCTCGACAACTTCGTCCTGCAACGGGTGCCGGCCTTCTTCAATGATGCGGACGCCATCGACCCACACGTCGCGAATCGCGGTGCGCTCGAGCGCGAAGACCACGTGGTCGAGTAACGACGCGCGATCGGCGCCGGCCAGCGAGGGATCGTTCAGATCGACGCTAAAGAAATCCGCTTTACGGCCTGGTTCGAGCGCGCCTGCGTCGACGCCGAGGCTGGTGGCTCCGGTTGCCGTCGCGCTGCGGAAAAGACGTTGCGAGAGATCGCTGCCATCGGAGAGAATCACGCGCTCAAGTTTGTTCATGCGGAGATCGTATTCGAGCAGGCGCGCATCTTCCAGAATATCGATTTGCACATTGCTGTCGGAGCCGAAACAGATTCCCGCGCCGGCGTCGTAGAGCAGATCGGCAGGAACGGCTCCATCGCCCAGGTTACGTTCGGACGTGGGGCAAGCGCAGACGGTCGATCGGCCGAGATTCGCGGCTTCATTCGGTGTAATGTGAATCGCGTGGATCGCGGTAAATCGCGAATCGAGAATGTTTTCGCGATGGAGCAGCTCGACGGGGCGCACGCCGTACTCGCCGATGCAAGCCTCGATTTCGGCGGGCTGTTCGGCGACGTGCATGTGCAGCGGCAGCGCGTTGGTACGTGCATAAGCCGCGACTTCATGCAGGTAATCGAGCGGCACGGCTCGCACGCTGTGCGGAGCGACGCCGATCGAGGCTCGGCCGGTGAGTGAGGATCGAAGCGCTTCCGTATCGGCGATGAAATCTTCAGCGCGCGGAGTGATGAAGCGAGCCTGGCCGGGATCGGACGGTTTGTTCCATCCCGCGCGCACGTAAGCGGTACGAAGAAGCGCGATGCGCAATCCGATTTCGTCAGCGGCGCGAAGGATTTGTTTTGCAAGCAGGTTTCGATCGGCATACGGTGTTCCGCCGGAATCGTGATGGACGTAGTGAAACTCGCCGACGGTAGTGATTCCTGAGAGCGCCATTTCGAGAAACGCCATGCGAGCGATGTGGTACATCGCCTCGGGTGAGACTTTATTCGCCGCGTGGTACATGCTGACGCGCCAAGTCCAGAACGTGTCGCGGTCGGTCGTTCGATGTTCAGTTCGCCCACGGATCACGCGTTGGAATGCGTGCGAATGGACGTTCACCAATCCGGGAAGAATCGCTCGAAGGGGTAAACGAGTCGCGCGTTTCAGGTCATCCGGGTCCCGAGAGAGTCGCGTGATGGTGCCGTTTTCGGCGAACAACGCTGCGCCGGATTCGAAGGCGTCGCCAGTATAGATCAGATCGGGGAGCCAGCCGTGGTCCACAGGATTTAGAGTAGCAACGGATGCGATGGCCGTTCATAAACGTCAATGAACATGAATCGGCCCGGGTTGCGGCTCTGATAGAATCCGATCTCATGAGCAACGTCTACCCGCCGCCCGAGGAATTCGTCCGCAAAGCGCATGTCCAGGGAATGGACGCGTATCGCGAACTCTATCGGCATGCCGAGCAGAATCCGGAAGAGTTTTGGGCTGACGTCGCCTCGCGCGAAATTCATTGGTTCGAAAAATGGTCGAAGGTGCTGGAATGGAATTCTCCGTTCGCCAAATGGTTCGGGGGCGGGAAGACCAACATTTCGTATAACTGCCTGGATCGCCATCTCACGACGCATCGCAAAAACAAAGTCGCGATTTTGTGGGAAGGCGAGCCAGGTGATCAGCGATTTATCACTTATCAGGAACTGCATCGGCTGGTGGTTCGTTTCGCCAGTGTGCTGAAATCCCGCGGCTATAAAGCCGGCGACCGCGCGGTTCTGTATATGCCGATGATTCCGGAGCTGCCCATCGCGATGCTGGCGTGTACGCGGCTGGGGATCATTCACAGCGTGGTGTTCGGCGGATTTTCGGCGGAAGCGCTAAAGGCTCGCATTCAGGATCTGGGCGCGACGGTGGTAGTCACTGCGGACGGCGGTTTCCGGCGCGGCAAGGAAATAAAGCTGAAAGCGGCGGTCGACGAAGCTATGCCCGATTGCCCTACGGTGCAGGACGTGATCGTCTACCGCCGGACTGGTTCGGAAACGACCATGAACATCGGCCGGGATCATTGGTGGCACGAACTCGACGCAAACGCGACGGAAGATTGTCCCGCGATTCCGCTCGATAGTGAACATCCGTCGTTCGTGCTGTACACGTCCGGCACCACGGGAAAGCCCAAAGGGATTCTGCACACCACCGGCGGCTACATCACGCAGGTGACCGCGGGCATGAAATGGATTTTCGACCTGCGCGATGAGGATACGTATTGGTGCTCGGCCGATATCGGCTGGATCACCGGCCACAGCTACATCGTATATGGGCCGCTTTCGGCGGGGACCACCAGCGTGATGTATGAAGGCTCGCTCGATTATCCGCAGTTCGACCGCTGGTGGCGCATCGTCGAAAAATATCGCGTCAATGTGTTTTACACATCGCCGACTGCAATCCGCGCGCTGATCCGGCAGGGCGAGCAGTGGCCTAACGCGCACGACCTTTCCAGTTTGCGGCTGCTCGGTTCGGTGGGCGAGCCGATCAATCCCGCGGCGTGGGAGTGGTATCACCGCATCATCGGCAAAGGCCGGTGTCCGATAGTCGATACCTGGTGGCAGACCGAAAACGGTTCGATTTTGATTTCGCCAATGCCGGGCGCGGCGCCGCTGAAACCGGGGTCGGCGACGTTTCCAATGCCGGGGATCATTCCCGACATCGTCGATCTCAGCGGAAATCCTGTAGGTCCGGATAAAGAAGGCTACCTGATTATCCGGCGTCCATGGCCGAGTATGGCTCGGACCATTTGGGGCGATCCGGAGCGTTTCAAGGAACAGTATTGGAGCAAGGTTCCGGGAGCGTATTTCACAGGTGACGCCGCGCGGCGCGATGCGGACGGATATTTTTGGGTGCTGGGCCGCGTGGACGATGTGATGAACGTCAGCGGTCACCGGCTGAGCACCATGGAAGTGGAATCGGCGCTGGTCCGTCATCCCGCGGTGGCGGAGGCGGCCGTGGTCGGCAAGCCGCACGAGATCACCGGACAAGCCGTGTGCTGTTTCGTGACGCTGAAAAAAGGTGAGTGGGATCACGATGTATTGGGAAAGGAATTGCGCCAGTGGGTGGCGCACGAAATTGGTAGCTTCGCGCGGCCTGAAGAGATTCGTTTTTCGGATGCACTGCCGAAGACGCGCAGTGGAAAGATCATGCGAAGACTTCTGCGTGAGATCGTGACGACGCACACGGTCGCGGGGGACGTGACAACGCTGGAAGACATGAGCGTGGTCACCAGGCTCGCCGCGCAGCAGGATGAAGATTGATAGCCCCTTCTTCAATGCGATAAACGCACATGAACGCGGATAACACAAACTTTGGATCGGCGTTTATCGGCGTTCATCGGCGGCCATGACGCTTCTTGTAAACCTCACGGCGACGTTGCTTCTCACCGGCATCGGATGGTCGCTGCAACTAGTGCAACTGCCGCTGCTGCTCCGAGGCGACTACCCCGAACTGGTCCGTCAACTGGCGCTGCACCGAACACTCAACTCTCGATTGATCGCCCTTCCAATGCTGGTCGAGTTCATCACCGCGGTATGGCTGGTTGTCGAACAGCCCAGGACGGCTCAGGTCGCCGCGCTGGTGTTGTGGCTGCCCGTCGGATACGCGACGGTTTGGTACTCGCTGCTGCATCGGCAGCTCAGAAAAGGGTACAACCGGGCGATCATGGAGCGAATGAAGCTTTGGAATCTGGTTCGTACGTTGTGCTGGACCGCGCGCGCGGGCATCTTGCTGTGGACCATTGCAGGGCAAATGAGCATCTAATAGTTGGCATGGAACGCGTAGTCATCGTGGGCGGCGGATTTGGCGGGCTGCAAGCTGCCGCAGCCTTGCGGAATGCTCCCGTTGAAGTTACGCTGATCGATCGGCGGAATTTTCACTTGTTCCAGCCGTTGCTGTATCAGGTAGCGACCGGGTCGCTGTCACCTGGAGAAATCAGCGAACCGCTGCGCGCCATCTTACGCCGCCAGAAGAACGCCAAGGTTCTGCTGGGCGATGCCGTTTCCGTTGACGCCGAAACGCGCCGGCTGATTCTCGCCGACGGTGCAATCGACTACGACACGCTGATCGTCGCCACGGGCGCGCACAACTTCTACTTTGGGAACGAGACCTGGCCAGCGTTCGCCCCAGGGCTCAAGTCGATTGAGGACGCGACGGCGATGCGTCGCAACATTCTTTACGCGTTTGAAGCGGCCGAGCGCGAGTCCGATCACGAACGGCGGCGGGCATGGCTCACCTTCGTCATCATCGGCGCGGGACCCACCGGGGTCGAATTGGCCGGCGCGCTGGCCGAGATCGCAAGCGACACCTTGCGAAACGATTTTCGCGACATTCATCCGGAAGAGTCGCATATTTTGCTGTTGGAAGGATCGCCCCACGTGCTGCCGTCGTATCCGGAAGATCTTTCGATCGCGGCGGAGCGGTCGCTGATCAAGCTGGGAGTCCGGCCTCGCGTCAACGTCCGCGTGACCGGCATCGACGCAGAGAGCGTCACGGTGAACGGCACCGAGCGCATCGCTACGCGCACGGTCCTGTGGGCCGCGGGCGTGAAGCCGTCGGATTTCGGACAGGTGTTGAAAGACCGTGCGGGCGCCACGCTCGACGGCCAGGGACATGTCGTGGTTGGCCCCGACCTTACTATACCGGGTCATCCGGAGATTTTCGTCGTTGGCGACCTGGCTTGTTTCGAGCAGGAGGGGCAGCCGCTGCCGGGCGTCGCGCCGGTTGCCATGCAGCAGGGGCGCTATGCGGCGCACGTGATTCGCAACCGCCTTGAGCACAAAACGTCTGAGCCGTTCCGTTATTTCGACAAGGGCAGCCTCGCGGTGATCGGGCGCAAGAGCGCGGTGGTCCAGATCGGACGATTGCACGTCACGGGCGTCATCGCCTGGCTGATGTGGCTGTTCATCCACCTGATGTATCTGGTTGGGTTCGGGAACCGCCTGATTGTTTTCATTCGCTGGGGAATTCAGTATGTGACTTTCGATCGCGGTGCGCGATTGATTACGGGTGAGCCTGCCGACCGGGCTCCTGAGTCCTTTAAGGCGGAGAGTCGACACTGAGAAGGTGGGAACCGGTCGCTGGCGCTCGCGGCTCGGTGCCAACGTGACGGCGATTAAGGTATTTTGATTTTGCGAATCCAGATATTGCGGTAGCGGACGGGATTGCCGTGATTCTGCAGCAACAGAGAATCCTCGGCCGGCTGCGGGACGTACGTCGCCAGTTTTTGATGCATGGTCGGTCCCATCACTTCGCGCCGATATTGAACCAGCACGCCGTTGTGGAACACGGTGAGGAACGCGGGCTTGAGCAATTTTTCGCCTTCAAAATGTGGAGCTTCGAACACGATGTCGTAGGCTTGCCATTCACCCGGTTTGCGAGCAGCGTTGACCAGCGGCCATTGGCCGTAGATCGCGCCCGCCTGTCCGTCGGCGTAAGTCGGGTTTTCAAAAGAATCGAGCACCTGGACTTCGAAGCGTTTTTGCAGGAACACGCCGCTGTTGCCGCGGCCCTGGCTGGTTCCTTTGACCACGGCCGGACTGGCCCATTCAATGTGCAACTGGACGTCGCCGAACTGTTCCTTGGTGGCGATATCCCCTTTTCCCGGCACCACTTCCATGTAGCCTTTCTCGATGTTCCATGACGGCGGCTCGGTGGTCGACGACTTGGGATCAGAACGATTGGCTGACGTCCATTTCGAGAAATCCTTGCCGTCAAACAGCACGATCGCGTCGGAGGGAGCCCCGCCAATTTGTGCAGCGGGCGTCACAACCGAGGGCCGGGGACGGTCTGGATCGTGGACATGAAAGGGAAGTCCCGGCAGCATGGGCGTGTTTTTATAGCCCAAATCGTGATTTTCGGTGGGCGTTTGCGACATTGCGGCGATGGCAGTCATCAAAATAGCAAGGATGCGCATACTTGTTCGTGAGTATATCGCGCCAAGTGCTACGCTAGGGGCGCGCATGTTGGTTCGTCTCGTTTTGGCGGCTTTTCTGGCTGCCGTTGCGTCCGCGGAGCCGCCGTCCATCTTCCAGCAGGTTGACGAGATGGTGGCGTCGCTCTCGCAGATCACCGGATGGAGGATCGAAAGAAGGGTCCCGTCGGAGATGCTGACGAAGGAGAAATTCCGGAGCTTCGTCGATTCGAAGGTGAAGGAAACCTCCAGCCGCGATCAGCTTCGCGCCGAAGAAATCACGCTGAAGATGTTCGGATTCGTACCGCCGGATTTCAACCTAGCGAAAGAAACGGTCGAGCTGGTGAGCGAGCAGGCCGCGGCTTTCTACGACTACAACAAGAAGCGGCTGTTCATTCTCGATTCGACCAGCGAAGGCATGGAGCAACGCGTGGCGCTGGTGCATGAACTGGCGCATGCGCTGGCGGATCAGCATCATCCGTTGGGAAAATATCTGCACAAAGGCTCGCCCGACGATGACGCGTCGGCGGCGCGCCAGGCGGTGATGGAGGGGCAAGCGACGTGGCTGACCTGGGCCTATGTCGCCAAACGCAACGGCGGAAAAGCGGAAGTGCCGAAGGAGATGATCGACCAGTTGACGCGCGCGCTGGGATCGGACAGCGCGGAATTTCCGGTATTCACGAAATCGCCTCTGTATATGAAGGAATCGCTGGTGTTTCCTTACAACGAGGGGCTGAGGTTTCAGGAAGCTGTGTATCGCAAAATGGGCCGCGCCGGCTTCGATCAGGTATTTTCGCGCGCACCGGAAAGCACGCAACAGATTCTCCATCCGGATGTGTACCTTGCCGCCAGGAAACCGGCCGAGCCGGAGCCGCCTACCATCCAGACGGCGGTGGGGAAAAAGGACGCAAAACGATTTCGGCTACTGGCCGAGGGAAGCCTGGGCGAGTTCGATTTTTCGGTTCTGTTGCGGCAGTACGTCGAAGAAAAACAGGGAACCGAAGCAGCCAGTCACTGGCGCGGAGCGACCTACCGGATTTACGAGAACAAACGGGAAACGTATCCGGTATTGACGTTTAAGTCGGAGTGGGATTCGGCGGAATCGGGCCAGAAGGTCTGCGGACTGTACCAGCGCGTGATGAAGGGCCGCTGGAAAAAAATGGACCAGGTGAAGACGGAATCGGCGGGCGCGATCCGTCATGTGACTGGTGTGGGTGACAACGGCAAGTTCCGGTTGACGTGTGGAGGAACGGCTGTGGAATCGATTGAGGGATTGAAGTAGAGACGACGCTGCAAGCTCGGTTGCTCCACAGGAAATCCTGTTTGGTAGACTGTGGACATGCGTACTTTCGCCCGTCTGGCTATTCTCGCCGCGGTCGCGGTTGCGGCCGTTTTCGCGCAGGCCCCGATCCGGAAGGCTCCGGATTTCACCGTAGTCGAGCCGTCCGGCAAGCAGACCCCGATTTCGAGCTTCAAGGGAAAGGTCTGCGTGATCGAGTTCCTGTTCACCACCTGCCCGCACTGCCAGAAAGAATCGCAGATGCTGACCAAGCTGTACAACGAAATGGGCCCACGCGGACTACAGGTGGTTGGCGTCGCGGTGAATGACAACGCGGCGATTCTGGTGCCCCAATTTGTGCAGCAGTTCCAGGTGCCGTACCCGATGGGTATCGCGACGCAGGATGCCATGAAGACGTATATGGGCATTTCCGAGATGGAGCGCTGGGTGGTACCGCAGGTGGTGGTGATCGATAAGAAGGGCATGATCCGCGCGCAGACGCCGTATCAGGGCGATCCGAACCTGCAATCGGAAACGTACATGCACAACCTGCTGGACGGGCTTCTCAAGGAAGGCGCGACGACTTCGAAGACCGGCAAGACCACCGCGAGCAATCATCGATAAATGACGCGAGCCGTTTCAGCCGGGTTGATTTTAGTGATGGCCACCGCGGCGATGCCCCCGGTGCCGCGCAAGTCGCCTGAATTTACGATCACCGAGGGTCCCGGGAAAGAGACGCTGCTTTCGAGCTATCGCGGCAAAGTGGTGGTGCTCGCTTTCGTGCACACTACTTGCATTCACTGCCAGCAATTCTCGGCGGAGCTCGCCAAGCTGCATCACGAACTCGGGTCGAAAGGTTTTCAACCGATCGACGTGGCCTGGAATCCCAGCGCCCAGCAACTGGTTCCGGGATTCGTCAAGCAGAACGGCATTGATTTTCCAGTCGGCTATAGCGATTGGGACCCGATCATGAGCTATCTCGGCTTCTCGGTCATGGACCGGCCGGTGGTGCCGCTGATCGTTGTGATCGACAAGAAAGGCGTTATCCGCGCGCAGAGTCCGCCGGAAGGCGATCCAACTCTTCAGGATGAAAACAAGCTTCGGTCGCTGATTCAAAGCCTGCTGGCCGAAGGTCCCACGGCCGCGAAGGGCAAACGCTAGCCGTTCTCCCCTATGCGGGACCCGGCGACGGCGCTTCCCACCGACCTCGAATCGATTCCAGATAAACCTGCTGTTTTTCTGCTGTGGGCGTCCGAAGGGAAGCCGTATTTGGCGCGCACTGCCCTGCTCCGGCGGCGTCTCAAAAGGCTCATCTCGGAGCGCGATCGCGTTTCGCGGGTCCTGAATTTGCGCGGAGTAGTGGAGCGGATCGAGTACTGGATCACCGGATCGCAGCTTGAATCCACGCTGATCCATCTGGAGCTCGCCCAAAAATTCTTTCCCGAGGATTGGCCGCGGGTCACGCGTCTGCGTCCTCCGGTGCTCGTGCGGCTCACGCTGGATAACCTGTTTCCTCGCACGCTGGTGACGTCGAAGCTGGGACGCGGCTTGTTTTACGGGCCGTTTGCGAGCCGGGCAGCAGCGGAACGATTCGAAGGCGCGGTGCTCGATCTTTTCCAGATAAGAAGGTGTGAAGAGAATCTGACGCCTTCGCCGGAGCATCCCGGTTGCATTTATGGCGAGATGAATCGCTGCCTGCGCCCCTGCCAGCAAGCCGTGTCGATCGAGGAATACCGCGGCGAGGTCTCGCGTGTCGAGCAATTTTTCAATACGCGCGGGGAATCGCTGATCGACGCGGCGGAAACCGCTCGCGACCGGGCCAGCACGGAAATGAATTTCGAAGACGCGCAGAGACTGCACGAGCGTATCGAACGAATTCGAGGAGTGCAGGCGCTGGCAGGCGATTTGACAGCCCCCATCGATCACTTGCGCGGGGTCGCCGTGGTTCCGTCGGCGGAGCCGGAGGCGGTCGATTTGTGGTTCATGAATCACGGGCGGTGGCTGGAGCCGCGGCAACTGGCATTAGCCGAGGCCGCCGGCCAATCCATGGATCATCGGGTTCGGGAAATGGTTGCGGGGCTGGAGGATGCAGGCGGTCCGGATCCGGAGCATCTCGCGATTCTGCTGCGGTGGCATGGATCGAGCTGGCGCGATGGCGAATGGATCGGTTTCGATTTGCCGGAAAGAATCCCCTACCGGCGTCTGGTCAACGCCATCGGACGAGTGCATTCCGCAAAAAGAGTCCTGTAGGATTCGAGGAACGCGCTCCATAACTGTCGCGCCTCAACTGACGGCCGCCCAGACGACAGTAATGGAGCGCGTTCATTTCTCAAAAAAATCATAGGAACAAAATCGCTCTTCGCACGTTACTATAGTTAGACTATGGGAACGCGAACGGAGATCCCGCCGGGGACGCTGTACATGCTCATCCTGAGGACGCTGGCCCGGCTGGGGCCGATGCATGGCTACGGGATCGCGGAACATATCCAGGAAACTTCGGAAGATGTCCTGACAGTAGAAGAGGGATCGCTCTATCCGGCGTTGCAGCGGATGCTGCTTAAGGGCTGGGTGGACGCGGAGTGGGGATTATCGGATAACAACCGGCGGGCGCGGTTTTACAAGCTCACGGCGGAAGGGCGGAAGCAACTCCACGCGGAGATCGCGGAGTTCGAAAAAGTGACGCGGGCCATCACCAGGGTGATTCAACCGGCTTGATTTTATGCGTGAACTCTTACGCAGGCTGAATTTTCTGAGGAATCGGGATCGCTTCGAAAAGGATCTCGACGACGAAATGCGCTTCCATCTGGAGATGAAGGCGAAAAAGACCGGCGACCGTCAGGCCGCGCAAAAGCAGTTTGGAAATGTCGGAATTCTGAAGGAGGTCAGTCGCGAAATGTGGGGATGGACATCGATAGAACGGCTGTGGCAGGACTTGCGCTATGCACTGCGCCAACTTGCGCGAAACCCGGGATTTGCGTCGATTGCGGTGCTGTCGCTGGCACTCGGGATCGGAGCGAACACGGCGATTTTCGGGTTAATCGATCACGTGATGCTGCGGCTGCTTCCGGTCAGGAATCCCGAAGAGTTGCTGGTGATCCGGCGGACGATTTCCTATGCCCGCTTTGAAGAAGTTCGTAGGCGCAACAGCGTATTTTCCTCGGTGTTCGGCGTCCACGTCATGACCGATCTGGAGGTCCAAACACCAGGGGACGCGGCTGGGCGAGCGACTGGGGAGCTGGTTTCCGGGAATTATTTTCAAACGCTTGGCGTACAGGCCGCACTGGGCCGGACGATTCTTCCGGAAGACGATCTTACGCCGGAGTCGAGTCCGGTGGCGGTGATCAGCTACGGATATTGGAAGCGGGTGTTCGGAGGATCTTCCGAAGCACTGGGGAAGAAGATCCGTGTGAAAACGGGGCGCGCGAACGCGAATACCGGGGGGCTGGATGTATACGACGCTCCCGGAACAAGGTCAGTGGATGGCGCGCTGCTGACCATCGTCGGCGTAGCTCCGCCGGAGTTTTTCGGCGACGCGGTGGGAACGTCCATGGACCTCTGGGCTCCGATGATGATGCAGCCGGCGGTGATGCCGGGGCGTCCGTTCCTGAAGCAGAAAAATGCGCAATGGGTGAACATGATGGGCCGGCTGAAGCCGGGCGTGAGCCGGTCACAGGCTTCCGCGGGGCTGATCGTGTTGTGGCGGCAGATTCTGACAGATGCGGCGGGATCGCATATTACCGAGCAACGGCGTCGCGAGATCGCAGAGTTCACACTGCGGACCGAATCCGGCGAAAAAGGATTCGGGCAGATCCGGAGGCAATTTTCGCAGCCTCTGCTGGTGCTGATGACAGTGGTGGGGCTGGTGTTGCTGATCGCGTGCCTTAACGTCGCGAATCTTCTGCTGGCGCGCGCGACAGCGCGGAGGAAAGAGATCACGGTGCGGCTTTCGCTGGGAGCGGGACGGGTGAGATTGATCCGGCAATTGCTCACGGAAAGCCTGCTGCTGGCTGGGATCGGCGGAGTCCTCGGAATCGCGATTGCTGCGTTGGGTACGCGAGTTCTGCTCACGCTGCTTGCCGACGTGAACCTTCCGCTCTCGATCCCGTTTGAAACCGACTGGCGCACGCTCGGATTCATGGCGGCCATCTCTTTGGCGACGGGAATACTGTTCGGGCTTGCGCCGGCATTGCGCGCGACGCGCATCACGCTGGCGGAAACGTTGAAGGATACCGGACGCAGCGCGGCGGGCGGCCACGGCGGTACGACCAAGTCGCTGGTCGGCGCGCAGGTGGCGGTTTCGATGTTGCTGTTGATCGGGGCGGGGCTGTTCTTACGCACACTGTACAACCTGAAGAATTCGAATGTCGGCTATAATCCGGATCATTTGCTATTAATGAACGTGGATCCGGTGAGCGCGGGCTATCGCGGCGATGAGGTGGGGCGTGCGATGAAGAATCTGCTCGACCGGGTGCGGGCGTTGCCGGGAGTACGGTCCGCGACGTTCTCAGAAAACGGACTGTTTTCCGGATACGAATCCGGACAAGACATCGAGGTCGAGGGATTCACACCGGGCTCAGATAAGGATAAAATCGCTCGCTTCGATCAGATCGGGCCGGATTATTTCACCAAAATCGGAATCCCAGTGTTGCTGGGACGTGACATGAGCGAACGCGATGTGCCGGGTGCGCCGCGCGTCGCGGTCATCAATGACACGATGGCGAAGTTCTATTTTCATGGGTCCAATCCCATCGGCAAACATATTCGCTATGGCAAGGACATTTCCCTGGAGATTGTCGGTGTGGTGCGCGACGCACAGGATCATGATTTCCGGGACGAGCCCTTGCGGCGATTTTACGTCTCCTATTTCCAGCCAGTGGACGGGATTACCACTGCGAACTTCGAGATCCGGACGGACGGGAATCCCGGGAATCTGAGCGCGGCGCTGCGTCAGGAAGTGCAAGCCGTGAGCCGGAATCTTCCCATCCTCAGCATTAAGGACGTCCGCGAGTTGATGGACGCGAGCGTGGTGCAGGAGCGGCTAATCGCGAAATTATCGTCGTTCTTCGGATTGCTGGCAGTGGTTCTCGCCGCGATCGGATTGTATGGCGTGATGTCGTACGCGGTGGCTCGAAGAACCAATGAGATCGGGATTCGAATGGCCTTGGGCGCGGCGAAGTCGAATGTCATCGGAATGATTCTGGGCGAGGTCGCGATGGTGATCGCATTCGGTGGAGTCACGGGCATCGTCGTGGCGCTTGCCGCGACGCGGCTGCTGAAATCGTTCCTGTTCGGATTGACAGCGATGGACCCAGTATCTTTCGGCGGAGCGGCGGCGCTGCTTGGGATTGTCGGCGTATTGGCGGGTTATCTGCCAGCGCGGCGTGCGGCGAAGATCGATCCGATGGTCGCGCTGCGGTACGAATAGTGTAGAGCAAGTCTTCAGAGACTGCGGAAGAATTCAAATCAGAAAGACTTGTCGCGGATATTGGGGGGCGGACCCCCTGGTCCGCGCGCGATCCCCTGATCGCGCTGTGTGTCCAATAAAATCAGGCCGACGGACACGCGCAAAAGGCCGATCGGGGGATCGGCCGCGGACCAAGGGGTCCGCCCCCCAAGCTACGAAGATTTACTTGATTCGAGTTTTTCCGCTCCTCTTCAGCTTGGAGCGTCGGCTTGGCCTTCGTCGTGACACGTCAAGATCGACCGCTTCCATTGGTCGCGGCTCAGGGTCGGCGCTTGTCATGTGACCTACTCAATGAGCCACGACAATCGGTTAGCCTGAAATCGTGAGCGATCGGTGGCAGAGGATCACGAAAAACTGGCGGGCAAGTCTACGCCAGCAGGTGACCCGCGCCGGGCTCGGATATACGGCGACGCTGCTGATCGTCGCGCTGGCTGCGTTTCTGTCCGCCAACAATCTTCTGTTCCTGATTCTGGCGGCGATGTTTTCGACGGCGCTCATTTCCGGATTCATCAGCCGATTGGGGCTGGCTGGGCTGGAACTGGACCTGGTGCTGCCCGAACATATTTCGGCGCGACGGAAAGTCCGCGCGGGGATCCGGTTGAAGAATTTGAAAGCGTGGATTCCCTCTTTCAGCATCCACCTGGCGGGAGCGCCGGAAAGCGGGCTCGATTCCATCCTGTACTATCCGGTGGTGCCGGGAGGCGCAATGCTGGAGGAATCGGTCGAGCTGTACTTCGCGCGCAGAGGAGAACAGCGCGAGCGCGCGTTCCAATTTTCAACGCGTTTCCCGTTTGGATTTTCCGAGCGCCGCGAAATGGTGACGGCGCGGCATGACGTGGTGGTGTATCCCTGTCTTGACCCGCAACCGGGATTTGAGGGGCTGTTAGCATCGGTGAGCGGAGAAATCGAGGCATCGCAACGCGGGCGCGGGCACGATTTCTATCGCATCCGTCCTTACGAAGTTCTGGAGAGCGCGCGCCATGTTGACTGGAAGGCGACCGCGCACACTGGCGATTTGCAGGTCCGCGAATTCGCTCGGGAACAGGACCATCGGGTCCTCATCTACTTCGATCTGGATGCGCCGCCGGAATCCGCGGCGTGGTTCGAAAGAGCGGTGGACTGCTCCGCGTTCCTGGCGTTTCGTCTGGCCGAACACGGCGCCCAACTAAGGTTTCAGACCCAGGATTTCGATGTAACCTTGCCGGAGGACGGCGACATCTATACTATCCTTAAGTATCTTGCTTTGGTAAACCCTAGAAGGGGGCGGCCGCCTGCGGCTCCAGATGATCCTTCCAGTTTTCACATTGTGTTTACGGCCGATCCGGAGCGCATGGTCGCGCTCGGCTGGGGCATGGGCGAAAGCCGCGGAGCGCGGCTGCTGGGGACGGACGACTTCTAGAGCAGTGGCGTGCGCCGTGGCGATTTTCATCGGTCTGGCATCCAGCGCCTTCGGACAGGTTTCCGCTTCCATCTCAGGAAAAATCGAAGACGCGACGGGCTCCGGTGTCGGCGCGGCGAAGATTACGGTCAAGAACATTGAGACTGGCGGGACGCGTGTGGTCACCAGCGATGAATCGGGGAATTACAGGGCGCTGTCGCTCGGCGTCGGTGGACACGAATTGAAGGTCGAGAAGACCGGCTTCAAAAGCGCCGTTCGTACGGGAATCAATTTGGAGGTCGGGCAGGAAGCCGTGGCAAACGTGCGGCTGGAGGTGGGCGAATTCGTCCAGCAGGTCACCGTCGCCGAGGAGATCCCGGTGGTGAATACCACCACCTCACCGGTATCCGGATTCGTCGGCGAGCGCGAAGTTAAAGACCTGCCGCTTAACGGGCGCAGCTTCGACAATCTGATCACCTTAAATCCGGGCGCGGTGAATTATAGCGCCATGAAGAGCCAGAACACGTCCACCAGCAATGGAAATACGTTCACGGTGGCTGGGCGGCGCACTTCGGAAAACCAGGAGATGCTGAATGGCATCGAGTACACCGGATCGAGCCAGCTTGCGATCAGTCCCGGGGGCGTCAGCGGCGAACTGCTGGGGATCGACGCGGTGCGCGAGTTCAACGTGCTCACGGATACTTATGGCGCGGAGTACGGCAAGCGCGCCGGAGGACAGGTCAGCGTGGTGACGCAATCGGGGACCAACTCGCTGCATGGATCGCTGTTCGAATTTCTGCGGAATAGCGCGCTGGATGCGCCAGGATATTTCGATCAGGGGAACACGCCTCCGTTCCGCCGGAATCAATTCGGAGGCGCGCTGGGCGGACCTCTGAAGAAGAACAAGTGGTTCATGTTCGGAAACTATGAAGGATTCCGGCAATCGCTGGCCCTGAGCAGCGTCAGCGTCGTGCCGGATGCGCAGGCGCGGAACGGATTTCTGCCGAATTCCACGACCGGCGTTTACTCGAAACCGGCAAACCTGGATCCGCGAATGTTGCAATACATGTCGTTCTGGCCCGATCCGAATGGCGCTGAGCTGCTTTCGAATGGCATCGCCAGCGGCACCGCTCTGTCATTCAACAATCCGCTGCAATCGATTCATGAAGATTTCGGGACGCTGCGCTCGGACTACCTGATTCGCGACGGCGACACCTTGTCGGCGGCGTACACGATCGACGACGGCCATAGCCTGATCCCGCAGGGGGATCCGCTGTTCGGGTCACGAAACAGGTTGCGGAACCAGGTGGCATCGCTGCAGGAAACACACGTCTTTTCGCCTCGTGTGCTGAACGTACTCACATCGGGATTTTCGCGGGCCGCATTCAACTACGATTCCGTGCTGCTGTCCACGTTCCCGCCGAGCGCGTCATTTGTGACGGGCATGGGACCGGGAGGCATCGTGATCGGCGGCGGCGCGACCACGACGGGTGTCGCGGCGATCACATCGGCTGGACCGAACAACGCGGCGGGCGTGTGGAATCGACGCAACCTGATCACCGTGACCGATGGCGTGCAGATCAGTAGCGGGATTCACCAGATCAGCGCGGGCGTGTGGCTGCAGCGTATTCGAGACAACGAAGACAGCGCGTCGCGGCAGTTGGGACAAGCGAGCTTCGCCAGCTTGCAGACGTTTCTGGTGGGAACCGTGACCACATTTCAAGTGGTTCCCAGCGCGAACGAGCTGGGGTGGCGCAGTCTCTTTGGCGCGGGATATTTTCAGGATGCGATTAAGCTGCGGCCGAACCTGACGCTGCAAGCCGGTTTGCGCTATGAATTCACCACCGGCTGGAATGAAGTGTCGAATCGCGCATCGAATTACGTCACCGATTCGAACGGCGTGCTGGTGACGGCTCCGCGCGTAGGCGGTTCGGCGTTCACCGAAAACAATGCCAAGCGGCTGTTTGCTCCCAGAGCCGCGCTGGCCTGGGATGTTTTCGGCAACGGCAAGACCGCGATTCGGGCTGGCTATGGAATGTATTATTCGCTGATCGACGATTTGAGTTTCCTGCTGAACTCAGTGCCGCCGTACAACGGATCGGTGTCGTTGACGGGCTTGTTGCCGAATCTGCTGCCGATCACTCCCGGAGTTCCACCGGGGCCGGGAACGACGTTCGCTCCCCAGGGCGTGCAGTCGAACGCCAAAACGCCGACGGTGGGAGAGTGGAATTTCACCATCGAGCAGCAGCTGGATCGTAAGACTTCGCTGCGCGCCGCGTACGTGGGCTCGTTCGGTTATCACGGCTTCGTAAGTATCGACCCCAACAGCATTCCGGCGCAGATTTGCGCATCGGCAACCTGCGTTTCGGGCGGAACGCCGGGCACCACGAAAGGGTCGGTCACGCAGGGGCAACAATATATTCCGATCGCTTCGCGGCCGAATTCGAGTCTTCCAGCCGGTTTCTTTTGGTACACGGAAGGCAATACCAGCTATAACGCTTTACAGCTGGATGTGATGCGGCACCTGACGCGGGGGCTGCAGTTCCGCGCGAACTACACCTTCTCGAAAAATCTCGACATGAATTCCGGGTTGACGGGCGCGCAGGCGAACAACCAGGCGCAAATGGTTTTGGATCGAAACGATTTGCGTCGCGATTGGGGCCCGTCGGCGTTGAATGTGAAGCATCAGGCCAGCATATCGGCATCCTACGAGTTGCCGTTCTGGCGCGGCCGGCGCATTGGCGGCTGGCAAGTGAACTCCATCGTCACGCTGTTGAGCGGATTCCCGTTCACGCCGCAGATCGGATCGAACCGGTCAGGCGACGGCGACACGCGGAATCCGGACCGGCCGAATTTGAATCCTGCGTTTTCGGGACCGGTAGTACTCGGGCAGCAGGTGCAGTGGTTCAATCCGGCCGCGTTTGTTCTGCCGACGCCCGGCACGTATGGCAACCTGGGACGCGGCGTGTATGAAGGGCCGGGCTTCGCGGATGCGGCCCTGTCTGTTTTCAAGAACACGGCGCTGACCGAGCGCGCGACCTTACAGTTTCGAGCGGAGATTTTCAATCTGTTCGACCGGGTGAACTTCGGGACGCCCAACGCCATCGCGTTCGCAAACGGTGTGGCGAGTCCGTCGGCGGGGCTGATCACGACGCTCACGGACACGTCGCGGCAGGTACAGTTCGGGCTGAAGCTGATCTTCTAAGTCGGCGGACCGCACAAGGATAGGATTACGAACGATGCGCACTTTTCTCCTGCTGTTGTACTGTTCCTCCTCTTTTGCGCAAGACGCGCCCGGTGGTCGCGCTGGAGCACCTCCGGCCATCAACTCGGCATACATCCGCGAGAACTATTCGAAGTTCGAATACCGCGTTCCCATGCGCGACGGCGTGAAGCTGTTCACGTCGGTTTACATCCCCAAGGATGTCTTCAGCGACAGCAAGTCGTATCCGATCATGCTGAGCCGCACTCCTTATAATGTGCGTCCGTATGGTCCGGACCAGTATCGCGAAAACCTGGGTCCGTCAGAATTCTTCACGCGGGAGAAGTTCATTTTTGTGTACCAGGATATTCGCGGGCGATTCATGAGCGAAGGCGAGTACTCCCTGCTGCGCCCGCACAATCCGTTAAAGAAAGGCCCGCGCGATATCGATGAGAGCACCGACACCTACGACACCGTCGACTGGCTGGTCAAAAATGTGCCGGGGAACAATGGGAAGGCCGGGATGTGGGGGATCTCGCAGCCGGGATTTTATGTATCCGCGGGGATGATCGATGCGCATCCGGCTCTGGTCGCCGTGTCGCCTCAGGCTCCGGTCAGCGATTACTATATGGGCGACGATGTGTATCATAACGGGGCGTTCATGCTGGCGCACCGGTTCCGCTTCTATCAGGGATTCCGGTTGCGCGAGGGCGATCCTGCGCCTCCGCCGACGACAACGCCATTCGATCCAGGGACGCCGGACGGGTATCAGTTTTTCCTCGACATGGGTACCTTGGCGAACGCCGACGAAAAATATTTCAAACATAAACAGCCGCTGTGGCTATTCAATCTGGATCACACCGTCTACGACGACGCGTGGCAATCACGCGCAATCTGGCGGCATCTGAAAGGAATCAAACCGGCGGTGATGCTGGTGGGCGGCTGGTATGACACGGAAGACCCGCAGGGCCTGTTGCGGCAGTTCGATTTCATGGAAAAGAACACGCCCCCACAGACGCTGATGCTGGTGATGGGTCCGTGGAATCACGGCGGATTCGCGCGCGGCGACGGAGACAAGCTGGGTAACGTCAACTTCGGATCGAAGACGGGGCTCTATTACCGGCAGAACATCGAGTTTCCGTTTTTCATGTATTACTTGAAAGGAAAAGGCGACGGCAAGTTTCCGAAGGCCTGGCTGTTTCAGACCGGTGTGAACCAATGGCGCAAATTCAACGACTGGCCGCCGCGAGCGGCCGCGTCGCAATCGCTGTATCTGGATGGGCGCGGGAAGTTGTCATGGACGCAACCCTCCGGCGCCGGGTTCGACGAATACCTGTCCGATCCGAACAAGCCGGTCCCTTACATCGGATTCACCTTCATGGGCGTGCTGAACAGCTACATGACGGAGGATCAACGTTTCGCGGCGGCGCGGCCGGATGTGCTGGTGTATAAAACAGAACCGCTCGATCATGATTTGACGGCGTCTGGTCCGATTTCGATCGATCTGAAGGTTTCGACCACGGGCACCGATGCGGATTTCGTAGTGAAGGTGATCGACGTGTATCCGAACGATTTCCCGGATTACAATGCGCCTCCGACGCGTCCCGCGCAGCCCGGAGCCGCACCCGCGGCCACGCCGCCGCAACCGCAAGGTCCAGCAAACGCAGTCAAGATGGGCGGCTATCAGGAATTGATTCGCGGCGAGCCGTTCCGCGGAAAATTCCGGAAGAGCTTCGAAAAGCCCGTGGCGTTCGAGCCGGGCAAGCCCGACCGGATCACGTTCCGCCTCCCGGATGTCGCGCACACCTGGCGCGAAGGGCATCGGATCATGGTGCAGATCCAGAGCTCGTGGTTCCCGTTGGTGGACCGGAATCCGCAGAAGTTCATGGATATTCCCAAAGCCGCGTCGAGCGATTTTACGAAAGCGACGCAGCGCTTGTACTTCGGCGGAGGGGACGGGTCGAAGATCGAGATTCGCGTCGAGCAGTAATCTGACCAGATGTGACTACAATTGGTCAGGTATGCGGGAAGTCAATATTTCGGAGCTGAAAGCGCGGCTGAGCCACTATGTTCGCCTGGCTGAGAACGGCGAAGAAGTGGTGGTCAAGGACCGTGAGCGGCCGGTGGCGCGCATCATCGGAGCCGCCGTTCGGGCGAGCAGGCTGCGTGTGATTCCAGCGCGACTGACGCACGAAGAAGCGCGGAAGGCTCTTGCGGCAACTCCAAAACCGAAGCTGACCCGAAGAGTCGTCGAGGAGACCTTGCGCTGGATGAAGGAGGACCGCTCGGAACGGTGGAGTTCAAAGAAGCGGAAATGAACGCCTACATCGATGCCTCCGTGGTGGTTCGCCTGCTGCTAGGAGAACCGGAACCAATCCCGGACTGGGGTAAATGGGGCCGAGCAGTCTCGAGTGAGTTCGTTACAGTCGAAGTGATGCGGGCCGTCGAGCGTCTTCACGTCCTGCGCGAGATACCTCAGCCGAGTACGCCGATCTGGTTCGCTCCGCATTTACTCTTATCGCGCAATTAGATCTGATTTCAGTCGATACCGCGGTCTTGAGGCGCGCGGCGAGCTATTTTCCCACTGTAATTAGCGCGCCAGATGCTCTGCACCTTTCAACGGCGCTGCTTTCGGAAGAGGAAACTGGAGGACCGCTCAAGTTCTTCACTGATGACCGGCAGCTTGGCCTCGCCGCGCAAACGGCCGGCTTTGCTACTTCGCCGCTGTGAACGTCGTCCACGGGTGCGAGTCGAGATTCCGAAGAACGTCTTTTTCCCATGCGAAATCAGGATGCGCCTTCAGATGTTTTGCGGCTTTGAAGTGAATCCCGCAGGAGTGGCCCATGGAAGCTGAAAGCGTCATCTGGCCGGCCATGGTGGAATCTGCGATCTTGTTTTGAACCGCGCCGGCATTGCCGTAGGGCGGCTGCCAGGGTCGCGATCCGCGCGATGATAGCTCGATATGGCCGCATAGCGTCCGCTCGTCCGGCTCGACCTTTTTGTCGAATGAATCGTAGTGATCGGCGAGAAAATGCTGGCCGAGCGCGACGTCGATGCGCCCCTTGTTCTCCGTCATGAGTTGGTCCCAGCGGATGTGGCGGGCGTTGGCGCTGTTGCTGGTGTCCTTGGTATCGAAGTCGGTCTCGTCGCGAGCGAGCGCTGGGTCGATCGGATAGTTCGATCCGGCGAAGTAGCCGTCCTTGGTGCGCCATAGATTCACGTGCTTCAGGCCGAGTTCGAGGCTCGCGATTTCACCGGTGTTGCGATCGGCCACCAGCCAGTCGTTGGCATATCCGCCGTTGTTGCCGTCTTTCATGATGCGTGCGAAATCGTCAATCGACGCCGAATACTGCATGGCTTTGCGAGCTCGGACAAACTCGGGAACGCCCTTGGGATCGAAACCGTGGAACTGGCTGATGGTGGTTTCGGTGATCATGATACCGGCGGAATTGATCCCGAAATCGTCGCCGGAATGAATCAGGCCGGGCATGCCGTCCATGATGAAGTGGTAGCCGTGCTCGGGCGCGATGTCGAACATGATGTTCCAGCGGGAACCGGTCATGTAATCGGTCCAGTTATTGTGCGCGATTACGGGCTTCCCGTCTTTGGTATAACTGCCGGTGGCGACGAAGGCGCTGCAATGCTCGCCGGTGGGACGAGTGGAATTGGAGTCGGCCCACTTCACGTAATACGGATCGAGTTCGAGCCATGCGTTGGTTGCCACGAGGTCCCAGATATCCAGCGAGACTCCTTTGGCCGCCAGCCCCGCGACGATGCCTTCCAGCTCGGCGCGATATTCCGTTTCGATATGCGGCCACAGCACGTTCTGCGCCGCATCGCGGAAGAAGGTCCAGTCTTTGGAATTGTGCGTCAGATCGAGCTTGA
>Ga0210403_10000349_pt1 | contig 49781 bp, 86 predicted proteins | sample IncBWC19MmetaG_FD_150863 | JGI IMG/M metagenome (GOLD analysis project Ga0210403, IMG submission 150863) | Forest soil microbial communities from Barre Woods Harvard Forest LTER site, Petersham, Massachusetts, United States - Inc-BW-C-19-M | ecosystem: Environmental > Terrestrial > Soil >...
CCTTATCTCCCAAGGTGCGGTGGAAGGTGAAGACCCGCCCGACTACGCCCACGACCTCAACGCGACGATGCGGGCGGCGCGGCGGTTGCCAGACCACGCCAGCCTGATTGTTGAAGCCAGCTTTCGCGGTGGCGAGGCTTGGATTAACGACATGGGTGGTGAAGGAAAACACATCGCGAATCATGCCCCAGCCCAAGCCGCCTGCGATGCTCTGGCTGAGTGGATTTCGGCGCACCCCAATGACCAAGGCTGACGGCAGGAGAGACGCCCTAATGCCAAGTGACCCTCTGAAACTCGCCCGCGACATCCGCAAGCGCCTGCACCTGATAGCCGACCCCTCGGTGCGCCTCGACATGGAAGCGTGCTGCGATGCGATTGAGGAACAGGGCAATCGAATAGATCAGTTGGAAGAGAGCCTACGATACATCAACGACCAACGACGCTTCCCTGCAATAGTCGAACAAGAGGTGTCTCGCGCGCTTCGGTAGCGCATATTCGGGATGGGCTGTAAGAGGATGATGCAAGGAGACACAGCATGAAAGTAATCTCATTAATACTCGCGATGGCGTTGGCGGCCACCCTCATTCAAATGGCACAGAACGGCTATGGCGAATATCTTGGCTCGACCTATCGGTTTGTAGGAACTTCAACACCGAGTCCCACCCCGATGTCCCGGGCGACGCGAATCCCCCAAAGGTAGCGCCACGCATATTCGGGATGACCTTTAATCTGAGAGGAGAAACATGAAGCGCAAGACGTTCGATTTCTACGAGCCGCTGACAGTTCCTCCGACACGACCCGCAGTGACGTTCGGGGTCTCTGTTCGTGTTGAGATGTCCGATTTCGACGGCTGGCGGCCCGATCAACTATCGGCCTTCTGGCATGGTGTGGCGCAAATCGTCATTGAAGGTCGCGACCAGCCTAACCCCCGCTAATCGCAAATCGGCGCGTGCGCTGCAAGGAGATGTGTGATGATCAAACGTATACTATGCCTAGCATCGGTGTTGGGGTTCTCGCATCCGGTGTTTGCCTTCACTAACTGTGTGATTATCGCGCGGCGGTCCACACCGGCGGGCGCACTGACCAAATGGTATTCCTGCAATGAAGGCATAATCAGCCTGACCGGCGAGTGGTCTATCAAGCAGAATCAGCGCCACGAGTTCGGCACTTGGACTTTCGGCGAGACGACTGATTTCGGGACGCCGCCAGCGAAGGTGACCCAGGCATTCACTAAGTGCGTTGCGGGCCAAGGCACAGAAAGCAACTACGACGGCTATATGAGTACCAAGGTTGCCTTCGATTCTGCGGAAGGACCAATCATGCTAAAAGGACAATGGGGCGATGAGTACCAAGGGCACTGGGAATATCGTCTCGAATTGGGCGAGGTCACGTCGCAACCAACGTGGGTAAACGATCCCGCTAAGATAATGGACTTCACTTCTAGCTTCCAGAAATGGTGCCCAACCCAGCACGGATTTAGACTATGCGGCTGGATCGAAGAACCAAGAGTTGATCACGGATCGCCGCCGCCGTACCAACGCTAATCCCGTCCGCAGACGGGCGCGTGCGCTGGCGGGTCCAGCCGAATCAGCGGCGCATGCACTTCGACATATCGCGCTTTGAGCTTGTCAGACTTGCGCCACAGCTTGCGAATCGCCCTGCGCTCGGCGAGCCAGATAGCCTGATGAGTCAGGCCGAGGTGCCGTGCGATTGCCTGGTACGTCATCGCTGTGATGCGTTGGGGTACGAAGGGTCTGGCTCAACGAAGTAGAGAGACCCGAAGCGCCCCATGTCCTTCTCGATACCCAGCGCGTCTGCTGGCGTGAGTTGGTCCTGCCACTCCGCGCGCTGCGTCGTCGCCGCAACCGGCTCTATCTTCAGCGTCCAAGTGGTTGTATTCAGATGCACAACGACGGTGCCGGTGACGATGGCGGCGGCGAGCAGGATGTTAATGCCAATCATCGGTCTCGTCGTGAGGCGGGTGCTGTTCTTTAGAATCGCAACGAGTAGAGGGCGCCGGATTTGTCGGCGAACCGAACTCAGACTCAATGAATGGTAGGCCCATTGCTTTTAACCGACGTTGAACGGATAACGATATCACGGGGTTGGCCGCGCGAGCTTTACGATACCGCTCCGCCGTCTGCTCCGGCGTCTCTGGAATCTGCGATAAGCTCCGCCGCCCTTTCGCCATCGCTGAAAGACGTTCCCTTGTCGTTTTATTCACGTATTTCTCCAGACGCGGACGCCCTTCACACCGTGCTCTGTCACTAGATCAATCTCGAACGTGAAGCCCAGCGTCTTTTTGTAGTAGTAGCGGAATGAACTGGTCCATCCTCGCGTCTTTCCCGGCACAAAAAAGGTATCATTAATCTTCATGGTGCGTACCGGGTACTTGTACCGTGGTTTGCGCGGGCTACCCTTCGAGAGCTTGATCGTTCTCATTCATCTCGCTGGCTCTTGATGTATTGCTGGCACCCCTTCGAGATGGTCCCCCACGCCTGATACGCTTGCTGCTCCGCTGTCTCCGCATTGGCCGCCGCGTTGATGACTACCTGCTGGCAGAAGGCGTCGCCGTCCTTAGCGGGGCTGCACGTCTCCTGCGCTCTGGTGGAGATGTCGGCGAAGTTGCTCGACACCTCGCGTAGCTTCTCGGTCTGCTGATATGCCGCCATGTCGTTGTAGGAGCAGGGATTCTCAGCCCCGTAGGTAGTCCCATTCGGCGGGCACGACGCGAGCAGCCAGCCGCCCACGAAGATCACCAGCACGACGTAGAAAATCGAGATGTCTCCTTTAGTGCGAGATTCCGGCATAGCTCATCCTGTCGATCCGACTCAGCAACTCCACGATGCACGCCTCAAGATGCAAGTGCCGCCAGTTCCCGCGCTCATCAACCATCGGCACTCGCAGGTCGTTGATCCCGTCGCCGTCCATCATTTCCCCGTGGCACAGTGCGCACTTTCTAGTGAGTGGGTCCGGCATAGGGTATCCGCCATTCGGGATGCGCCGCGACCACCCGCCGCCACAGTGCGTTCACCTTGGCTTCCTCTTCAGTCTCCGGCCTCTCGGTAATCAACAGCCATTCATCACCACCGCATGAACAAGGATACGGGGGAATCGTCCCCTTCGGCGTCGAGGTGACGACCATGCACGGGCCTTTGCACTGCCAGACCCAGCGGAGTTTCATGGCTGTCTCGCGCCCGCGTTAGCCGCTTGGTCACGACGCGCCCTATTTATCGCCACCGCTGGCCCTCCCATGTTCATAAGGGTCCAGACAAAGAGCACAAACGGCAACGACCAATCCGAGAATAGCCAGCGCGTCAGCAACATTCCAAAACCGCCAAGCCAGAAGCAGATCGCGACCGTGTTCGCACTGCGAATTTCGTCGGTCGGTTTCATACATCCTCCCGTCCCGTGCGGATTACTTGCTTTGCCATGCGATGCCGCCTTGCTCGTCGTAGAACGTCTCTACGATATTAGGCCCGTCGAGCGCGACTTGGCAAAACCCGTTCATCACCCGCTGCGGAATCTCAGGGTCGTTCGCGAGTCTTTTCTCGTACCACTCGACGGCGGAACTCTCCAGCACGCTCGCCACGCCGTAGGGTACGCCGCCGTGCCCGACGCATCGGCAGAAAGGCTCGGCCCCATCTTGTTTGTAGACCGCCGCGAAATGTGAGTGGCCCCAATACCAGTACGAAGTTTGCACAGGCAATCGCGCGGTGAAACTCATCACTTGAGCGCCGAAATCGTTTAATGTCATTCCATCGTCACTCAATCCGTTATGATGCGTCAGCACGACCGCCTTCTTCCCCTTCGCCACCTGCTCCCGCAGGAACTCGCTCTGGAAGTCTGGATACCCGTTCCCGCGCAGCGTCCCGTCCATATACAGCCCTTCGGGGTCCGCGTAGTAGGCGCTGTCCAGCCCGACGATCACCCAGTTGGAGTTTTCAAGCGCGAAGAACGAGCACCCGCGTTGGAGCCTGAATGCAGGATGATCCAACGTCACGTCGTAATAGCCGTATCCGCCGCTGTACATGCCGTGATTGGATTGCATCGCGAACGAGCCAAGCCTTCCTTGGGGCCACAGAGCCGCGAATAGATGCTTCTCCTCGTCCGCCGTACCCGCGTAATACTCGTCCCCCAAATGCACAGTCAAATCAGGCTTGAGCGCCGCCATCTGCGCCGCCACCCGCGTACTCGGTGCTGGATTCCCCGCGTCGCGCCAATCACCACAGCCCCAGTCCCCCGCAATCGCTATTTTCACTGTATCCGGTATCTGAATGACCTGAGCCGCCGTGTTGAACGGATGATGGTCGTGCATCGTCTCCAGCCAGCACGCGATGCTCTCCGCCCAACCAGGGTCAAGATGCTCGTACCTGCCCGTGCCCCAAATCTCGCCGCTGGAATCGACCTGAGACGTGAGCGCCACCTTAGGCACCGCGACCGCCCCGACCGCAGCGTCGAGCGTGACGAGTTCCTGTAGCGGCACGGGCTGCTGGAAGCCCTTGGCGACACGCTTGGCGTTCAGGCGGGCGGTGATGCGGGTGCGAACGTCGGGAGCGAGGTTGCCCCACGCCGCACGGATTCGGCTTGCGATTACCGGATCGATGTACGACGCGGGCACAGAGGACTACGGCTTGGCGGGCAGGCCAGCTTTGATCTGCTGGAGATTCGCGATGCGAGCCTGATTTGCGGGGGTCGGGTTCTGATTGAAGATCGCAATGATCGCGTCGATGATCGTCGTGATTTCAGGAATCAGCGTCGGAAGCGCCTGAAGGAATGCGAGTATGTATGGAAGCCAGTTGCTCATTTCAGTTCTCCTTGTTTACGGGTTATTTCCTAATACTTGGCAGGCGTGATCGCGGACAGCGTTACAGTTGTTCAGACACGCGACGTTGCCCACAGTTCCGCACGCCTTGTTGCAGTCCGCCGTGGCGTTTTGCAGGCACGCCTCGACGTTGAATACTACCGCTGTAGGCGTAGGCGTCGCTGTTGGGGTGACGGTGGGCGTCGGCGTCGGCGCGGGCGGAGTCACGGTGCCGCAGCCGCTGATAATCTTCGCGAGTACAAACGCCGCGACAAACAAAAATACGAAGCGAAAGAATAGCTTGCGTTTCATAGCGTCCCCAAGTCGGCCAACATTGCCTCGCTGTCGAATCCGTTAATTGCCGTGCTCCCCGGCCCGAACTGGTCGGGGTCGATAATCGCGAACAGGTCCGTACACTGCTGCGCCAGCCCTGCCGCCGTGAAGGTGATTATCTCTCCCCACGAATCGATCTCGATACCCGCCGGTTTCACCGCCAGATTCGAGAAGCCGCAAATCTCGTGACCGCCGACGATGGGCGAACTGGTCACGTCCCAGACCGTCGCGCTCTCGTAGTCCTGCGGGAAGTTGATGCCGACCGACAGTCCCATGCCGATGTTGAACGCAATCGTCACCGCCTCGAAGTCTTTGGGGTCAACGCCCAACTGCGCCATCTGCTTGTTGTACGTGCCGTCGCTCGTCCACAGGCCCGTCGATTTGACGTAAGCGAACCCCTGTGTCGGATCGGTGCCCTGATCTGTGTTGGCCGAGTCTTTCGGATTCCAGCCGGTCGAGGTGTATCCCATCAGTGCGGACTTCACCATGTCGGCGTAGGACGTGTAGACGAGCTTGCCTACCGATGCCGCCGCGATAGCAGAGCGCCGAGCAGCGCAGGCGAACCAACAGTCACCGAGTCCACCAGCCGCTAAGTCATTCGCCGCCGTCTGACTCAGCCCGAACGTCGAGACGAGCACCGGAGCCGCAGCGGGGTCGGGACCGTTCATCAGCATTCCGTTCATAATCCACGGATTCGCCTGAATCATCGGCGACACCGACATGTCCACGGGTAGCGCCGTCGTGCTGATGGTGGAGCGATTGATGTACTTGGCGAGAAAGAGGCGCTTCGGATTGTACGACGCCTTGCGATTACCGAGCTTTCTTTTCATGCCTCATCCTGTACGCACGACCGCGACACCGCGAATCGCAGTATTTCTTACGAGTCGTCCCTTTGATTATTTTCTTGCACGTCCCACATTTCACAGCGAGATGCTACGCCGCCTAATGTGCGAACGCAAACGGAACGGGAAAAGAACGGCGACGGAACCTGCGCTTTCGGGGGAGAAATGGCAGGCCCGCCGCCGCGAGGAAGCTACTTCGCTACAGGCGTGGAAATCGATCCGCCGAGAGTCTTCACGTCGGCTTCTGCCGGGTCAACGCTCTGCGTGAACGTCATCGTCACGGGGTCAGCCGCCGTGCCGTCAGGATTCGTGTAGGTGCCGGTGATGACTTCGACGCCAGCCTGTCCGGTGACGCCAATAATGTCCACGCCGCCGCTGCCGTCTGTCGCGGGCGTGAGAGTAACGGCGGTCCCTGGCGCTGCGACGTAAACCGGCGCGGTCCCTGTCGGGAATGCTTCCGCCACGCCCTGCGCGTTGGTCGGCGAAGGTGTGTAGGTCGCCTTCTGGTCATCGAACATATTCTGCGAGAGAGATGTCGCCGCTCCGAGTTTGCCGATTGCCATGTCAGTTCTCCTTCATTTCTTTATGGGCGGAGAAATCGATCCGCCAAGGTTTGTGATGTCGTCGCCCGGAGCGGGCGTGAGAAGCTGGATGATTTGGTCGAGCTTTCCATTGCCGTCTTTGATGGCCGCGAGAATCTTCTCAAATAGCTTCGTATTTTCAGAATCGCGGTCCATGACCACTGACGATACCCCGACGCGCGCCCAATATCAAATTAAGGGTCGATTAATCGCGTTCTTTCCGGTACGAGCGGGTGCTGGCGGCACTTCTTAACGACAACATCGATGTCGCCCGCAACCCCCAACTGCTCGAATCGATCACACCCCCGACGCAATCGGTCGCGATGAGCCTCCAACTCGTCCAAATGGTCCTCGCCGATGACGAACTTCCGCTCGGGCGGCTGCTTGAGTTCTCGCTTCATTTTTTCTCAAGAATGGCCGACTTCGCGGTCGAGCCGCTGCTGCTGCCGAACAGATACCCGTACACCGTCCCCACGTCTCGCGCCTTGTAGCCGATAATCGTCCCGATGGCCCCCGTCGCGAACGGCAGCACGTCCTTACTCACCGCCGATGACTGGAAGAAGAGCAGGTAGAGTATGAACATCGCCAGCAGGAAGTCAGTGATAATAGCTTCTTGAGCAATCCACTTGCGAATGTTGTCGTCGGCGATGACGGCGGGTGGCGGCGCTTGACCAGGTGGACCGGTGACGACTTCGGTACGCTCCGTCTTGGTCGTGGTCTGTGCGGTGGATGGCGGTAAGTTGACGGCATCGTCTTTCTTGAGTTCGACGGGGCCGATCACCTTTACCGGATCGGGATTCTCTTCGGTCGCCATCAGCGCACGCCCATCCACAACTCCGGCAGTATCCCGCCGTGTCCACCGCCCATGAAGCAAATCAGGAAGTTGAGCAGCAGGATTAGCCCGATGAGCAGATAAACCAGCGACACGATGGGAGTCCCCGGCGTCCCCGGCCACAGTCCCGGAAAGCCCGGAATGAACATGCCCAAGATGTAGCCGAGCAGCCACAGGGTGAATAGCGCGATGATGGCGTAGAAAACCAAATTCACAAGGCAGGTTAGTAACAGCATTTGCGTTCTCCTATTTCTTCTCCGTGACCTCAATTTTCACAGGCGCTTCCAACGTGATGGAGTCACCCGATTTCGCCGCTTGGACTGGCTCGTCGATCACTTTCAGTGCCGCCGTCATCGACGAGGCTTCGTGCCGTTCGCGTTCCTGCGCTATTCCCTCGGCTTTTCCTTCCGCGCTCGCGGCGCGTTCTGTACTCGCGATTGTCTCGTCCTTCGATGCGATCAACTTGGTCAGCCCGCTATTGACTAACGTGTGAACCTCTTTGACATCACCGCGCGTGGCTTCTCCTTCGTTCTTGACGGTCCCGCGTGTAGCTCGTCCCGAGCACCACACCATTATCGTGTTGAGAATCAAGAGCGCTGCCGTGAGAAGGCCATACAGATTGCCTGAAGGTACCACGTCTCATCCCTCTCTTTCCTGAGGAAACATCCAAACGATCACCAAGACGATAGCTATCACGACCACGATCCCCGCGTCGATGTTCATACTATCGGGTACACCCCAGTCCATAGCATGTTGGCGCAGCGCGTGGCCCGTGCCGGAGCTTCACCCGCCCACTTCGATAGCAACACGGCATCGCGCGCCGCCTTCCAATCCTGAGCCTGTAGCGCCGCTATCATATCGGAGAAGTCGCGCACCCCCTGCGCACCCATCGCATGAGCCATACTGACGATTGCCGCCCGCCTCACGGTGTCTAGTGCCGTGAACCAAGGATCGGGAAATGCCGTGTACCACTTCGCGATGTCGTTAGTGAGTAACTGGGTGCTCTCGGCTTGCGTGATGCCGGAGACGTTCAGCGCGCGGCCCACGCCGATGGTTGGGTTACCGTAGACACGGGAGCCTTTCGTGATGGGTTTACCATTGAAATCGTCGTAGACGAACAACTTTTCGCCTTCCTCGAACCGGAGTAGCGACGTGATGTCAGTAATCAGTTGCACGGTATCATGGTCTTGTTGGCGGCGTGATAGCACCATTTCTGATGATTCGTGAGCGTACCGACGAAGGGGACGCCCTTCATGCCGTTAACCGTCAGCTTGCCACATTTTGTATGGTTGAACTGATTGCAGGTCGTGGTATTGCGAACGTTGCTGACATCCCCAGTGAACGGCGTCCATTGCGTTGTCGATCCGGTATTCAGGCAATAATCGCCCGGAACGCCCGGATGCACGTCACAGGGACCGGGTGTCGCTGTGCTAGTCGGCGTCGCGGTGGCAGTGGCTGTAGGCGTGGCTGTACTTGTGGCCGTCGCTGTTGCCGTTGCAGTCGAAGTGGCGGTGGCCGTAGCGGTAGGTGTCGCTGATATCGTCGGTGTTGCTGATACTGTCGGCGTCGCAGTGACCGATGGGGTCGGTGTAGCACTAACGGTGGGCGTCGCGCTGACAGTAGGGGTCGCCGTTGCGGTGGCTGTAGCGGTAGCCGTGGCGGTTCCTGTCGCGGTAGCGGTGGCCGTGGCTGTTGCCGTCGCTGTCGGAGTCGCTCCACTCGCTGGGGCGAACGCTACGACCTGATATGGTTGCAGTGTAAAAGGACAGGTATTGCCCACACATGAGGTAAAAGTACACGATCCAGTGCGAACGTCGCTTGAGTTCTCTGCATTATCGGTGATTCCGTTGGTATTTATTGTCGCCGTACAACTGCCGGGTGCCGTGCCCGTACCGGGGAACACAATCGCCATCGGAATCGCGCTATTGTTACTGTTGGTCAGGACCGCAGACCAAAGCCCAGTCGCACTACCGTTCGAGTTATAGGCACTACCGTAAACGCCACTAGGTAAATTCGACAAGGGATAATAATTTCCCTGAATTCCCGCATTAACGACTTCTTTCCCGACGCCGACCGACCGTAAATGAGGAGTCGCTGGGCCAAAGTCAAAATCCAAATCGTGCGTCTCTCCCCAAATAGGGGCGGAATTGCCTCCCTGCCCGAACTCTATCTGCGAAAACTGATACTCGTTCTGAATCGGTGTCTTGCCTAGTTGCTGACCCAGCAGCCAATTAGCCGCCATCCACGCCGCCGATGGATAACCGGCCTCAGAGAGATAGAACTGCTCTGTGTTGGCCCCGCCGCCTACGGCATTCGGACCTTCTTCGTAGAACGTGAGAAAGTTATTCGATTGGAGCGGTGCGTAATCGTCAGCTACCAGACAACCAGAGGGCGGCATGTAGGCTTCCACGCCGGAAGTCCCGAATTGCAGCGCCGCATACGCAGCCGCTTGGGCAGTAAGATTACCGCTCTCACTCGGCAGCGATCCACTAGCCGGTACGTAAGGCGCGCTCTCGAAGCCGTACTGGCTCGTGTTGGGAATGCTCCCGAAGTTGTTCGCATAGGCGGCTTGAATGTAGGCGAACGGACCCGCACACGCCTGATTGTTCATGATGTAGTGAATGCGGCTCGCAAGACTCGGGCAGTGGCTAGTCGCTTCCGTACTCATAATGCTGAAGTTTCGGGCAGCGTTGGTTGCGTAGTTGGCCGACCAGCCGGATGCGCCAAATGAGATACGCCCTTGATGATTGTTCCAATCCTCGTTGCTCTGCGCGACCCAAGTCGCCGGGAAATTATAGGTGGTTAGAGCCGAACACATATTGTCGATGAACGTCTTGAGGTCGGCGTCACTCATCACGTTGCCGATGGTCATGTAGGGTTCGGCCCCGACAGCATTGTCGAGAGCGTATGCGTCCTGTCCTGCGAATACCCAGACACCGCCGCCAGTAGTATTGAACGCCGTCCCGTGGAGCATGTCGCAGGTGCCGGTAGTCGTCGGGCTGGAGCCTATTACGCACCCGCTCGGCCCCTCGTAGCCTCTGTCATTCGTCGCAAGCTGATCGTAGGCGGCGTAGCGCGTGGAACCCGGATTGATCGCCTGCATGGTCGAAATCATCTCGGTACGGAATCCCGTGGCCGACGAAGCTGCTCTGCCCAAATAAGCATCGTCAATATAGATGGTCGCGCCGGTTTCTGCCGAGTTATTGGTCGTGGAGAATGTATAGAGCAGGGAGTTTTGGTTCACTACGTCGTTGCCGGTGAACGAGTAGGTATATTGATGCCATGCGCCATCATTGGTGAGAGTCCATATGTGACTGACGTTCACGCCGCCGCCAGCGGTCCGATAAAGCTGAAACGATACCTGCGGCGTGCCGGTCGATGTATTCGCACCTTTGGCCCAGAACGAAGTCTCGAAACTTCCTACAATCGGATGCCAAGGTCCAGCTTGCGGAGCAGTCAAACACACTGTCGCGCAATCCGTTGCCTGATTCGCTACGGTACAAGGCGTTACATTATCGTCTGCGCATACGCCGCCGGTAGTAGTGGACAAATCCCAGCCGTAATCGAAGGTGTGAGCGGAACCGTCCGCGACATCGCAGGCTACGGACCCTTGTCCCTCGTACTTGTCTGCGGTGGAGAGCAGGCAATGCCCGTCGTGGACGCCGCCCCAGCCACCAATGACGTTGGTGTCCATGTTCCCAGCCACGTTGACGCTCGTCAGTACCTCCGCTACCCAGTTACCAGAACTTAGCGTCGGACAACTCGGAGAGCACGAGCCGAAGGTATAGGAACCGCCCGCCGTATAGCCTGTAATCGTGAATGTGGTACCTGCCGCCGCGCCCACCCTGACCGATGCTTGAGCACCGACCCAGTACCCCGTCGCTTCGCCCTGATCCAAGGTGTCGGTAAAGGTGCTGCTCGTGCCTCCGCTGCCTACCTGCATCAAATGCCCGTCCGTGCTCGGCTCCAGACCGGGATTGTCGAACAGGTTTTGCATATAATTGCCACCGCAGCAGCCCTGAAAATCCTGACTGCCAAGATTCGTACCGATCCGATTGGAACCGCCCACGAGAGAAGTCGGCACAGAGGTAGCCACGGCGGTAGGCGTCGGCGTAGGAGTAGCGAAGGCTAATGAAGGTAACAGAATGGCGAGAATGGCAATTAAGGTGCGCACGGGATCATCGTGTTGGACGATGCCTGATAGCACCAGGTCTGCCCGTCAGCCAATGTCCCGTTTAGCGGCACGCCGTTTATCCCCTGAACCGTCAGCTTTCCGCAGGCAGTCGTGTTCGTCGGAGAACATTGCGGCACGTTGCGAGTATTCACCACATCTCCGGTGAACTGCTGCCAATAGGTCGCCGCACCCGTGTTGATGCAGAAGTCTCCACCCGCCCCCGGCTGATACTGGTCGCAAGTGCCAACGATAGTCGTGCTCTGCGCCCAACCTAACGCGGGCGTGAGGCATAGAAGTAGCGCAATGACGAATTTAGTAGCCACGCAGTATCCAATTGCTCACTGCGTCCCGGTTCGGATCCCAGTCAAGGGGGTATCTATTCGATGTCATGCCCTTGAGCAGAAACTTGATGTCTTCGATGCCCCTATCGTTCCTGATGGCCTTCGGTATCTTGGCCTCGAATGCCGTCCGCTCCTGATTGCTAACGTTTCGCCAGTACGCGGCTTCTTCGAGGTTGCCCGCGCGGACGGCCTTTCCTGAGCGATTAGAGGCGATCTGAGCCATCGCACCAGACCGGATGGTGTCTGGGTCTATCGTCGGCGGCAGGAAGTCTTCCCACTGCAAAATCTTCGGTGTTGCGTAGTAGGTATAATGCACCGTGACTGAGTTGGTTGGAGGAGGATAAATCTCCACTTGCTTAGGTACGCCGGTCTGGTCGAGATTCGAGTTCATCTCGGCCACGAATTGCGGATACGTCGAGACGAGAAACCGGCTCGGCACCATCATGTTCAACTGGTCTTCGCTGACCACTTGCAGGGGCCGGAATACGAAGTCACAACCAAATACGCCTAATTGCCGTGCATCGGGCGCGAGCGCATAGAATCGAGGGAGAATATAAAAAGTCACGCCCGCCTGCTGTACGGGCGGAGGCGGAGGAGGCGACGTAATCAGATACGAATTGTCGAAGGCAAACGGCGTTGTTAGGACGACGGTTCCAACGCCTGTCGAGGGGTCCACGTAAGCGCGCGAAATCTGATACCACGTAATGCCGATCTGAGGCCGGAAGAACAGCCCCTCAAACCCATCCGGCCACTGTAGAAACTGATTCGCCTCGCATGCGGCCAGCGCCGTAGCGTCCAGCGTTATCGTCGGAGAATCGAAAGTGATCGTGCAGGTGCCCGTCTGGATGGGCGCGGGCATGTACAGGGTGCCTAGCTTGCGGAGATGGCGAAACTTGGCCCGCGAACATAATTCCGCATACGCTTGGCCGCAAAACTGGGCACTCAATTCGTACCCAGAATCTAGGCCAAGTTGCGCTACGGCCTGCCGCGCAACGTCACTTATCTGAACCGCCATAAAATCGTCCCGACCCTTCCAATCCATGCGCTTTGCGGTAGCGTTCTCGATGACACGTTCTGCACTTCCGGTCTCCTAGCGGAGTGATATATAAATTCTTCCCTTCATACGCATGACCTTGCGGGCAATGGGTCGCTCGCGCAGCCTTCGCCGATGGCGCACTACCCCTTAAAATATTGAATCGGTGAGTAACGGGACGCAGATGGTCGGCATTGACGCATGACCGGACCTCGCAAATATGGTCAAGCACCAACCCTTCTGGTACCTCACCCTTGAACAATTTGTACGAGATTTGATGCGCGCCGAAGAGACGGCGCTTTGCGGTTCTCGGCCCTAATCCAAACTGTCCATAGCCGCCCGTGCCGCGACTCGCAGTCCATAGCCAACATCCCGACATTGGCTCGAACTGCACCTTATCCAAAAAGCGGTCAATGGTTTCCACATCGCGACTATATCAGTTGTCGGGACCGTAGGTTAGAACGCCCATCGTATTTGTCGTGGTCTGCATCCCGCCTTGGGCGATCCCACTTCCGCCGACGCCAATGTTGCCCTGATATATCCATATAGGTCCATATGGCGAACCCCACGGCTGAGGCCAATAGGGAACCAGCGCAAAATTCGACCGACCGCAATGAGGGCAATATCCACAATGAGGGCAGCGTTCCATATCGACCTCCTTCTACTTCTTTTTCTTCTTCTTAGTAGGGATAAGCTTGTTGGTGGAATACGCCGCTTTGGTCTTCTTCCCGAAGGGACTGCCGGTGTCCTTGCCGCCGCTCATGTTGCCCATCGAGATTTTCTTCTTCATCTTGGCGTACTTTTTCATATGCCCTTCTTGCCAGCGCCCGTGTCCTTGTTCTTGGTGTCCATCCCGCCGTATCCCTTCTTCGGGATGCGGGCGTGCGGCGGATCGGTTTCCTCGCGGTCCCGCTCGCGATTCTTGCGGGCGACGAAATCCTTCTGCGCTCTAGTTTCCTGAGCCATTATTTATAGACCAGCATATTCGCCGTTCCGTTGACGGCGCACGAACTCAGCAAGACGCCGATTTGCTCATCCACGGTGCCCGCGACGTAGGGGCCTACCATTCCGTTAACGAGCGTGCTGGTCATAACGACCTGCCCCGGACTCATGGCCCTATCGCATACGACTTGCGCAACACCGTCCATCAGAACCATCGCGGTCTGTGCCGCCGCAGGATTACAGCCGAACTTGGCTCCTGGTTGCGTGCTTCCGGCCACGGCTCCGACACAGCCGACTACCACGCCAATCGGGTTTGTGGCTCCGCTGGCCGCGACGACAACCGAATTATTATTCGACGCATCGGGTATGACGACCTGCCCATAGAGCAGGGCCGCAGTCGCCTTCAGTTGCACCATGTAGCCGCCAAGCAGTCCATTGGACTTCGTGACGGTTGCCAAGTATCCGAAATGAGTCACGCCTGAGAACGTCGTACCCGTAGGCGAGGGCGTCGAAGCGGGCGTAGCCGTTACCGCCGTGGCGGTGGCAGTCGCTGTGGCCGTCGCGGTCTGCGCAAAGGATAACGCGGGCGTGAGGCACAGCAAGCCTAGTGCAACGAGAACGTATTTAAGACTTCGCATTAGACTCACTCGGTTCCCGTAGTCGGCGCTGCCACAGGCTGTGCCGCTGCCTTCGCTGCTACTGCCGCCTGATCCGCCACTACCTTCGCTGTCGCAGCCTTCGCAGCCGCTTCCTTTGCCGCCACAGCCGCCTTGTCTGCCGCATCTTTGGCTGTCTTGGCGGCAAGCGCCTTAGCCTGCCCCTTGACCGTATATACGTCGCTCTCGTGGCGAAGCTCGAAGCCCTTGGCCTTCAGAATCTCTCCGACCTGCTCCATTAATCCGGCAGGATGGGCAACAGCTTTGTCCTGAATGACGTTTCCGGCCATCAACGAGTTCGCTACTTCTTCTGCTGTGATCATACTTGCCTCTCTAGATACTCTGCTGCCGCCCTCAACGTCGCGGGATTTTCTTTAAAATGACCGATGGCCAAATTGCATCGGTAGCACAGAACGCCGCGAAACTTCATCGTCGCATGGTTGTGGTCTATCGACATGCGCGCATGACCTCGATTGCTCTCGTCGGTTCGCATAGCGCCGCAGATTTCACACGGCCCATGTTGTAGGCGAGGCCAGATTGCCGCAAGTTCTTCCCGACTGAGAATTGCACGGTACTTGCCGCGTGCCCAATTCTGTAACTCTCGTTCTCGATTCTCAGCGTACCGTTTGCGCTTGCGCTCGTTATCCCACTCCCGATGTGTTTTGAACCACTCAGAAGTTTTAGCATTATGCCGTTCTTTCGTGCGGAGATATTTTTCCCGACTTCTTTCACGCTCACTTTCAAGATGCGCAGCGCGCCATTTGCGGAGCCGTTCTCGTTCTTGCTCCAGAAGGATCGGATCGTTCTTAATCCGTTCCCAATCTCTCTTGTGATACTCACGCTGCTTCGCTTTTGTCTCGTCGTATGTTTGTGTCATGCCACCCATTATAACTGTGGGCGACTGCCTAAGTCAAATACTCCTTTAAAATCCCACGCTACTCCCGTAGACCCCGCGCCAGTCGCCCACACGAGTTGCGAAACGCTGATAGACGGTGTGATCCGAGGCTTCGATGAACGGATCGTCAAAGGTCCGAGAACGAGGCCGGTCGCGCCACATGAACTCCAAATCCACCTCCTCAATCGGTGCCATCAGCACCCAGTCCTGAGTACGTGTCAGGAATCGGCTGACGCCCCACTGCAAGCCATCAGCCAATAGCGCGTTGGTATCGTTGTCGGCGGTGCCAGTCTTGCCGCTCGACCCCAGCAGTTCCCTCGCGAGATAGCGGTTGCTTTGCTGAATGAGTAGGCGAGTCGCGCTGACCGAAATCGGCAGGCTGTTTTCGTCGTTTAGACCATCGAAGTTGATCTGTCCAGCTTGAATACCCAACTGCGAGAGCGTCACGTCCGGTGAAGGCCGGTTGGCCTGAGTGCTGTTGTCGAGGTCAACGTGCGCGGTATTGAACAGCGTGGCGTTGTCGTAGCCGGTGTTCGTGCCGAAGCCGTTGTTGATCATCGAGAACGCCTGAACTTCCTGTCTGGTGCGGTTGTTTCGCGCCATCGAAGTCCACATCTCGCCCATCACGCCGTACTTGTCGTCACGCCACATTTCCCAAGTCACCGAGAACAGAAATCCGTAGGGAGTGGCAGTGACCTGAAAGCTGGACCCCATAGTCGGCAGCACCGGCACGAACTGCTGGCCTTCCGGCTTCACCGGCTCGGCGGGCGCACCCGAAATCTTGTCGGAGATATACGGGTTGGTATCCATGTCCATCGACTTGAACCACGTCGGCCACAGTCGCGGATATTCCTTGCCCACGTTCACAAGAAACGTCTGGTACTGCGTGCTGAGTAAAGCCGAGAAAGCACTGGTTACTGCTGGCATTGACTATCTCCTTAGATGAGCAGCGTTTGTGCTCGCAGAATCTGCACGCGCACACGACCGTTGACAGTTGCTGCGGGGTCGATGAGACCGATTATGATAAAACTCGCGGTGCCGGTGGTGCAGAGATACCAGAGGCCCGACGCTGCGTCCTTCTGAAGTCCGATGCCGCCCCATACCGCTGTCTGGGCGACGGAGCCGGTGCCCGGCGCGTTGGTGGCGACCAGAGTGCCATCCACGGTTCCGGCAAACGACAGTGACGATACGCAAGGCACGAACGGCACATCGGTTGCCGTGACGCCGGTTGCGGGCGCCAGTGCGAAGCCGACGATCAAACCAGCGTAGCCGGTGGTGCCTGTGGTAGCTTCAGCCAGCGAACCGCTTGAATTGACCAGCGGCGCTCCGACTTTCCATGTCTGACTGGCGGCTTCCTGTCCGTGCAAGATGGCGTCCTGCCAATTTGCAAAGCCTATATCCGGCGCGATGGGTTGGATTTTTGCCGCCATTACTATCTCCCTGCTTGGGTTTCAAAACCCGGCTTTAAAGTGCTCCCGTCAGGGCCGCGCATGGAGCCGCGTCGAATGTCCCCTTCGGTAAATTTCGTCTGTACTTGCCCCGGCCTCGGCGCTCGATATGTCTCGACACGTCCCGCTCCCTGCGCGATGCGGCCCAAGAGCGGGTCTTGAGATGCGAAGTCACCAGCCGCCGCGTGCATGGTGCCGACGCCCCTACTCTCCGCGTATCGGACAGTCTGCTCTTCGATGGAACCTTGACGCCGCGCCTTCTCAGCGTTACGGCGCTGCATGGCCTGATAGTCTTCTTCGCGAATGCGCCACAGAAACGTATCCATGACCCCGCGAAGCGTGCCGCCGTTGGCGTGGTCGTTACCCTTGAAACGCTCGTCTTCTGGCATACCGCCCTGAACTGGCTCGTAGCCGTTCTGCTCGGCCAGAGTCTTCATCTGCCGGATATTGGTGCGGGCGTTGTGGCTGTAGCCTTCAGGACAGGTGATGCGCGCATAGCGATAACCAGGTTGTGCGTTCTGCACCGCCTCGTCTTCTACCTGCTCGATGCGGTATTGAGCCTCACGGTCGCGTTCTGCGAGCTTTGACGGATCGATGGCTTCTGTTTCGGTGGCGGCCATCTGCTTCTCGATGCGCTCTTCGTTCGCATCCTTGTTGATGCGACGCTGCTCATCGCGCTCGTGCCCCGCTTCCATGCCCACAGTCGATTTGGCTTGAGCCTTCCGAGCTTCAGCAGCGCGGACTCGACCTGCCAACATTTTCGCTTTATGCTCAGGGGTTAGTTTACCCAATGGCCTTCTCCCTTGGCTTTGTCGGTCCAGACCCAATCGCGGTCGAGGCCCATACCGGACCCGACTTCATCTTCGATAGCCGCAACCTGTTTGCGACGATTCAGGAAGCTCTTGAGGCTCCCGTCGTCCTTGAAGCCTAGCTTGCGCGACATGGTGCGGAGTTCCTCTTCGTCGGTGCGTCCGCCGACCTGACGGGCCTTCTCTCGGAACTCCCGTTTCCAATCGCCGGGAAGCGCCGCCGCCAATGACGTAGGCTCGACTTCCTCGTGCTCTTCGGTTTCGCTGGAATTGTCGGGGAGCAGGGCTTCTTCTTTCTCACGCGCCTGACGCCGACTCTCTTCCAGACGTTCGTTGACGATCTCGTCTATGTGCCGAGATTTCACCATGTCGGTGCAAATCTTGAGGTGCTCGCGGGTGACGATGACGCCGGGATTCGACGCCTTGAACTGCGCCATCTCTGCGTCGATTTCTTTCTTGAAGCGTTTGTAGTCGGGGTCTTGCTCGGCGAGAGATTGAGATAGCGAACTAATCGCAGACCCGCCCTGCGAAGCCAGCGTGCCCAACTCGCGCTGAAGTTCCTGACGGTCGGCAGCACGAACCAAGTTCATCAGCCGCGCATATTCGGCCTTGTTGCCGTCGATCAGCGCACTGGCAAGCTGGTCGTCGGTTGGGCGTTGGATTGTGGAGACGGTTTCGGTGCGGGTCTGAACAACCGGCTTCTCACGATCGTTCATCGCCTCGATGAGAGGCTTGATGCCTGCGGTTACGCCGCGAGCAATGCGATCATCGAGTTCGCGCTGCTTGGCTTCGTCAGCCTCGCGCGTCGCTTTCTGTTCTGGTGTCTCTTCCGGCATGGCCCAACCTGCTTTTGCAAGTCGGGCCTCTTAGCGGGGTTCCGAACGAGTTTATATTATCGCTCTGCCGAAACTTGTATTCCTAAAGTCTCGCGATTGTCAACATGCGGCGCAAAGCATTCATCGGGAATCGCTGGATTCAAACCGACGCGATGCTGATATGCCTTGCCCGACTTGAGGCGATATTTCGATGCCTGACGCTGTGTCGGCGGGATTCCAGCATTCCTGCACGCGGCTATGAAATCTTTATCTGACGCTGCGAAGTCTCGATTGTTCATCCACCGCTCCCTTCTCTCTTGTCCATGTAGGCATCAATTTTCCGAGTCGTCGCAAGCATCGCGCTTCCCCTTGCAGACGATGAATTTCCAAATCGAGAGTCGCGTCGGCCAGCCGTTCCTTTACGCTTTCACGCTCATTCTCGAACCACCGCAATAGCGCTGTGAGAATAGCCGTGTCTTCGGTGCAGGCGCGTATCAGGCGTATGGGCTTATCTTCGTTCATTGCAGCGGCGTCCCGTTAGGAGATGGCTGTGGTGGCATTTGCGGTGCTGGCTGTGGCTGTCCCTGCGGCTGGCCCTGTGTGAGTTGCGCGAATTGCTGATCCATCTGTTCCGCCATCTGCGCTACCGCAGACAAGTCAATTGTCATCGTCCGACCATCGGCTATCTCATCGAAGGTTTCCAGCACCTTGTTCTTGAGCTTTTCGAGTAGCCTATCCGCTTGCTCCGCAGTCTCTTTGGCTCCGGGAAACGGCGGCTGCGCTATGAATTGCGCCAGTTCCTTCTTGCCGTTCCAGTAGAGCGGCATCACCTGCGTCATCAGCATTACCATGTTCTGCCGATCCGCCTCTCTATTCACGGATACGCTCGCCGCCGTGAGTTGCACGTCAAGCGCATCTGTCAATTCGATGTCGGTGCGACGCATGAGCGCGATGATTCTGTCGGCCTTCTCGTCCCCCATGATTTGCTTCAGCGCTTTTACCGTCGCGGCCTTTTCGGGACCGCCTTTCACTTGCTCCTGAATCCGGTAGAGACACTGAATCGCCAACTGCGCCCCGAAGTTGCGCATGTTGTTGAAGGGATGCGTAAATCTACGATTCGCCTGCTGCAACATCGACAACATCGAAATGCCGGGGGTGCGATTCCCGCCGCGCAGCGGAGCCGTAAGCTGATTCGTACCGATACGAGCCGACGACATGCCCGTTACAAGCTGGAATGCTTGAATGCCGGTATTGTTCACCTCGCCCATGTCGATGGCTTTGATTTCTCCGGCGTCGTTATCGAACTTCTTGCCGGGGAAGATTTCAGGGCTTTCGTTCATCACCTCCGCTGGTCCCTGATACATCTTTGTATTGCAGATCATCATGTTCCAGACGTGGTTATTCCAAATCTCGGTCGCCAGCCGTCCATAGGGTGCGTCCATCTCCATGACGCCGATCCCCCACGGCAAATGCGCGCGGTCCTGATAGCACTCAAGAACAAAGGGACGGCAGTTATAGCGATTATACCGGCATTTCAGAATGTTGCCGGAAGTCATGTTCCAGACGACTTCAAGGTCGCGCTGGCCCATCCCGTCGTGGAAATCGAAGTAGATAAACGTGTAGCCGACTTTGACTCGCGTGGAGCCGTCTGGCGTGGATTCCATCACGCCCGCCGCACGCAGTCGGTCCTTGCGGATATTGGATTCTCCATCGGCGGAGGCGGCGTCGTCCATCATCCATTCGCCCGCTTGCGCACGCCACCGAAGTTCATCCTTGTCCATGTACTGAACCATTGTGCAAAACTTCGCACGCTGGATGTCCTTCGTGGCATTGGCAGGCAGGATGAAATGCTCAGGTGCGATAGACATAATCTGCGGGCCAAAATCAATCACGCGGCGAATATCGGTGACGCGTTCGCTCTTTACGAATGGGATGTAGCCAATCATCGTGCCGAGTTGCACACCGTCGATTAGCCCTTCTTTCATGCCCGGTTCGTAGCGCCACGGACCACCATTGGCACTGTTCGCCGTACCCCACTTTACGAGTTCTTGGATGTCCTCTTGCACATCATCAAACTCATCCTTACGGGCCTGAACGGTGAGAATGGGATTGGTCTGAAAGATTAAATCTTCTGCTTGAGAAAGAATCTGATCGGCCTGCGTCGCCCCGCTCGTTATTTCAATAGTAGGCGCATTCTCGAACGGCACCCAGCCGAGCTTTTCAGGAGCCTGTCCCTGATACTGCCGGATGGCGTTCTTCATCGTGTTGTCTACGCCGAAGCGGGAGTTGTAGGCGCGTGTGTGCTCTAGTTGCAGACACTGCTTGAGCATCTGGCGCTGACCGGACTTGAAGACGAATGGCTTACCGGTGCCACCAGGTATCGAGATTTCGCGCATCAGGTTCCGCCAGCCAGTATGCCGACATTCGCCGTTGTTGCGGCAGCTGGATTGTTCACTTCGACCGATTGCGATGGTGTTCCCTGAATGATGCTAGTACCGAGTATCAGAACAAGACCATTCGCATTCATCGGCAAGGGAGTATTCAGATTCAGTTTGAGATTGAGAGCCTGATCCATCGTTAGCAAGAAGACGCCGAGCGACGGCATCGTGATTTGCGGCAATGGATGATACGAGGTGGTGTTATTATCCGCAGGCTGAGAGATGGTGTTCAGGCCCGACAATTCGGCAACAACGTACCGTCGAATTATCGGGAAGTCTGGAAGTGCCACACCATCAACTTCCAAAAGTAAGGTCGCGCGTAGTTCCGGCACGGCGATCCCCTAGAAATGGATGTAGAGCGTCCAGCCCGATGCGAATACCGACACCGTACAGCCGAATGGACCGCCTTCGTCCTTGTTGCGCTTCCATTCCTGCGGAGGCTCGTAATCCGCGCCCGTCGCTAGAAAGTCGGCGAATACGTTGGGACCATTCGGGCTGGGGACATTATCCTCGAGCGTGATTTCCGCGCCTTGAGCCGTAGCGTTGCCAATAGCGACTAGCCTCTTGCACAAGAATGGCGACGTCGCTCCGGCGTATCCCGCTAGCGGCCAAATCTGCGCGGGCAGCGTGAATTGTGTCGGCCCCGGCGTGACACTACCGTTGTAGGTCACTACCCACGGATTTGAACTGAAATCGACGGTGATCCCGACCGCCATTTAGATACCGTGCTTGTCGGCTGGCATTCCGCTCTTTGGATTGGTCTGCATTCCTTTTTCGGAGCCGAATCCCTTCTTCTCGAAGTTCACAGCGCCGGAACCACGCTTACCCGCGTTGCGCGTGCTCGCGATTTCGTCGGCCTTAATGCGCTCCTGCTCCGGTCCCTCATTTCTTCCACGAGACATAATGATTTCTCCGTGTTCGTTAAGAATGTCGTTAGAGAATGGTTTACGCTACCGACCGCACGATGTAAAGTGGCGGCGTGCCGAAGCCGTTAATAGTCGATTCAGGATTATACGTTTCTCTTGCGGCGCGCATGGCGCAGGACCAGCCCGTTGCGTATTTTTCGACGTGGGTAAATGCCTTCCCGCAGAGTCGCGAACTGGCACCCGGAACCGGCCTCAAGAACGTCGAGCGCATAGACGACCCCATCGCGTTTATGCTCGACGGCAAGGCGTCGCACGTCATCGTCCCTGACCTCTACCTCGAAGGATTAGACAGGCTCTCGCGGGCGTTAGACATACCGACTTTCGGCAGCGGCGCTGGCAACGACCTCGAAACCGACCGCTGGAAGCTGAAAGAGTTTCTCTCTGCCAACGACCTCGACGTAATCAACACCGTTCAGGTTCAAGGCATTGAAGCGGCGCGTAAGCTCATCGAGAAAGACCCCGACAAATTCGTCAAGGTCAGCGTGTTCCGTGGCGATTTAGAAACAAGGTCGGGAGAGGATTTCCTTACCGAATATAATTTCTTACGGAACAAGTTAGGGGAACTAGCGGACTCGATTCTGTTTATCATCGAAGACCCGATTGAAGATGCGGTCGAAATCGGCATCGACACATTCGTTCTTCATGGCAAATTCGCGGAGCCGTCGATTCTCGGCATCGAGCGCAAGGATGCTGCCTACTTCGGATGGCTAGCCGAATTGCCAGAACAGTACGCGCCCGCCGTTGGCGCGCTAGGTCGATACTTCGATTCAGTCGATTACAACAATTTCTTTTCCGTCGAGATGCGCCAGAACAAGCACGGAATCTTCGTTACCGATGCCACGTGCCGCGTGCCGTCGCCTCCTGGCGGCGTGATGATGGCGGCATGTCAGAACTTCTCCGATGTCGTGCTGAAAGGCGAAAATCCCGACTATGGCGACGCCCGCTACTTCTGCGAAATAGTCCTGAAATCAGATTGGGTTGCTGATAACTGGCTCAAAGTGACGTTCCCCAAGAAGATGGCGGAGCGGTTTGCCTTCCACAATTATTGCGAACGTGACGGCGAAGTCTGGATCATCCCGCACGACTCCAAGTACAAGGAATTTGGCTCCGCGCTGGGCTGGGGCAAGACCGCTGACGAGGCCAAGTCCATGTGCATCGAAGCGGCAGAGACCGTGAAAGCAAATCAGTTGGTATTCGACGCGAGCGAGTTGGACAAGGCGGAAGAAGACGCCACTAATTCTGGTCTGATGTAACCTTTCGTTCGGCCTGCGTTCCGATTGCACCAAGAGTTTCGAGCAACGCGCGCACTGAAGCCTTGCCACCCTGCGACCCGTACAACTTCCCGACCATGCTCGCGCCGCCATTCTCCATGAGCGCGCGATAACCCGCCGACGTGCCCATGATTCCCGCCATCGTTGCGACCTGTCCTGCGGCGAATAGAGGATTGCCTGTCGAGGCTACGCGACCCGCCGCCATCGGTATCGTCAACTCAGCCCGACGCGCGACGCGGCCACCGATGCTAGATGCTCCTGGTTTTGCGCCTTCTGTCAGAGCCTCTTCCGTCCCCATCACAACGGGCATCTGAGCGCCGGGAAGCGTGGGTTGTTCGAGCATCGCGCGAGTCTTTGGCGGTAGCGATTGCACGACTCGACTCCATCCCTTCTCAAGTGCATCGGCGGTCTTGGGATGCTTAATCGCATCGGTCATCTCTTGGATAGCTGCGTCGTGGAAGTCGGACATGGTGACTGCGGCCTTCCATTGCTGAAAGTGCTCTGGCAGATAAAAGATGTTGCGCAATTCGTCAGCGTTCTTAGCCCCATACAGACTCGCAGCCAGCCCACTTTTGATATGCGGGGCCATCGCCTCACGAACTGACTTCACTTGGTCCGCAAGCGGCGCATCGGGATTCGCGTTGCGAAGAACGCGATCCGTGAATGCTTCTTTGAGAGCCTGCTTACCTTGCGGACTCGCGCCCTGTGCTATTTCCGCTGCGCGTTCAGGCGTTCCACCGAATGCGTAGTCAGCGAGTTCTCCCGGCGTGCCCATACGATCTAGGCGAGTGGCATCGCGCCACGGGAACCGATTCATAAACGAACGATAGAGTTCGCGGTCGCGGCTAATACCTGCGGGCAGTTTAGTCATCAACTGCTCATCAAGTGCCTGCTGGAGTCCTGCCGATGCGTGAATGTCACCGCCTTGTGCATTGCGTAGAATCTGGTTATTGGCCTGTCGAAGTTCTCGAATGTCGTCCCACGTCGGCGGCTTGTAGTTTTTCACTCCATCGAGATATTTCTGCACCGCCGCGAAATCTTCGGGCGTTACTGGACGCGGCGGATGGTCGCCCTTATATGCAGGCTGCATCCAATCCGGCGCTTCCGGTGGCGATAGATTCTTGATGCGTTGAAGAATTGCCTTCGCCTTTGGATACGGCGAAATCATGTCCTCGCGGACGTTCTGAGAGGCTTCCTGTATATCGGCAATCTGCTTCGGGTCAAGCGGCGTCGGATCTTCTTTCAACGCCTTGTACGCATCGCCAATCGGCTCGCCGAGTTGCCGACGCATCGCAGTGATCGGCCCGCGAATATCGTCCCGCAGAGAATTAGTCGCGTCAGATAGCGCCTCACCCGTGAGTGGCTTCGCAGATTCAAGCGTTGTGCGGCCAAGGGCTTCCGCTGTGCGGCCTGCTTGTTCTGCGGGCATCGGATTCGCGCCCTTATCGAGCGCGTCGATTATTGCATCGTAGGCTTCGTTCGCGCCGCGCTTGGCTACTCGCGATTCAACCGCCCCTGCGATGCCACGTCCCGCGCCCTCTGGTATCGCACCCCATCCGAAAGCGTGGAGCGTGGATTCAGACGGGTCGCCGCCAATCGCCTCTGGTAACTTACTACCGACCACATTCCCAATACCACCACCGATAGCAGCACCCGCAACAGAACCGAGCGGCCCCAACGGAGCACCAAGGAGAGCGCCCGCCTCAGCACCGCCGACTTGCGTACCGATTCGAGGGATAATCTTGCCAATGGTTTTAGTCGCACTGTCAGCAACCTGCGATGCAGATGGCGGAATGTTCGGAACACCGGGGTCACCCGGAGAATCTATTTTGTATCCATCGGGAGGGGGCGGTACGTCAAGTTTGAATCCCGCTGGCGGCGGTGGAATCGCTCCGCCCATCTACATCGGAACCCATTCACCGCTACGATAGACCATCTTCTTCCCGTCAGGTCCGGTGGCCGTTACGTTGTGAGCGCCAACGACCATCTGCCCGTTTTCATCCAAACCTTCGGCTTTTAGGATTTCAGCGGCTCGCTTGCGCACGTCAGCGCCCGATGCCGGGGAAATCCTTCCTAGCAACCCGCCCTTCGCAACTTCTTTCTGCGCTTGATTTGTCGCGGCAGTACGAGCTTGAAGCGCGTCTTTGGGCGTCCACGGCTTACCGAGCTTCGCCGCAACTGTTGCTTTTGCTGTCGATTCCGCAGCCGATTTCTTACCCGCCTCCGATACTTCACCAGCAACGATGTCCGGCGCTAGTTTCGCTCGCGCCTCCGCGCCGCTACGTGCCGCGCCTATCGTTGCCGCCGCACCCGCTTCTTTGCTCACAACATCAGACGACGTATCCACAGCCTTCTTCGCTTTCTCAGTGGCCGTCGCCGCTGTAGCCTTCGCTTCCGGTGATTCGTACTTGGCGCGTTGCGCTTCGGCTTCTAACTTATCCGCACGCTCAAGTAAATCCTTAATGTGCGCCATCCCCATTTCTCTTTGAGATTTGGTGTACGTATTTTCGTACTGCGGGTCGGCAAGATGCGCTTCAGCCCGCTGCGCAAGGGACCGTAGCGAGTCAGGAGTGTCGGGTTGCCCACTTGCCACTGGGGGTCCGCCAGCCGTGGGCACAGCACCGCCTCCTATGACGTTCTGCTGGTAGTCTTGTGCGGCCTTCTGCTTGGCGGTCGCCGCCATCTGGAGAAAGCCTTGAACGAGCGGTCCGTGTTCCTTGCCGTAGATTTGCGCTATCTGTTTCTGGCCTTCGGGGGTGTTGGCGATTTCGGGGTGTTGGTTGAGCGAGTTAGTCATGAAGTCGTGCCACGCGGCTTCGCTCTGATGCTTCTGCGCAACCTTTTCTTTGGCATAGCCACCGAGCGCGCCAAGCCCAAGACCAGATATAAGTCCAAGCGCCGCAGCCATTACGGACTGCCTCCGCCACCGCCAGCCTGTGAAGCTCCAAACGCCGTAGCAGCATCCGAGCCACCCGCGACGCGAAGTCCCTGAGAAAACAAATCCCACCAACTAGGCGTTTGGGTGGATGTTCGATTCGCTCCAGCCGCACCTTCCGCTGCGCCAATGCCCAATCCCGCCGTCTGTGGAACGGCATTGATGAACTGCCCCGCGATGCTGGTAGGAATACTCGCCGTATTTTGTGCGCCGGTCATTTCCTGGTTACCCAGAATCGACGCGCCGAATGATGTGTCAGCCAGTCCCGCTCTCGCCAACGCTTGCTGCGTCTCCTGATTCGCCGACGATTCCGCTCCCCTCGATGCGTCCACTGCCCGATTGATGATCGGGATGTTTGCGTTGACGCCTCCGGTTTTTAGGGCTTCTTCCTGTTGTTGTCCGAATGTCTTCGCCGCTAGCAGGAACGCTTTCGCGAACTTTGCGATGAGAGGCGCGTAAGGGCTGCTTTCCGTTCCCGTTGATGTCATTCCCGATCCGCCTGCGCCCATGGTTAATCTCCTGCCGTGCCTGCGCTCGATTCGCGCGGCTCTCTGCATTCATGGTGTACACTCGCGCGGGGCTACCGTCAAATAGTGCGCCGATTTCTCCCAGATAGCGATAGCCCATCTTGAGATGGATGTTGTGAAGCCGCTCCTGCTTGGTGACGCCGACGAGTACCGGATATTGCTCTAACGCCCGCGTGAAGCATTCATCCATGAATCGAAGATGGCCCTTGGACCCGCGCACGTCCTTACGCGACCATGCTCCAAAATAGGCACCCGATAGAAACGGCTCTACCCACGCTGCGAAAGTGATTCCCTGTTCATCGCTATTGAACATTATGTTCACTGAGTTCTTGGCCCAGTTCAGGATGGCCGTCAGTCCGCGTAGTGGCTCGGCAAATAGATTTTCAAATTCAACTGGATCGGAACGGAGATGAAGCCACCAATAAAGTAACTTCAATTCATCCTTGTCGGGGTCGTAAAGCCTCACGCACTCGCCCCCTGCGTTATTTCCGCGCCCGTCAGCGCCACATCTAGTTCGACGCCGAATACTTCAATCCGGTTGGTAAGACAGCCTAACAATCGAAGGCTGAACTGCCGTGCCGGTTGCTGGAAAGCAAGCTCAATCGTGCTCCGCGCCGTGTTCGTGATGTTGCCCAAGCTCGTCTCCACGTTGTCGCAAATAGCGATGACGCCGACTACTTGTGCGGGCGCCGCAGGCTCAACTTGGCAGTCGATGTCGATGAAGATTCTGCGAATGACCGCTACCTGCCCTTCGTCGGGGAGTTGAGACGGCGTTTGAAGCTCGAACATGACGCCGTTCACGATGAGCGGATTTGCCGACTGATCGACCAGCACTTGCGGGTCTTCATACAACATCGTCAGCCCGTAGAACGACGCCAGAATCTTGTTGTCGTTGCGCTCGTAGTAGAGGGCTTGGAGTCCTACACCAAGAATGCGCCAGACGTAGCCATCGCCGCCGCGTTGGAGTCCGAAACTGTACTGACCATTCGAGAAGATTATTTCGTTGCGGCAATAGGCAGCAACGTTGGCGACGAACGGCAGCACGTTCTCGGATTGCTGCCCGCGCTGAATCGTATCCAGAGCCTCGAATCCGGGGAGAAATGAGCCAGCGCGATTGATGATGCGGATTCCGTCGCTTGCCTGATAGTAGATGCCCTCTTGCCCCGCTACGGCACTGAACGGATTCGTCGTCCCCGTCGCGTACATGATGGGGTAGAACACGATTTCGGGATTCTGACCGTCTGTCTGAAATGCAATCTTCGTGGTGATGAGCCAGAGTGTGTAATCGAAGATGACGAGTTTCTGTGTCGGGTCATCGTCGCTGGTCGGAGCGAACTGATTTGCCACTGATTCGGGACGGCCCGGTGGTGACGAGTATATCCAGCCACGGCGTCCCGGCACCGAGTCGCGGCCCCACCACATCGACCCCTGGTACGGTCCCACGGCATCGCCATAGGTAATCTGCGGGGGCGCGTTGTCCAGCAGGAGTTGCATGTCGAGGCTGAGATGGGGCACTTCGTTCAGGCCAGCCCACGTCCAGACTACGGTGTTCTCAGGGGTCGTGCCGATGACGACCCAATAAGCCGCGTTGGTAGGCGATTGCGTCGGTCCTTGAGCGGGTGCGATGCAGGCGTAGCCGGTGCCGTTGAAACTCACCCAATTGCCAACGAGGTACTGAGTGATTGGACTCCAGAAACCTAGAAAGGCTCCGGTCGGAATGTCCCAATTCGGCAGAGTTAAGCCTGTCGTCCCCGATGTCGTCGCTTTGAAGTAGTAGCCGTTGCCGCCATCGACGTAATCGGGAATCGTGCTGTCCACCGAAACAGATTTCGTCCACGGCGTTGCGATGATCGGCTGCCCCGGCAAGTCGCCGTAGAAATCGGTGAACGTAGTCGTCGTGTTGTCGGGGATCGTAAAAGCATAGAACGGGACCGCGCCTCCGGCGGACGTGCGCCAAATCTTGCGGTTGCCGACTTGCGGGTCCGGCGAGGTCGGTATGTTGCTGAGGGTTACTTCCTGAACGGCCACGCCGCCTACCACAGACGGATTCGGCTGCGATGTCGTGCCGTTACCAAGTAACTGCATTCCCTGCGGATTGGAGTCCGAGCCGGTCAGGTTGTTGCCGAAGGTGACGTAGTATCGGTACTGGGAGCCGCCCAGCAGGGCCGCAGGACCAGCGCCTAGTGGAAATCCACCGAACATGGTCAAGGCATCGAACTCGCACGAGGTGGCCGACGAGTCGCCTAAGTCGCCAATGTTGAACCGGACGAAATTCACGTCTGACCAGTCGAGATTCAAGTTGTTGCCGATTCGCATGAATGCGGACTTCGGTGCTGCTATCTGAATCCATTGGTCGGTCGAGGGCGTCACGATAACCTGCGCGCCCGCTGCGTTCTTCTGGTTCGTGGTCTGTACGATCTGGACGACAAGGCGGTAGTAATCGGGCCAGTTCTTATCGCCGATGGCTCCCGTGCCGACATTGAAGGTCAGCCAGAGCCAGCCGATTTTCACTGGCTTGGGGCACTTGAAATAGAACGAGATGATGTCAGACGGCAGCGAGATTGTCCCGTCGCCGTAGGTCAACATGCTCGGCAATGGAGACGGACTGACGGGCGCGGCGCGCGTAATATGCGTCGGCCCCGAACCGCTGAGGCTCACCAACATACTCGCGGAGCCGGAGAAGGGGTCGGTGCTGGAGTTGGAGACGGTGCAATTCGGATGATTGGTCCACGAGCCTGCTGTGGTGTCGCAGGCGTCGATTACTTGGACTTCCTGAAGGCCGAGCGATGCGCTCATGCCGTCAGGGGGAGCCTCTATTCCCCACAACGTCACCTGCTGCGCTGCCACTACCGGCTGTCCGCCGACCAACGACGGCGCAATCTTGATGGCGTTGCCACCGCCGATGATGAACAGGTAATCCGGCAAGCCTTCCTGCGGCGGCATCACGTTGAAGGTGAGCAATCCGCCATTCCAGACGATTGCCGAGCCGTTCTGAGTGACGATTACGCCGTTCGCGTAGAGATTCACACCGTCGTATTCGTAGCGGATGCCGTTGTACTGAAAGAGAGAAATCGAGTTGATATTGGAAATGAATGTCGATCCCCAGCGCGACTGGATGCTTCGTGTCAGTTCAGGGGCCGCGCCCACGAGACGGCGCGCACCGTTCTGCGGCACTTGGTCTCGCCCACCCGATAGCCAGAGGCGGGAATCGAAGTCGTGGATTGCTATTCTTTTGGAGGGCAATGCGGACATCCTGGTGGGCAGTACCCACTTCCAAATTTACCTTCCAGTCCCGGCGTCGGACATATTACCGTAATCGTCGCCGTTGCTGTAGCTGATGGCGTCGCACCGCCTGTAGACGTTGCGGTGGCCGTGGCACTTGCCGTTGGCGTCGGAGTTGACGTGCAAGGCCCCTGCGGTCCCTTGAGAGCGAATAGGAAGTTGGAAGCCTGTCCAGCACCGCCGACCACGCCGCTGACGCTTCCTGTTGGCCCTGCGCCCCCGCAGGTGTAGTTGTGGGAAAGTTCGTCACCCATCTGCTGGAACGTACCGCCTATTTCGTAGCCGGGGAAGAAATTCGTGGGATAGCCGATGACGCCAATCAGAAACGTCGCACCGCCGTAGCCGAGAATATCGTTGGATTGGGTGGTGGTGACACCCGCCGCCGTGCAAGTCGAGGATGCGCAATTGATCCCTGCTACGCCTACCACGTCAATCGGGTTCATCGGATTAGATGAGGCGGTGATTACGTCGTAGCCGCAACTCATGGCTTTTAGGGCGTTGAGGCTCCATGTGTACGACGCAGGCTCAGTCGCGGTGACGGTATGCCAGTACCAGTTTCCATCGGCCCCGCCAAGATTCCAAGTCTTGAACAGAGTCCAGTTCGGGGGCGGGGTCAGCGTCGCCGTACCTTGGCTACTGTCGTACACGATGCCGCCGATGAGGACGTTGTTGGCCTGAACGCCATTGCTGCCGAGAGTGCAGGAGCCGAGACCCGTTGTAACCGTAGGCACGCCGGTTGGCGTAGCCGTGGCCGTAGAGGTAGCTGTGGCGGTCGCCGTGGCCGTGGCCGTCGCTGTTGGTGTTGCAGTGATGCTCGGCGTACCTGTTAGAGTCGGCGTTGCTGAGATTGTCGCCGTCGCTGTCGCGGTAGCTGTTGGTGTTGGGGTCGGCGTCGCCGCAACACTAGCCAGCACTTCCACTTGCTGCCCGATCCAGTTTGAGTTCTGATTGAGCATCGCGGTCTGGTTACCGCTAGCGGTGCCGGAACTCACGATGGCTTGGTCGCCCATCGCTTCGCCGACATGGTTGAAGGCTCCGGCAGACATGTTATAGCGGAAGGTCAAAGCTCCCGGCAGAGTCGCTATCGTACCGCCCGAACTAAACTCATATTCGCCTAGAACGAAACTATTTGATCCCGTCGTCGTGATTGAATTGGCAACCGCACTGGTTCCTTGCGTACCGCCAGAACCGTTGCCGGATGTCGCTCCGATGGGTCCGCCCGTGTTGCAGCCAGAATACGTCGCGATGGCACAAGTCTGGAAGGCGCACGATCCCATTGCGAGTGAATAGCTGGCTGGTTCGCTGCTCGCTACGCGGTAGTAGAGATTAGAGATGGCACCGGAACCGTCTGTATCGTGCCGAATGACTGTCCAGCCCGATGGTGTCGTAGGAGCGGACGTACAGGCGTAGGACCATTGGAGAATCATGCAATGGTTATTCAGCGTGCCCGTAGGGACGTTCACGACGCAGGGAGACGAGGATGCCGTGCCGGTGGCGCTGGCGACAAAGGCAAGTGCCGCGAATGCGGAGCGGCTGATGAGCAGGAACGCAACGGTAAGGACGAGTTTCTTCACGGAATAATGTCGTCAATGAATCCGTTGGCGTCCTGAATATAAACCGACATGCTAGGCAGTGCCGTCGTCGCGCTTTCCGTGCATCCCGCTACGCTGCCTTCCGTGTTACAGACACGAACGGTGATCACGTCGCAGGGCAGCGTTGAGCAGGCGGGCGTGCTGCTCACGGTGGTGCCGGTGCAAACGAGGTTATTCCCGTCCACGATGCGAATGGTTTTATTGACTGCCGCCGTTGTACCGCTCGCCGTACCTGCGTTGAAAGCATCGACGATGTTGTCGCTCGCGTTGGTGTCGATACCCCATGCAAACCAGTTCGCACCCTTGCCGACGACTGCTGATGCCGTTCCATTCAGCACGTTCTTGTTGTGGTTCAGTAGCGAGATAGTCGCATTGGGGGTGCACACTCCCGTAGGGGTCGGAGCGCCGCCCGTAGCCGTAGCGGTCGCCGTAGGCGTAGCGATCGGCGTGGGCGTTGCCGTCACTGTTGCGGTAGCTGTCGCGGTAGCCGTTGCCGTAGCTGTGGCTGTGGCAGTTGCGGTAGCGGTGGCCGTGGCTGTTGCCGTAGCCGTAGCGGTAGCAGTGGCGGTAGCTGTCGCTGTAGCCGTCGCGGTCGCCGCTGATGCCGGTGCCAGCCCTACCGCACCGGATACCCATGCGACGTTGCCCTGTGTGCGGCTCTGCGCGGGGGATGTATTAGTCGAGGGGGCGGTATCGAAGTAGTAGGCGAGAAGATTTGTCGGAGTCCCTGCGACGTTGATCGAGACCGTGGTAGCGAGCGGAGTCGAATTTGAAGATGCCGTCGCGCCAGCACTACACGCATCGTAAAGAAGCGCATCTCCCTGATTGCAGGAACTAAGACTATTCGATGTCGAGGTCGCACTGCTGCCGGTCTGGTCGCCAGCCCCCGTGCAATCGACCGTACAAGCGGAGCCAGAATATGCGTCCGCAACGGCTTCAGGATTTCCGACGACAGTTACGCCAAACGTGCAGGTGGGATTTCCCGTGCATCCACTACACAAAAATACCGCCTTGCTGCCTGTCGTGTTCCATGTGGTAGCCCCAAGAACTCGGGTGCAGGTGCAATTATTGCCCGAGCAAGAAGGTGTCACAAAGACTCCGCTGGTATCGCATAGCTGAATCCGATTACACGCGCCCGCCGCCGTGCTCGCGATAGTGACCACCGTGCTCGTACCACTGAGATTCGTCGCCGCTGGCGTCCCCACCGGCGCAATCGTCGGCTGCACCTGCCCCTTGTAGCAGACCGTGCCGCCGGTGCTCGGCGTCGCGCCGCTCCATGACCACGCCGACTGAACAGCCAATCCTGATGCGCTCGTGACGGTGCTCGCCGTCAGCATCCCCGGTCCGATGGTCGCGTTGTTGTCGATAGTGTTCCACGCAGACGGAACCGCTGCTGCCAACAATCCCGGCCCTGCGGTCGGAGTCTTGGCAACCGTGCTGGCAAAAGCCAGCGCCGCCACGCAGAAGTCCACCACGTTATTAGTCGCCGCCGTCGCGCCGGTTGGAGCATTGGCTGAGAGCGACCCGTTCTTCACGCCGCCTGCCACGTCAAATGAGATGACGCCGCCAGTGTCGTGGACTTCCATGATTTCCAGCGCAGTAACGAGATTGCCCGACGACAGCGTGTCCGTGATGGTCGTGGCGCTGTTCGCCGTAACAGTACATTCCGCGATTTGCAGCCCTGCGTTCTGGCCGGTCTGCACTTCGCGCGAGGTGCAACTCCCGTTGTTGCTCGTGATCGTCTGCGTGATGGTCGTGCCGCCCGTCGCTCCAACCACGATGATGAGATTGCCGGTTGCCGGTGAACTCGTGAACGCGCATGTCGCCACAGACCCGCTTGGCGTCAGGTTCGGGCAGGACTTGTGCTGTACGATGCTGGTGGAATCGACGCCGCTCTGCGCCCATCCCTTCGTCGGTAAGAGTAGTGCGAGCAATACGGCGATAATCGCTATTCGTTTCACGACCAATCCGGCCCTGTCGGACGCACGTTGAGCAGCCTGTTTATCTGGCCCGCCTTCGGACGAATCACGCAGTCGTCATCGTCCCACTGCTTGTTCTCGTAGTCGAATATCGCCATCCCCATCGCGGCATCCGGCACCAGCGGCGCACCCGTTCGAGCCGCAGCGCAAATCTCTTGCCTCGCCTGCCAGACCGCCTCACCCTGAATGCCGTCAGGATTCCCGCGATAGGGGTTGCAGGCTGCGAGCAACGCCAGCACTACGGCGACGTAACGCATAATCCTCCCGTCCTCTGAGTCAGCGGCGTCCATGTTATCGGTGCCTGGTTGAGATTGAGAAAACTGCTCATGTCGTTCGCGGTCGAATCGTGACCACCGAGTCGCGCCAGTCCGAATTGGTTTTCGATCTGCCTCACGATTGAAGAGAATAGCACCTGCGTATGGTTTACGTTGGCAGCGACCCCGCCCGTCGCGCGAGCATACGGCGAGACGACCAGCACAGGCACCCGTGGACCAGCCGATAGCCGATTCGCGCCGACGCTCTGAATGACTGGCGGATTTACGTGATCATAAAGGCCGCCGCTTTCGTCCCACACGATAAAGACGACGGTGTGCGCCCCCTGCGGCCCCGCGAACAGATGATTGAGCAGGTTGACGGTCCAGTTCTCGCCGGTGCAGATACCTTCCAGCGGATGCTCGCTATGCGCGAGGTCCGGCGTTACCCACGCAATCTGCGGCAACGTGCCCGCGTCGGCATCGGTAGTGAATTGGGTGGATGCCACGACGTGACTCGTCCAATTCGCGGTCCCGTTGGTGAAGCGAATCAACTCATCCGGCGCGGTCCAGTAATAGCCGGTGTCGCCGAACGTTATATCGCCGTACCACTTGAAACTGACGCTGGCGGTCGCCGCTTCGTCCATAAGAGAAGTCTGCGTGAAGCATGGGTACTTCGTATTCGGCGTCTGTCCTAGAAGTTGAACGTAGGCCGAAGTCGTCGCCGTACAGGTCGGGCAGGTTCCCGCGCCGGTGCATTGCGGCCCCGGCACGTTCGCCGCCGTGCAGTCGCTCGCTTTCAGCGGTGCATCGCAGCCCCAACTCTGCGTCGTGCCGTTATTCCACGTATTGCTGATGTCGAAGAAGGAACTCGCGAACAGCATCGCCAAGTGATTCGGCTGGCTGGGGCCGATGATGTCAGGAAACATATTGTCGCCGAGCGCGTAGTTCGTCGCCAACGTCCAGTAGTTCGGGATGTCCGCCTGCACCTGCTGAATGAGACAGCCGTAGGGTGGCGTGCTGGTCGAGGTACACCACGGAGCCTTATCGAAACCGTCCATCAAGCCGCCGTCGATGTCGGTGATGAATGGAATGTAGTCGTGGTCGAAGTCCGTCGAGGTCGTATCCATCCCGCGCGTCAGCGCGTAGGTGGCGCCCGTACTCAGGGTCGCCGTCGAGACTCCGCAAGGACCGCCCGAGCACGGGAAGGTACCGAAGTAATTATCGTAGCTGCGGTTTTCCTTTTCGATCACCACGATATTCGTGATCGAGCCGGTAGGGCTTGCGGTTGCAGTTGGTGTAGCCGTTGCGGTCGCAGTGGCGGTTGCGCCAGTCGCGGTCGCCGTGGGCGTCGCGGTGGCAGTGGCCGTAGGCGTCGGATTTGGCCCGCACTTGAACGCCGCCGATATGCAGCCCGACACCGCCGAAGTGCTGAGCGTGATCTGGTTCGCGGACGTGGGAGAGACAATCGCATCGCGGCTATTGGCTACCGCCACGCTCGGCCCGAAGGCGTGTTGCTGCGCGACCAGCGATCCGAGAGTAGGCGACGAGAAGGCGATCGTCCCCGGCGCGGAGCAGAAGTTAAACAGAGACGTGAGGGTTTGGTCTATCACGACCTTGGGAGCCGTCGCGGTGGTCGAGGCCGCGTTAGCCAGACTCGTCACGAGGCCATCGAGAGACGCGCGATACGAACTCGCAACGCAGATGGCCGACCAGTTCTCGGCAATCAGAGTGCTCAGATTTTGAAAACTGGCCGTCGGATACGATCCGGGGTAGTTCTGCAAGAGCAACGATTCGCCCGAGCCATCAGGCAGTTGCAGATTTCCGAGATTTGTCCATGTGTTATCGATCGCATTAATTCCGTGCAGGTACGAGTCGTAGCCGACCAGACACAACACTGAATCTCCGATGTGAACGCCGGGGTCCGCAATCGCTATGCTCGTGTTGAGGTTGCCGCCGGTTGAGGCTGTGGTGGAACCGGAGATTGCATCGAAGGAGCAATCGCATAGAGGACAAAGTACTTGCGCGCTGGCTAACGCGGGCGTGAGCAAGATGAATAGCAGGACCATTCTCACAGAATCACCTTGATATTCACCAGTTGCGCGATAGGCGTGATGCCCGCTGCTGTTGGATTGATAAGATAGGGCGTCACCGTGTTGGCGGTGCATACGAATATCATGGCAATGCCAGTCTGCCACGTAGCATCGGGAACATTGGGCAGGCTCCACGCCACGGCGGATTTAGTCGTCACCCCCGGCAAGGTCAGCGCCGGTTGCGCCTGCGCCGTCCCAGCGCCAATGAGGGTGCCGTTGGTGGTGATTTGCTGCGTACCTGCCTGAACGATTCCGGTGCCACCATCGGGTAGTGTGACTGGTACAACCAGCGAGATGGGAGACGAGCCGCCGTCGCCGGTGATGGTGGTGCCGTCTGTCGTGACGGTCTGCGTTGCCGGAGTCGGCGCTGGGTTGCCGGTGCCGCCGTTGTTGATGTCGTTGCCGGAGAGCGCGGTGAGATTCTTCACCTGAGCTTGCAGGGCGAGAAATTCCGCCATCGGCACGCCGCCCGTACCACCTGCATTCATTATCGCTTGGCGGAACATCTCGAATGCCTTGTTGATCTGAACGGTCGCATCGGCGAAGTCCTTGGGCTGCTTGAGTCGCGGGAATGGAATCACGTTGCTCAAAGATGATTCTCCGGCGCATCGAGCATATCCAAGAGCATCATGCCCAATTCTCCGCAGAGATTCGCGAAGTCCACTGATGTGTGGTCGGACTCGCGGGAAAACTCCCGTTGGAGTACGAGCAAAGCTACCGGCAGCGTCAAGATGGGCAGTACGTTCGCGCGACTCTCCACGTAGATGGCGAGCGCGGTCGGTGGGCTGTTCGTGTATGGAGCGGGGTAGAGTTCCACCGTCTGTGCCGATTCTGCTTCCTCTATATAGGCGATGGGCGTGCCTACGGCGTTGCGCCAGCCCGAGTTCAGCACTTCGACTTCTCTCAGTTCCAAGAGAGAACACGACTTGCCGTCGTAGATGATTTTGATGAGGTCGAGCAGGGATGCAGGCAGGGTGATTAGGGGCGTACCTTCGGTGACGTTCACGATGGCGGTAGTCGTATGCCAGCGTTTCGGGCCGAGCGTGTTGACTACATCATTATATTGTAGCTGGAACAGATTGGTGTCCGCTTGGCCGTTACTGAGCAAATTTACGATCCCTTGGCAGTCGGTGAAGGAACTCACTTCGGCTCCGTCTCCAATGCCGCCATCCGATTTTTGAATCGCTCGATTATCTTCTGGCAGTCGGGAATGTCCCGCGCTTTCAAGAGCAACAGAACTTCGCAGAGGTCCATCACGGCATCGTCGCTGTCGTTCGTTACCTGTGTCGTTTGGGCAGGAAGAGTGAGTGCGGTCGTCAGTGCAGCGGAGATGACGGTGAGGATCGGCGTGCCGGTGGGACCAGGATATATAATGAGGAGGTCACGACCGCAGGGTGCGTAGCTTCGGGGCGTATCGGAGTACGACGAAGGCCAACTATTCTTGACGTTGCCGAGGCCTGCGAACTCACCGAAGGGTTGAAGGTCTCGCTCGCTCGCATCGCGCACCGCCAGCACGCGCACCGAGTCCGGCATATTGGCGAAGATGGGATAGATGAGTTGACGCGCCGTCAGAGGCAGGACATCCTGCACGGTCACGTCGGCGAGGACACCATTGACGACTTGCTGGCAGAAGGAGAAAAGCAGGATGACGTTGGCTTGCGTCGTGCCCGTCTGATTGGGGTCGCGGGCGCGCTCGCTAACTTGAGAAGTCAGATTTCCAACATTCTGTGCCATCGCGCCGTTTCTATCATAACGGCGTTTCGATTGAAATTACTTGTTCGGAACTTTGAGAGGTTCGCCGCGCCAATAATGCGTTTCTCCTGCACTTACCTTAAATGCAAAGATGGGTCGGCCTTCCTCGTCTTCCTCTGGTAGATTCGGATCGAAGAACACGCGCGTCCCATCAGGTATGCGCGCCTCTACCATCCACTCCCGACAACGGTCTGTGGCGACGAAGTTGTCGATTTCAAATTGGTATTTCGGGTGCATCAAAATAATCATCATTCACTCCACCTGCGAAAGTCGCTCCGCAATTTGGTCCTTCGGCATGCCGGTTCTGTCGAGATACCGGCGAAGTTGCTCACGGTTCATCTGGCGAAGATATGCAGGCAGGATGGCGGGGAGCAACTTGATGGCGTTGGCGAGCGCGTCGAGGCCGTCTCGATACATGCCGTCGGGAAAGCTGGTCGTCTCGTCCTTGAGGGCGCGGCAGTCGTTTTCGTGGGGGCGGAACAATCGTCCCGAAGAGGCGAGCGGCTGAATCGTCGTTTCGATACTGAATGTTTTTTCCTGCCTCTGGGCGACGAACCTGAGCGGAATTTTCACTGCCTGCTCGCGCGCTACTTTCTGCACCATCTGGGCGAACTCAAGCTGGGGACCGCTGGCGTCGATGCCGAAGACGGCGGGATTCCATTTCTGCTGGGTGTCGAGAATACGGTCGATGAGCTTATCGGGCGGGATACGCTGGATGAAGGCTTCGAGGATGAAGACACGTTCGAGGTCGTCCTGCCCGATGACGACGATGGCGGCGCGGCTCAGGCCGTAGTTGGAACGACCGGCGCGCGGGCCACCGGCAGGATCTGCAAAAGCGCAGATCCACAATTTCCGGCGATCAATCGTCGGCATTTTTTATCTCAAGAATTTTGTTCTCGCCACGAAGTCCGCACGCCCAGCAAGTACCATTGCGCTCTCCTTCTTCAATAGCGTCATCAATGGCACGTCCAATCGAACCAGTGCCGGGACAACCGTTCTCTTCGATCTGAAAATGCGGATCAGTCCATTCGTCAGGCCAATCAAGTTCAACAATTAGGGTGCACTGAACTTTAACGCGTCGCAAAGCGATTCCCCAAGAACTTGTATTCCGGCTCCGCCTCTCTCGCGGGCGTTAGCCAAGTGTGCCCTGCCGGACAAACGTAAGGTGGATATGGCTGTATGGTGCGGGTGCGCTTCTCCTGCTCCAGACATTGTGGGCATTCGGGGTACTTTTCTCGAAGAGCATCGAACTGATCGCGGTCCATGCTGTCGGTCGGCTTCATTCTCGGACGCGAGTTCAGGGGGTCGTAGGGGCTGGCTAGTCTGAAGCCGAGGTTCTTGGACTTCACTTCGTACCGCTTGGCGATTCGCGCGTCGAACTCGTTGTCGGCGAAGGCGAGTAGCGGCACGCCGTCCTCGTATCTTAGTTCGTACTCGCGGAAGTCGTTCCAGCTAAGGGCCGTGTACCCGGCGGACACGGGCTTGTTCATGTACCAGAGCGCCCATTCGATTTCGTCGGTCCCTGGTGGCCGCATCTTATCCACCAGAGCAGGAGGATATTTCTCAGGCCAGATGGGTTTCAGGACTCCGTAGGGATCGGGTTCCTCGATAGACCGGCACATCAGGTCTAAGCCGGGGTCTTTTTTCCATTCGACGTAGACATCTTCGGAGCCGTGGTGGGTGCCGATGCCGCAGTAGATTCCGGCGCACGGCCCCTGCTTGATGTAGAAACGAGTTTTAGAGGCGCGACGCCACTTTTTAATCTTGTCCATGTCCTTAGGACTTTGAGCATCCTTTGGGCCGCAAATATCATCTGGGAAAATGGCATCGTAGTACTTGCCGATATAGCCGGTTTTGACTCCAAGAATAGTGATAGAAGCCTCAGCGTAGATGCGGCTTCGCTTGAACTCAAGTTGAGAATCAGACCACCTTGGAGACTCTTTTTTGCAGTCATCCCAGAATACCTCCGGCCAGAGCCAGTAGAGCCAGACGTTACTTTCCGCCTGCCTTTTAATCGTGTCGGCGTTTTCCTTGCACTTGGCTTCGTTTTCGTTGGCTAAGGCGATCCTCGCCTCGCGGCCCGACATGCCAGGAAAATATATATTGTGCTCTTTCGGCTGAATTAGAATGTGCAAGGGCATCGAGCGCGAGACGACGGTAGTTTTCAGATGCCCAAAGGGTAACATCATTAATTTGGAGCGCGAACGGGTGAAGTCGGTTAGCCACGGGCAGACCTCCTTGCGGTGAAAATCACCGAGACTCAGGAACGTGTTGCCGAGTATCCATCTTGAGAAGAACCAGAGTTCGCGTTCTGCGTGGCGGCGCAGCCAGCCCTTGAAATCCATCACCGATGGCGCTTCGCCCTCCGCAACGAGTTCGGCGCGAAGCTCCTCTATCTCGTCCGGACTGGGGTCGCGACGGGTCGCTCCGCTCCTAGCGCCCTTTCTTGGCCTTCCACGCTTGGGCATTACAGCATAAAGTTCCGGCGACAAGTGCCGTCTTCGTTAGGAGGCATGCCCCCTTCGAGGAATCGGTCGCCGCAAATATACTCGTCGCCGTACCAACATCCCGAACATCGCAAGATTGCGGGTCGCTTCTCTTGGGGGATGAAGTGGACCGCGACTGCGACGATGCCCAGAATTGCAACTAGGCTAAAGATAAGTTTCTTCATCTAGTTCGCCAGCAGAATCTTCGGCTTCTCAAGCTCGTCCTGCATCCTTAGTTCTTCCAGCTCGTGCTGCGCCAGGTCTACCATCGCCTGACAGACGTGGCCCAACACCCTCAACTGGTCCACCATGTCGCCGAAGCTCCCCAGATGCTTCTGGAAAAACTCCACTACATCCGGCCTCATCTGCACCGCCTTCGTCATCACTTCCTGCGTTGTCTTAGTCATTTGCTCAACTCCCTCATCCACCGGTCCAGCGCATCTTCCCGAAACCGCACCTGCCCACGCTTCCCCATCCTAAAACATGGTATCGTCCCCGCCTCCACCATCCGGTAAACGTGGCTCCTGCTGATCTTCAGCGCTGCCGCCACTTCCTTTACCTTCAGGATTTGGGATAGGTCGTCGCTCATGGTTGCCTAGCGCCCCTTCTTCGTGTGCTGCTCGATAAACTTCCGCGCTTGCGGCTCTTGTGCGGTTTCAACCCCATCAGATTTTCGTACGCGGGAAACCTTTGTTTCGCGGTGGCTATCAGAAAGTTCGTCCATGCCCGAGTCGTCAACTGTCTCAACACTACGTTCGCCCTTAGGTTCCGAATCAACCGCTCCTCCCGCCACGATATCCGACCTAGGTATTTCGATGTATGGTCGCCGTGCCTCGAACTCGGTATCAATCTTTCCATTCGGTAGTCTAGCCCTCGCCGCCTTCGTCGCCCTCTCCCTATTCGATAACCTCGCCGCACACTCATGCGTCACTCCACATCTACACCGAACCAGCTTCATGCTTAGAGATAGTAGCAGCTACATCTACGTAGGTCAAGTAGCTAGTGTCTTGTAGCAGAATATATTTTTATTAGATCAGCGCTAGTCTTCATCAGTATCCACCCGAATCGCTTGGGGGCTACCCCCAGGCACGACACATACAATCATGACTGAATGTTCTACCTGACTACAGAAAGGCTAGCATATACGCGGCTAATCTAGCCTAGTAGCTTACGGTCTGCGTCGCTTAGCGGGTACTCGTGGCCTTGGTTAGCGTAGTACAGGGCTATCATACGCTCTGCGAATGCCTTGCACTGGACACAACGTGCTCTCTGCTTAGCTTTCAGAGAGCGGATGAGGATAGACTTCTCCCTCATCTCTGCGAGGGCTTTAAAGCCATCCTGGCGCAATTGGTGGGCACGAGCAAGGCCGCCTCTGCGCTTAAGTAGGCGATAGGCGGTTTCAGACGTGAGAGTACCGTCAGGGCGACGGGTTTCGTTGATGGGGCGCACTCAAGAGAGATAGCGCTTGGCGAGTAGCTAAATCAAGTACTCGGCACAGAGGGAGTAACCAGCTATGAGGAGTAAGCGATTCACCACGGAGGCGGGAGCTTTGCATTAGCTGTGATAAACACCCCTGTCACAAGACCGATACAAAAGCAGGCTGCACCGGTTATGAGCAGATAGACAAACATCAGTCATGCGGGCCTCGTGCCGTGAGATGATCTGCGATGGCGAAAGCCAGGGCAAATAGACTGATTACCGTTTAGCCAAGTTTCCTCTATGCTCATGGCTTGCTCTCGTTGGAAATTGAGCGGGACCGAAATCCCATCGCATCGCCGTACTTGTCAAGGTCGCATTGCGCGCATCCAGCCTTATCGGTGCGAATGAGTCCAGCGTCTCGCGGCTCAAGATTCCCCGTTTCGGAATTTCGCCAAGGCTTAGGCCAATGCTCGTCGCATCGCTTTCGGTAGTCCATCATTCGCTCCTTTCTGGGCTAACGCGGGCGTTAGACTGTTTGCGCTTCTTGCCTAGATTTCCTTGTCCTGCTTTGCGCGCGGCCTCGATGCGTTCTTTCTTTGTAAGAGCCGCGGCCCTCGCCAATCCGCCTAGCCGCGCCATTTCCTTTACTTCCATTCTTTGATTATGCGCCCAAACGTGCTTGTAAGTCAATGTCAGGATTTACCAAATAATCGACTTGTTCTGTAACTTCTGACGTGCTTGCTAGTTGACTTAACTTGCTAGCTAGTTCATATTGATTGTCATGAACGATGGGTCAAGCGGCGTGGGGTCTCCCGATATAGCTCTTGAGGCGGGTTGCCGAACGCACAAAGGATTGCCGCAAGGTGAAGTCAGCGACACACTTGGATCAGCTGCAACGCTCTTGGCCCGCAGTCTGAAGGTTACGAGGGTACAAACTGAATTTAACGGAGGACATGAAAATGGCGAATAAAGGCAAGTTCAGACGCGGGATTAACGTGGTCGCTCCCTGCCGATGCTGTGGAGTGTTAACCCATTCCAGCATCGACGGGTGTATCGACATTTGCCTCTGCCGAGTCTGTTTCGAGTCGAGCGGCCAACACAACGCGCACTCTGACGGCGCGCATGCGAACGACGAAGATTGCCGCAACAATGGTTGCCCAATTGTCGAGGGATTGCGCTGCTTGCACGAACGCAACCCCGTCAACATTTCAATGGAGCCGAAGTCAAGCGCGCCCTTCGCGTAGGCGCAAAAACAATGACCGCTGGCGAACTTAATGCGTTCTGGCGCGGCGTCGATGCTCTTGCATCTGTGCTTGAAGAGGAACGAGCGCGCGAGATGACGCGGATGGTTAATTCCGCAATGAATCGATTTCACAAGACGCTGAAACGGCAGGCGTGATTTGCCTAGGGAATTGCACCGCTGGCACTTCTATCCTAGCGATAATTATCGTTGGGATTCGGATTGCGCCGAATGCCGTATGGGGGTTCTGATATTGGCCTGTATGTTCGGATGGCCACTCAAACGGGAGCTATAAAAATGAAACGCGAAGCGATCCAGCGACAAGAACGCGACGAGGACGGCTATTGGATTTATCTCAAAAGCGGATGGTGCGATGCCGAAAATCCGAATTGTCATGTCATCGTCGAATCAACCAAGCGTGAAGCGCTCGCCCATCGCGCGATGCGATGTCAATGCAACAACTGCCTATTTCTCGGCGGCACGCAAGTCATTATTGGACCGTGCGCAACCCAACCGACGGAAGACGATAGCGGATGGTGTCCCGTCGTGGATTGCAAAATCGAAGGCCCGCACGATCACAAAGTCGAAGGGCCGGCGCAATCATGACTATGGATGACAATGAAATGCCAAAATGCCCAGATTGCGGCGCTGAGCTTAAGTTTGATTATAGCTCCGAATCGAATCGTTGGGTGTGCGAAAGGTGCGGTTTTGAACATGAGGTGTCTGATTTATGACTTGGCCGAGCAAAGGTGAAATAGAAGAGGCTATCGGCGTGATCGCGAGACACCCAACGCCTACCGACCTAGTTGCGTGCGCCCTGAACGAAGGACACGCCTACTCAATGGCGAAGGTTAAGCGATGCGATTTTGTCCTCACTCTCACGGATGGCAAGGTCATCGAAGTCAAAGGTAACAATATTCTATGAACGATACTTGTGATCGCTGCGGCAAAACTGACGAGGGTATAAGTTGGTTTGGACCAGCATATCGCAAAAACGAATTGAAGCACGGGCGACCAGATCCGGGCACCTTGTGCGGCGATTGCGCGGGCCATGACACCGGCATCCGCCTCGCAGCCGAAGATCATGGCGCAGATTGCGTCTGCCCTGCTTGCATGACTCGCGATGATAAATACCGCTAACGCCCGCTAGAGACTGAGGTTACGAGGGTACAAAACGATCTGTTCGGGAGGGAATGAACGATGAAAGCAACAAAGCAGGCACGATTTAGCTATCTGATTTCCGAGACGCCCGACAATAGCGGCGTGGTCGGATTCGTGTGGGCCGATTCACCTGAGATTGCGATCGCCATGCGCAATCGCATTCAGGGATTGAATCGCTTCCGAAATGCAAGCTGGTTACTCGCGCAATCAGCGCCTGAGAGAATCGCGCGGCCGATGTACGACGTCGCCTTGGAGCACGGCTATCCTGAAAACGTCGTACGCTTCGCGCTCCGGCAGGCAGTCTAATGAACCGCGTGCGCTTCCCACTAATGACGCTGGAATATATCGCGGTAACGGCGATGCTGGCGGCCGGTGCGCTTGTGGCCGGCTCCTGGCTCGCCGACGCAATTACCGCGAGACTCGTAACGGTCTGTAACTTGATGCGATAAACCTACGGAGGCGATGAAAAATGGGCGAAGTGAGCAAGGCTGTCTATCTGGTCGGATTCTTTCGGATATTCTATGCGTTCGTTGCGGTCGGTTTGATGCCTGAACTCGTCAATCGCGTATGCAGAGACTACGATACTGGCCTGCGTATCGTGCCCGTCGAGGATGGCGTCGATGCCTTCTCGACAGCCCCATGACTTGTGAACCTATCGAGATTATCTGCGAGGACTGCGGGCGGCTGCGCACGTCGGTTCTAATAGGCGATTTGGCACTTTTCCCGCGACCAGCGCCGTCTATCTCGTCTCCGTCCATATCCCTTACACCCTCCGTTCGTTCCGCTCGTCAATTTTGGCCTTCTTTTGGATCGCCTCTGCAATCAATTCGTCTAACGCCGGCGAGAGCCTGTCCGCCACGTCCTCGCCCTTCGCTTCCAGACTCAGCAACTTGCCAACGAGCAGCAAGGCGTCGATTAAGGGCGTCGGCTCAGATGGCGCGGCCCCGTTCTTATGCGTCATCGCCCGAATCTCGTCACGGCTGATTTTCTTGTCCGCTTGCAGGATTCCCTTCCGTTGTTCCCGCGTCAGTGATGCGAGTTCGCGCCAAGTGTCGAATGTCAGGTCCGCTTTCGCGTCGTACTGGTCGCCTATCGTCCGGTAGACCCAAAGCATGTTGCTGATTTGCGGATGGCTGTAGCCCAACTCGTCTACCCACTGCCAAATCTTGTCTCCATGCGCCTCTTCGTTCTTGTGCAGCCATTCCGCCAGCCGCCACTTGAATTGCTTTTGAAACGTCGCGATCCGCCGCACGCCCGCCGCGAACTCGTCCAGCGACCGCGCTACAGGCAACCCCTCCCACACCACCAGCCCATTCCCGTTATTGGTCATTCACTTTCTCCCCGCAGATATCTCAGTATCCCCTCTCTGGCCTCGTCCCAGCCATCACACCGAATCGCACAGTAGCCCTCAGCCGCCAACCTCGACAGCCAGCCGATCTGCTCCATGCTCAGCTTCCCGCCCTTGCGTCTCTTTAGCTCGATGAACAGCCCATGCCACGGGCCACGCGCTACCGCCAGCATCAAATCCGGTACTCCTCTCATCACGCCTTCGGTTTGTAGGTTCTTGAGTCTGGCTGCGCCTTGGTTCGGGATAGCGAACAGCATCTCCAATTCTGGATAGGATTTGCGGAACGTGAAGGCCCAGCTTACCAAAGCCGCCTGCTCTTCGTGTTCTGAGGCTTGCGCAAACTTCAATCCGCGCGCCCTCATACGAACATCGACCGATCCCATTCTTCAGGAACGAACGGATTGCCGTCCTGATCGAGATAGGCACCGCGCGCATCGACGGTGATTCGTCGCTTCAACGGCACAGCATCGATCCGCACGGCGCGCAGCCAGCCATCGCCCTCGACAATCATCGGGAAACCGCTCGGCGTGAATCGCGTCGTACCGGCCAGAGCGAGTCGGTTGTGTTCCTTGCGCGCAGTTAATCGTTCACGCCACCACGGAAACCCATTCCAAAGAGTCCCGCAGTGTTTGCACTTGAGCACGATTTCTTGCTGGCGGCATCGCGAACACCCCGCATCTTCCCCGCAATTCGCACATCGCGGAAACTTCGCGCCGCCCGAATGCTCATCTCCGCCGTAGGAACATGCTGTTACGACTTCGGTTGTCTCACCCTTATCTTTCGCTCTTGGCATAACGTCCCTCCGCGACCTTGATGCAGTTCGTGTCGTTGTCGATCAGCCAGTCGAAGTTTGCGCGCCATGGGTCGTGACCGTTTCGATTCACCTTGCCAAGCAGAAAGTCCGAACGCCGTAGGTTGTGAAAAACATCATTCCAAAATCCGACCTTGGGGTGTTCGCGGATTCTGGCCCCAGCCTTCTGCTTTCGCGTTGGCGACAACTCGCGAACTGCGGCAAGACCGACAGGCGGACAGAGATCGTTCCACGACTCGACAAGCTCTTGAACTGAAATCGAATCATCGGTCTTATCTTTCTGTTCTACTGACTGTTCTATATGACTATTCGTGTGATCGTCCGTCACTATCCCCTGTGACGCAGGATCACTACCCCTGTGATCGTCCGTCACATTACCCCCCTCATTGACGCGAAGCTGGTAGTAATTCGACATCGGACGCCCGAGGCCATCGTGTCGTGGGATGATCTCTAATTTCTTGAGTTCGACGAGATGCTTAATCGCCCGGTTGACGGTTTCGCGGCTGAGTGAGCAATCTTCAGCGATGCCCTTCTGTCCCGGCCAGCAGACCCCGTGCTCGTCTGAGCGATTAGCTAATCTGACAAGTACGATTTTTTCGGTTGACGAAACGCGCTGCTTCCACGCCCATGCCTCAGCCTCAACACTCACTGTAGGTCACCACCTCAGTAGCCCGCCCGTGTCAGGTCCACCGGGTGGTGAGGCGGCGGATGACTGATCACGGACGGGCAAGATATTTCGCACGAGTATTCTATCCTATCGTCGCCGTAGTGCCAACGTGAAATAGCCCTTTCAGATTCTTTTCGTTGTCCCGCTCGATGCACCGGATGCACTTAAAATCCCGCTTGAATCCCTTCCGCCAGAAGCGGGGCCGGTCGTACTTCCGCCGCAGCACCGAAATGCACTCGTCTCGATGCACGTAATTCCCACAGAAGGCGCAGCGGCGGACGTGCGGGTCGTCGTGGCTCATGGTTCTCTAGCGGGCGTTAGGCGGGGCTTGACGTACCCCGCCTGAATCTTTGCTCACGGATTTTAAGTCCGATTTGCGCCGATTAAAATTGGAACGGCCAACAGCAAGATAAAACTGAACGGATACCACCGCTTGAATATATTGAATGCCTTTTTCATCTCTCACGCCCGCGTTAGCCGACCACCATCTTGACGGGATGCCCTGCGAGAACCGCCAGCACTTTGCGCCCCGCGTCCTTATCGCCCCGCTGCGCGTTGAAATACATCCACTGGATCGCGCTCTCCGAGATGAACAACGTATTGGCGATTACCTTCAGCACCCGCACTTCTTCGGCTTTCAGTGGCGGATAGTCAGGCCGATTCGGGTCAGGTTCTTGCAGCACGATGAACGGGTAGTACGGCAGACGCGTAGTTGGAACACTCATGCTAATTTCTCAATCGCCTTTGCGATTCGCTCTAAGTTGTAATTAACGACCCCGAAGCCGATCGCTATAACGAGGCCGAGAATCGCCAACCCAATATCTATAGCTGGATCGCTCACTTGCGCCTCCGCTTCACTTCCCTAATCTTGCGTCCGCTTCGATTTTTGCCCGCGTCGTGACGCTTGAGCCTTAGCCGATTGTACCTTTTCATCTTTCAATCCGCTCTCGAATCGCGCCAAGTGCTCGTTAGTCGCTTTCAGCGCATTGAGAAACCTAGTAACCGCATAGCCTAGTTGGTCGGACGCCTGCACGAGAATCGTGGCATCTTCGTTCGCTTGGCGACACAGCGAATAGATTTCGTTGGCAGTCAGTGACGGCAGACGTGTCGTCGGGGCGCTCATCGCCGTCCAATCCAGGGGTCAGGGATGCCCCAGTCGTGCGCGTCGTCCGGCTCGTTGTTGCCGTCGCTGTAGGGCCGCTCCCGCCTCACCACGGCTACGCAGTCAGCGCACAACTCGGACCATCGCCCCGTCACCCGTTCCTGCTGGCAGTGGGCGCACGTTGCCGAGCAGAGCGGGCACCGATTCAGATCCGACGAGTCACGATGTAGAGCCATCGACCCGCAGACGCAACTCCATTTTGACCCGCAGTTAGGGCAGCGCAACTCGTGAAGAATGTCGGAATCTCCGTTTGCTATTCTCATCGCTGGTCCACCTCGATTTCCGCCATGATCGCCTCGTATGCGGGGCGCGTCATCGTATCTTTCGTTACGTGCAGGGATTCGAGCAGCGTTTTCCACTGCTTGTCCCAGCCGGTGCCCTTCTTCGCCGCAAAGCGAGTCGCCAGCTTCCCGACCTCGCGCGAATCAACAACCGCTAGGTCGCCATTCGTGATATTCGGATTCATCTTCGGGCCATCAACGAACGTATCGGCAGGATCGGGGCCGCTAGGCGGTTCCGGCTTCTCCTTGAAGTTGGCTCCGCACCCGCCCTTGCGCTTGTCGCAGAACCAGCCGCCACCATATTCCTCGCGTCCCTTGCGGATGGTGCCCAGCGTTCCGCACTTCGGACAGGGCACGCCCGCCTCTGTTTCGGAGCGCTGTTGTTTGCTCTCGATCTCGTTGCGGCTGGCGATCCCCTTCTTTACCTCAAAACCGAGCGCAGCCAGTGCCCGACCCCAAGCCGATGTTTCCGCATTCTCGACTTCGCTGCCTTCGGTATAGGGCGTGTCGCCGGGGATAATCATCGCCGAATGCCCAATACCGGGGCGTGCATCGTCCGCCGTCCGATAGGCGCTCGCCTTGATGATTACGAGTTCGGGTCCGAGATGCACCATTTCCGATTGCAAAGAGCCATCAGGAAATTTCTCGTAAAACTTCGCGATGCGAGTCGGAACGTCAACGTAATCCTTGAGCCTGTCGTTGTAGTCTGCTTTTGCCATGCAGATTACGATACGCCGCGCGCACCACAATGTCAAGCACTCCGACCCCTCTTGACAATACTTTGTAGTTTGGTGTAGGATTCCAGTCCATGAAGAAACGCACATCACAGAACGGCAGACCACCACAGACCAAGGTGTTCAACGTGCGGCTCGAATCGCTGGCGCTGGAGAAGTTGCGCGTCATTGCCGAGCAGGAACATCGGACGGTTACGAACCTGATTCAAGTCCTCGTGGCCGAAGGCATCACGCAACGCGAGGCCAATCAGTAATGGTTCCTCCCACGCTGGCGGCTGTGGAAACGGGTACGACCCCCCACTACGCCCACACCGTCAGCGTCATTTTTGGCTAACGCCCGCGAGATGAGGTAAGAAGCATGAATCTGAAAACTCCAAACCCCAAGCACAACATCATCTGCGACGAATGCGGAGCGTCCGCCAACCTGGTTATCCTGCTGGATCACGTTCAGCTTAACCTGTGCGTCGATCACACGCAGCAGCTCTCGACCGAACTGAACGTCGTCTGCCGCCACTGGCCCGTGGAGATTGACGCATGAGCATCCATTCGAGAATCGTTGAGGACGTGCCGCAACTAAAGCGCGGACAAGTCTGGTGCAGGCGCTGCGGCGCGACTCGCAAGGTGGACTCGGCGCATTGCTTGGCGCACGGCTGGCCCGAATGCTGCGGAGAAACCATGACTATCGACGACCCGCGCGCCCAGCGCCGAAGCATAGAACGGAGCAATGAATCGTGAGCAACGACGACAAATGCAGACTCATCGCGGAGTTCGAGCGCGTCGGGATGGGCCTTATCCCCCAAGGTGCGGTGGAAGGTGAAGACCCGCCCGACTACGCCCACGACCTCAACGCGACGATGCGGGCGGCGCGGCGGTTGCCAGACCACGCCAGCCTGATTGTTGAAGCCAGCTTTCGCGGTGGCG
>Ga0210403_10000350_pt1 | contig 49761 bp, 41 predicted proteins | sample IncBWC19MmetaG_FD_150863 | JGI IMG/M metagenome (GOLD analysis project Ga0210403, IMG submission 150863) | Forest soil microbial communities from Barre Woods Harvard Forest LTER site, Petersham, Massachusetts, United States - Inc-BW-C-19-M | ecosystem: Environmental > Terrestrial > Soil >...
ATCTCCACCGACGGCGTCCCTACCAGCGCTGCCGCGGGAATGTCCATCCATTGCTCCGATCCCGGCATCACCAGCGCGCTGCCAGCCGCGCCCCCACTCTATTTTTCAACGGCCATCTGCTTTGCCGGCGGCGTCTGCCCCATTCCCGCAGCTGCCAGCAGCAAGAACACAGCCAACACACCAATTGGCTGTTTCGTCATGGCTTCATTTCCTCCGTACTTCAAGTTCTGACGTTGTATTTTGTAGCCGGACCTCGGGCGGTCCTTCCGCTGGGCGGAGATTAGCACTAACAGCGTACTACCTTCAATCCAGGCACCGGTGCAAGAGAGCACGGCCAGCTCACGTGCTATCCGGAAGTAGTTCCCAAGAGACCCGATTGCGCCATTACTTCCGGGTTGCCGACAATACGGCCGGAATGTGCCGGCGACTTCTACGTGCATCGAGGTTTTTGTGCCCCACTCACTGCCGAAACACAGGGTCTCGTTATACAAGGGCTGATACACTGCACGAAGTTTGGCATTGGAGGACTAATGGAGACTTCTGCTCCGGCTCAGTCTGCGTCGGGCCGTTATCCCCGACTCGCTAGCCCAATCCACACGATTTTAGTGCTCGCCGCGATTGGCGGTTGGGCGACCGGTCATAGGATTTTTGCAGATCAATTGAGCGCGACGGCTAATCCGAACCGCGTAGGCTTTTATGTGGTCACGCTTCTCTATGAATGGCTCTTGTTCGTTTTAGTAGTGGTGGGCGTGCGGCGTAGTGGCACGTCTGTCATCACAGTTCTCGGAGAACATTGGCATTCCGTCCGCCAGGTTGTGCGGGATATTGGAATTGCCGCTGGGTTCTATATCGTTGCGTGGATGCTCCTTTCGGTATTTGGTTGGCTCCTGCGCACCGCCGCGCTGGGTCGCAATGTTTCCATGCTCCCCGAGCGAGGTATCGAACTGACATTTTGGATAGCGCTCTCCGTTACCGCCGGTATTTGCGAGGAGACAATCTTTCGAGGTTACCTGCAACGGCAGTTCATGGCCCTGACTAAGAGCGCTCCCGCCGGCATTCTCTTTTCTGCCGCAACATTCGGCGCGGTTCACGCGTACCAGGGCTTCCGGATGGTGATTCTGATCGCCCTGTACGGAGCTATGTTCGGGATTCTGGCCCATTGGCGCGGAAGCGTTCGCCCTGGAATGATCGCTCATGCTTGGAACGATTCATTTAACGGAGTGCTTGCAGTTTTAGTGAGGCATTAGAGTCTGATCGCTGCCAGTGATGTGATGTCTCCCGGTGGGGACGTAGTCTGCCTTGTCGGCCTGGGATTGCACCTGGATCACGGGCTAACTGGAAGTAATCCGAACAAGCCTGGTAAGTCACCTTACCGGAGATGTGAAGTAAAACTTCACTTCTCCGATTAGTGCGTTTATCAGGACTTAGACCGCCGATCTGGCTCAGTGTGAGTTCTGATTTTGTCGGCGTGGGCCGCTTACTGTTTTGTACCAATCTAGCCATGGCTGCGGCTTTTGTCCCAAGTCGCGTCCAACGATCTCCGCGAGCGCGGCCTGGGCTTCAGCCCCCGCAAAGCCATCAGTCACGAACGGCGCGAGCAGAGGTATTGTCTGCACGTACTTGTGAGTGCACAGAGCCTGGATGACATCGACGTGGAAAATTTCGTCGCCCTTGCCGCTACCCAAGGGGAATCTCTTCCAGATCAGCGAGATGACGGGCAAGTTGTCTTTGTCAGGCATTGTCCGAAATGCGTCCAGGGCCGCCTCGCAGGTTTGCTCCAGTCCATACTTGACCGCCCAGCGCGCGATGTCGCGGATCATGGGCAGGTCATCTCGTCGCCGGAAGCTTGCGAGGCCGGCAAGACCGTAGTAAATATCGCCGTAAATATCTTTGACGTTCTCCGGCGTGGTATTCCAACTGGCCAGTGCATCGTTGCGGTCGAGTTTGTAGGTCAAAGCTGCACTTTCATAGAGCTGCTGTTGAGCTGCGATGTAGTTGGTCAGGGTTCGGTGCAGACTATCCCCGCCGTACGCGCCGGCGTCCTTGAAGAGGTCAGCGCGATTCCAGCGAGGCATGTTATCGAACTGCTCGGCGAAGTAATCCCCAGAAACAGGGGAGATGTTCCGCAAAGCTGACTTAGTGTGCTCCAGGAAGTCTGGTCCGTAGTCCTTCATAGAAAGAAATGGCCATAGAGCTTCCGCCCGTCGCATCGGATCTGAAATATTGGCAGCTTCCTCCCATTGTCGGCGCAAAGCCACAGCTTGATCAGCAGTCTTGCTAAGTTGAGTCATCTGCTGAGGATTCTGCACCCAGAAGAAGGAGTATCCAAAATACGTTGGCTCCCAGGCCGTTGGTGTGTCTTTCTTGTGATGCAAGAATAACAAAATTCTTGTGTCGGACGTGATGGGTTCGACGATGTCAGGACCGTACTGCTGCTCAGTGAACAACCGGAACCCTGACAACTGGATGGAGTCACCCTTGTTGGCGTTTCCTAGAAACACCTCTTCGACTCTGAAACTGTCAGGCGACTGTTGGAGGACAATTACCACAAGTTCTGCATCCAGGATTCCATTGCGAAAATCCCGCCCAGCGACCAGCTTGGCGAAGGAGGCTGTGCTGGCAAGGAGTAAGCAACAAAGCAAGAGGAGCGCTCGAATCGTCCCGCCAAGGCTGCAATGGCTGCACATGAATGAATGATACGCCGTTAGTCGACACCAAGGGCGACTGAAGGCTGGGCACGTCGTTCGCCAGCCTCTAGTGCCTGGTAAGTCGGGTGGTCTCAATGGGTCGACGCAACACCCAGCTCGAACCCACCTTGCATTGAAAACAAGAGCTAAAATCGCTGGCTAGGTTAGATCAGCCGGAACACTACCCTGGCTAGGTTTTGGCCGAGTACAGCCAAACAGATGGGTTCTTCCGGGGAAGCATTGCCGAATCAACGCATTGGATGGTGTTGCATCGACCGGTTGAGCTGGCACGGCTAACCGGACATTGGGATTTGGGCAGATTCTACTTTTCCGATTAGCGTTAGGCAGGCGCCGGACAGTCCGTTCAAGAGCTCTTGGATGTAAACTTCCTAAATGACCCGATTCCTTAGCCTGGCCACGATAGTCGGGCTGTTATGTTTACCCCTGAAAATGGATGCGCAGTATCAGGTCATCGAGCTTGCCGACCTTCAATTGGTGAAGTCTTTGTCTGCAGTTGTAGAGGACCCTGCCGGCTCTCTGACAAATGTTTTAGTACAAGAGTTTAGCCCGGATTGGAAAACAGTGTTGCGGACAAGTGCGACAGATAGCCACGGAAAGTTTTCGCTTACCAGCGTGCAAGGTCGAAAGATTTACTTTCTACAACTTTCAACACCTGGCTTTGACCCTCTTCGCCTGCGCATCCAGGTAGATCGCAAACGCGGAGCCAACCTCGAATTGAAGCTGACGATAGCCACTTAAGTTCCCGGCGTTTTGCGACGGTTACCCTGACATTTAGAAGCGGGCAGTGAGGAAAACCCTGGGCCACAATTCCGGTCTTTACCCGATGGTACGCTCCCGATCCCCCAACTATTGTTTGCCACAGACTGCGTGGGGCCGCTTGTTTTCTCAGCGGCCCGCCCAAGCCCGCAGGCACAGAGGAGAGACGTGGCAAGCGCATTGGCAAAGCAGGACTATTCCAGAAGGATGACTTCCCGCATCGAGACCGAGGGCGACGTTTGGGTGTATTGGCGGTGCCAGGACATGGATGATGTTTCCCGCGTTTGCGACCTGAGCGTAGGCGGATTGTTCGTCTCCACGCCAGTTCCTCCGCCCCTGGGCGCGAAAGCCAAGCTTGATTTTCTTGTTCAAGAAGGACAAATCAGGGCTGAAGCGGTAGTGCGGCATCTTGTTCCGGGAGGAGGGCTGGGGTTGAGATTCACGGCGATAACCGACAAAGACTGCCCACGACTGGTGGCGCTACTCAACAGGATTCGGACCGTGTCGTTTACGCCGAAGGTGCCTTCGTTCACAGGGCAGTCCCGGTAGCACGGGGCGATGCCGCTGGCGTTTCTCAATGCGAAAATGTCCACGGTAATGGTGGCCCTGCGATGTTCCATGAATTCGCCGGAGAAATCGCGAGGGTTTTACCTGGCGCAATACTGGTTGAGAAAAGCGAAAACGTCTTCGGCCCAGACATCGGAGCCAAAGTAGCCAAAGCTGTGGCCGTCCTGAGGAGAGTCGCCGTAGGAGGGATAAATCTTGAGTTTGTACGGCTTGCCCGCCTTGTCCATCTCGGCTGAGAGTGTCTTGCTCGGCGACAGGTCATAATCGTTAGCGGCCTGATAAAAGAAGATTGGCGCGGTTGCATTTCGTACTGCGCGAGTCATGAGCGACTGCAGCTCTGGAGCCCGTGCCCAACTCTGGGCGCCGCCCGCTGAATCGATCCCGGCGCAGTATCCTCCCCGTTCGACCCCCAGCACCGTTTCAACGCCACCAAAGGAGTTTCCCGCCACTGCAATACGATTCGGTTGAACGAAATTCTGTTTTCGCAACCAGGCCAGGGCTGCCAGTTGATCGTTCAGATGGTCCGTCGCCAGTAATCGCACCATCGTCGCGGCAGCCGCGGGCATGCCTCCGGTTTTCTCGGCGGCCTCGATCTGATCGCCAATATACGGACCTGCCGAGGCACTCAATCCTTGCCCTCGCCGATAAGGTCCAAAGAATACCCAGCCATGACTTGCGAAGACCGGACCGAGCGCGGCAAAGGCCTGCTCGCTCATCATGCCGGGCGCACTGCCGTGGTTATAAACAACGGCAGGAAAGGGTCCGGTTCCTTGGGGTTTATACAGGACACCGTGCAAAGTGATTTCACCGCTAGGAAATGTGACGGTTTCTGCCGTGGACAAGACTGAAGGTAAAAGCAGCAGTGCGAAGAGCGCGGGGAAATAATGCTTACTCATTTCTTTATCAGCCTAGCTCAAATCCTAGCAACGTCAACGCCCGGGACGAAGCGCTATGTGGAGAAGAAGAAACATCACGCGAAGGCAGGGTTCGCGTGGCGGGTGGCGTGGAAGGGGGTGGGCCATGGGGCCCATTTGAGGTTGCGGGGAAGCGTGCCAACGCCGGCGGCGTAGAGGACGGATTCGGAGACGCCGTCGATACCGAGATCGGATTCGATACGCGAATCGGCCAGGGCCATGGAGCAGAACGGCGCGAGGCCCAGCCAGGTAGCGACGAGGCAAAACGTCTGGCAGAGATGGCCGGCGTCAATGAGGACGGCGCGATAGGCGCGGGGAGATTGATATTTCCATTGCGGACGGCCAAAGACGGCGGTCATGAGAACCAGCGCGGAAGCTTTGCCGTACCACTTCTGGCCGGCCAGGTAGCGCGAAAGCTGGCTGGAATTTGCGCCGCGCTTCAGCCGCTCCAGACAGTGTTTGTCCGCGGCGTAATGATAAAGACCTGGCGGGAGGTTCGCCACGCGGCGAGCCAGGACGTAGGTTTCGATCGGGTGGCGCGAACCTCCGGAAGGAGAAGTTTTTAGCGCGAGGCGCCCCAGGCCGGGGACATCGACCCACCAGCGCACGCCGAAGGAAAGTCCCAAAAGAGTGGAGAGCGCGGAGAGTTCCACGGGGCGCGAAGAAAAGTTCCGCCAGGTGCGGCGAGCGAGCAGAACTTGGGGAAATTCTCCACTTTGCCGTGGCGCAAGGAGCGCAATCCGCTTCGCGCCTGGGTAACGCTTGACCGGAGCCGGCATCGGGAGTGTTTTTGCGCGGGTTTGCTGGCGTTTCAGGAGGAACTCCAGATCCGACGAGTATTGGAGATCCTTCGTGGAAAAATGGAGCAGTCCCGCAGCCGGATTCCAATTGGCCCAGGCGGCCATGGCGCGTGGTGAGGCTGGGTCATGAGGCTGGTCGGAGCGCTGGAGAAGTGCATGGCGCACGAGGACCGAGAGGCCGCCCCGCAAGACTGCGGGATCAAATTGGGGAAAACGACGTTCGAACGACCTGGCGCTACGCCAGGTATCGAAGAAATTCAGAAGTTCGAAGAGAAGAGGGGAGGCAAAGACCTTGGAGCGGATGAAATAATTCTCGAACACCATCCGCTTACCGGACCAATAGAAAACAAGTTGGGGGGAACGACGATAGCGTGTAGTCATCCGGGCACAGTTTGGTATCGGCGTCGGCTGACCGGAAAAAAGTATCGGGCCTCGCGGAGGATGTCGCTGAAACGCTTACCCGAAAATGTGCATGTCGTTAAGAATCGTGTCGCAAACCTCGAGTTGCAAGAGTTGACGGAAGATCGCCTGGTCTTCCGGGGAAGACTTGGGGTGAAGCTTCCGCATTTCGTTGAGCTTTTTCCGAGCGTTCTCGATCTCTTGCTTAATCGCATGGCGCGACACAACTTCCTTTACACGATCGTCGACTGGGTCACTCATGGCAGCTCCAAGGAAGTAAAGTGCGGCAAGTGTAGTCATTCCGGTACCAAGGGGTCAAGTAGAACGATTCCGGTGAGGACCCGAAAGCGGGATTGCGGTGAAGGTGGTAAAAATCAGGAAAAATCAGCCGTTTGGGAGCAAAGAGAACGTTGATTTACGGTTGAACGCCGACCTTGTGCAGCAGATTCTGGAAGCGCGGATCGGAACGGATGGGATCGAAAACGGGGTCGGTCTGCAGCAGCACCATCCAATCGGAGCGGTCGTCGTAAGCTTTCTCGAGCCAATCGAAGGCCTGATCTTTCTGGCCGAGTCCGATACAGGGAATGGCCATGTAAGCAGGAGCGATGTAGCGCTTCTTGGAGAGCGAAATCAGTTCATCCAAGAGTTTGCGCGCTTCCGCGCGGCGGCCTGCGAGCGCGTAGGCGTCGCCAAGCAGCGCCATGTTGCGCATGGTATGGGGAGAGAGCGAGTCCGCCAATTCGAGCTCACGGATGGCGTCCGGGAGATTTCTTTTCGCCAGGTAGGTTTGGCCAAGAGCAGAATGTGCGGCCCAGAAATTTGGCTCGCTCTCGGTGACCTTCTTCAGTTGCTCAATCGCTTCATCGTAGCGATGGGCGGCGTAGTAGCACCAGCCGGTATTGGCCTGGATAATCAGAGAGCGAGGGTCGAGCTCTTGCGCTCGATTGATCTGGGCGATGGCCAGTTCGTTCTTGCCGAGGTTGCTCAGGTAAAGCGCATACCACTGATGGGCGGTGGCATAACTGGGATTGATCGACAGTGCGCGCTGGAAGGAAGCGTCCGCGGCGTTGACATCCCAGTCATAGGACCACTCGATGTCCGCGAGCACCGCGTGCGCTTCGGCGAGGCCGTTATCGATTTCGAGGGCACGATGCGCAGCTGTTTTGGCCTTGGGCATTGCGGCGCGCGGGACGATTTCGCCGTAAACGCTCAACAAGGTGTATCCCTCAGCGAGACCGGAATAGGCAAGAGCGTAGGTGGGGTCAAGGTCGATGGCCTTCTGGAAGGAGCCGATGGCATTCACGAGATCGCTGGGGGTGCGTTTGTTCAACGAATACAAGCCGCGAAGATAGGCTTCGTAGGCATCCGGCTTTACGGTGCGGGTGCTGGATAGGCCAGCGCGCTCCTCGGAAGTCAGCTGCACGCGGATTTCGCCAGCGATGGCGCGTGCGACATCTCCCTGCAGGCTGAGCACATCGCTGAGATCGCTCTGGTAACTCTCGGTCCAAAGATTGCGGTCGTTTCTGGCGTCAATGAGCTGCGCGGCAATCCTGACCTGATTGCCAGAGCGCTGGACCGAGCCCTCGACAATGGCGTCGACCTTGAGCTCCCGAGCGATTTGCGATAACGGTTTCTTTGTTCCCTTGTAACGCATGACGGAGGTTCGCGAAATTACGCGCAAGGTCCTGATCTTGGCGATGTCGGTGATCAGGGCTTCGGTCATGCCGTCGGCGAAATATTCCTGTTCGGGATCGTGCGAGAGATTTTCCAGAGGCAGCACCGCCAATGAGCCAACTCTTGCGGGAGTTGGCCGGAACATGAGGCGGTCGCGCAAACCGCCGACGTTGAGCCCGATTAACAGGACTGCGAGAAAAAGGAGCCCCGCAACGGCGTAGGGAGCGAACCTCGTTAACTTCGTTTTTGCAGAATTGGCACGGGAAGGTGGAGTGTTATCCGCGGATTGGTTTCCGTCCAGGCGCCGCAAATCCACAAGAAGTTCTTTTGCGGTTTGGAAGCGGCGGGCGGGATCTTTGTCCAGGCATTTGAGGATGACTCGCTCAAGCTCTGGTGAAATACGGGGATTCAGGGCACGAGGCGGGACGGGAGGCTGATGAAGGATGGAATCGATCAACCGCGAGGGGAGTTCTTCGGAAAAGGCCCGGCGGCCGGCAATCATTTCGTAAAGAACCGCTCCAGCAGTGTAGATGTCGCCGCGGGCGTCCACCGGCTCACCCTGAAGCTGTTCCGGTGACATATAAGGAAGTGTGCCGGCGCCGGCTTGCGTATCGGTCAGGGTCACGGAGTTCCCGTCGCTGGTGTGGGGCAAGAGGCGCGCCAGGCCGAAATCCAGGACCTTGGCTTGCCCGCGATCGGTGAGGGCGATATTGCGAGGTTTTAAATCGCGGTGGACGATTCCGCGATTGTGAGCTTCTTCCATCGCCGCGGCGATTTGCATACCCAGAGTAACCGCTTCTTTCTCAGGCAAAGTTCCGCTAATTAGCCTGTCGGCTAGGGTCTTCCCCGGTACATATTCCATCACCAAAAAGTCTGTACCATCTTGTGTATTGAACTCGTAGATCGTTTCAATGTTGGGGTGGTTCAGCTTGGCGAGAGCTAAGGCTTCTTTCCTGAAGTGTTTACGGGCGGCATCGTTGTTGAGAGTACCCGGAGGGAGGACTTTTACAGCGACATCACGCTCGAGCTGTTCATCGTGGGCGCGATAGACCACACCCATCCCACCGGCGCCGACCTTTTCCAATATGCGGTAGTGGCCGAGTGTTTGGCCAATCATGAGGAGGGGAACTTGCTCCTTGGCGGTCCATTCTAGGGAGGTCAGGTAGGTCCGTCAACCTGCGATTAGGCCGATTTGGGCCGCAGCGGGCCAGAAACGCAAGGATTGAGTCAGTGATGGGTTTGCGGTGCTGGCTGGAGGGCAAACTTCTGGATACGTTTGCCGGTGTCGACTTCGCCGGTGTAGAGATTGCCTTGAGAGTCGGAGACGATCTGATGGACCCAATGGAATTGGCCGGCATTGCGGCCGTTGTGACCGGTTTGTCCGACGACGGAGCCGTCTTCCCGAAGGAGGGTCCAAATGACATTGTTTCCTCCGTCGGCGAGAAGAAGAAACTTTTGGTGGGCGTCGATGGAGAACGCGAATTGCCAGACGGAACCTGCACCGAGAGTCTGAGGGCGCACAGAAAACTCTTTTAGAAATTTGCCTTGTTTGGTGAAGATCTGCATGCGGTCGTTGACGCGGTCGCAAACGTAGACCAGTCCGTCAACGGAGATATGCACGCAGTGGACGGGGTTGCGAAATTGCTGATCGGCAGGCGCGGCGGGATTGTAGGGACCGGGATCGGCGTCATTGGGCGGGTTGCCGTAGGCTCCCCAAAGGCGCTTGAAGGCGCCGGTTTCCGAATCGAAGACGATGACACGCTTATTCAAATAACCGTCGGCGATGTAGAGTTCGTGGGCTTCGGCGTCAAACTCGATGCCGGCGGGACGGCCGAGAATGTCGCTGCGCAAGCTGTTGGGGGGATCGGCGGAAGGGTGGCCGATCTGCATGAGAAATTTTCCGTTGCTCCTGAACTTGAGTAAGTGACGATCGGTGTCGCCAGCGCCGCCGATCCAAACGTTGTCGTTGTTGTCCACGAAGATGCCGTGCTCACGCTTGGGCCAATCAAAGCCCTGGCCGGGACCTCCCCAAGACTGCAGCAGGTTTCCCTGGGCGTCGAATTCGAGGACAGGCGGCGCAGCGAAGCAGCATTGCGAAAGCGGCGGCTTCTGCGAGGCACCTAATTCGTCCGGCGTATCTGAAGAAGGACGTTGGAGAACCCAGATGTGGTCGTGGCGGTCGACGGCCATGCCGCCGACCTGGCCCATGATCCAATTGTTAGGCAACTCTTTTGGCCACGCGGGATCGACTTGATATTTTGGAGGGTCCTGCGCGAAGACAGATTCAGAGGCGATGAGAGCGAACAGCGTAAACATCAAGATGTGGGCGATCAGGACTGCAGCAAGGCTCGACCGAGTTCGTAGAGTTGGCATGCAATTCTCCGGGTGCCAGAAGCGAATGTAATTGAAGGAAGCAGAGTATAGGTGCCGGATGGTGGGCTGTCAACGAAACCTCACGGCTGCGTCAACTATCGCTCGGGGAGTTTTTCTTCGAGTTCGGTGGCGAGCTTGTGGACGTCGGTGGTTTCGCTGAAACCCTGGACTTGTTGGTTGGCGGACTTCACGTCGACGCCGGAGTGCTGGCAGAGTTTCTGGAGCATCTGGAGCATCATCGTCAGTTCCTGCTCGGCGAGCATGCCGACTTGAAGATCGAGATGAGAGCGACGCTCGGCCTGACGCGCCATGCGATTCTGACTGATGAGCACGCAGATGGTGAGGAAAACGCTTTCGGAGGCGACGAACAGCGCGAGGATGCCGAAGGGGAAAGGATCGAAAGATTTCAGGTTGGGAATCAGGTTGAGATTCAGCGTGATCCAGGTAAGGACTAAGATGACGTGGAGCACGAGAAATTTTACGCTGCCGATGAATTTTACGATGGTGTCGCTGTCGCGCTCCGTGGCCGTGCGGCGGTCCAGAGCTTCCTCTTCGAGCTTGGCGATGGCCGCAATATTGAATTGCGTGGGATTCTTCGCGATTTGGTCGGACGCGGTTTTATTCATGGATGGAACTCCGGCTCATCCTTTGGCGACATTCCAACATTCGATTGGCAAGCGAACGAACAGTTTCAAATTTACTTTGGGCTGACCGCACTTACTTGTGTGGGAGCTTCGGTGTCGGCCGGATAGATGATGATCTCGACGGTGCCCCAGCCGGAAGCCGGGCCGGGGTTCTTCCCTTTGCCAAGTCCGAGGGTCTTGAGTTGCGCATCATCGAAGGAAAAATTACCCACGAGGTAGTCGCGGACCACCAAGGCACGGGCTTGCGCGAGGACCAGGTCTTTTTGCGCATCGCCGGTCGAGCCCGTGGAGACAACGACAACGGCGAGGCCAAATTCGGTATCGGCTAGAAACTGGCCCGCGGCACGCAAGGACTTCTGGTTCCTGGGTTTGGCGCTGTCCGCTTTGTCGAAGAGCTGCTTGGATTCGAACGTGAATGTTTTCAGAGGCGCCGCAGCGGGAAGCTGGGGAATTTCGTCTTTCACGAGCTCGGAAGAGTTTTCATAGCCGCGTTTCTTGAAGTATCCGCGCAGCAGAAAATTGGACTTCATTGCGTCCATGTTTTCCTGGAAGGAAGTGACTCCCGCCTGGGCGTGGCTGACGGTGTCGCGAAGGCCGGCGGTAGTCTCATCCAGCTGGGTGTAAATCTTTTTGTCGTTGACTAAGGCTCCGATAGTTCCCTGCCCCTGGTTGATTTTGCCGGTGATGGAACCCAGATTGGCGGTGGCCACTGTCACGTTGTCGAGGGCTTCCTGACTGCTGTCGAGAATGCCGTCGGCCTTTTTCATGAGATCGGCGATAACGAGGGGCGGCAGGCTGGCGATGGTGTCGTCATCCTTAACATTGAGGGCCTGCGCAGAACCAAAGGAGATGGAGACATACTCGTTGCCCAGGAGGCCTTCGGTCTCGATGGCGGCAACGGAGTCCTGCTTGATGATGTCATGGGTCGAGCGCTGGAGATCCATCAGGATGGTGATTTTATCGGTTGGCTTGTGCGGCAACTCGATGCCGCGCACGGTGCCGGCATGCACGCCACCCACGCGGATTTCCGCGCCGGGATCGAGGCCGACGACGGTAGTGAACTGCGCCTTCAATCGGTACGTGGAGGTGAAAAGATACTGCTTGCTGCCGATGATGAAAATTCCGGCTGCCAGAATCGCCAGCGTTGCAATGATGAATGCTCCGAGCCTCGCCGCCCTTGACATATGCGCTCCTAGGAATCCCGTTTCAAAAATTCCGAGACAAATTGATCGGTACTGTTTTCCAGCTCGCTGAAAGTGCCTTCGATCACAACGCGCCCCTCGTGCAAGAGAGCGAGCCGGTCCGCGATGGTTTTGGCGCTGTGGAGGTCATGAGTGACGACAATGGATGCCATGTCATGTTCCTCCTGCAACTTGAGAATGAGCTCGTCGATTTCGCCAGAGGTGATGGGATCTAGCCCCGCGGTGGGTTCATCGAGCAAGAGGATGCCAGGCTCGAGGGCCAGAGCGCGAGCCAACCCCACGCGCTTTTGCATACCTCCGGAAAGATCACTGGGCATTTTTTTGAGTTCGGCTTCCATGCCCACGCCGGCAAGCAATTCTTTGACACGAGTTGTCTGCTCGTTTTCCGTCATTTTGGTATGGCGCTTTAAGGGGAAGGCTATGTTTTGTTCGACAGTCAGGGAGTCGTAAAGCGCGGCGTGCTGGAACAAAAATCCCATTTTTTTCCTGAGCTGATTCATGGCATCGATGGGGAGGCCGACAATCTCCTGCTCGTTGATGCAAATCGAGCCGGAATCGGGCTGTTGCAGGCCGATGATCAACTTGAGCAGCACGCTCTTCCCGGTGCCGCTGCGACCGAGCATGGCCAAGGTTTCTCCACTTTTCACGGTCAGATCAATTCCATCCAGGACAATTTGGTTGCCGAACGATTTGTGGAGGCCCTGGAGGATCACCGCTGGTGCGCCGCTCTTCCCGGGGGAACTTTCCGGCGCGGGAGAAATGCCGGTTTCCTCCACGCCCGCCAAGACAGCCTGTTCAGGTTGCATCATGGAAAGAACACCAGGATCAGCTTCACCAGTATGACGTCGGCAAGAATTACCAAAAGCGAAGATAAGACGACGGAGCTCGTCGCGGAACGACCCACGCCCTCAGTACCGCCCTGTGTGCGCATTCCCTGAAAGCACCCGATGGTTCCGATGATCAAGCCGAAGACAGCGGTTCTGAAGGTCGGTGCGAGAAAATCACTGAAGCTCGTGCCGGCCAGGCCCTGATTGATGAATTTGAGGAAAGAAATCGGTTCGACCAGCGTGCTGGAGATCCAACCAACCATCACGCCACAGAAATCAGCGGCGACGGTCAGAAGCGGGAGGACGAGTATGCAAGCGACAATGCGAGTGAAGGCCAAGAATTTGTAGGGATTTACGCCCGAGGCCTCAATGGCATCGATCTGCTCGGTGACCTTCATGGAACCCAATTCAGCGCCGATGCCGGCTCCTACCCTGCCGCTGACAACCAGGCCGGTTACGACAGGACCCGTTTCATGGATGATGGAGAAGACGATGGCGGCGGGGAGCATGGATTTGGCTCCAAAGCGCACCAGGCTGCTGCGAGTTTCCAGGGCGAGGACGGCGCCGATAGCCGCGCCCGCCAGGGCAATCAGCGGCATCGATTTGGAGCCCAGTTCGTCGAGCTGCCGAAGCAGCTCGCGACCTTCAAAGGGACGGCGCACGGCAGCGCGCATCACTTGCCAGACGAATAGGCCGAGTTCTCCAAACCATTCGAGGAAGCTGTTGAGCAAATTCCCAACGGAACGGAGAGCCGATGGCAGCGGCGGCGTGGTCTGGACGACGGCTGGCCTGATGGAGTGGCGATGAATCCTGATGTTGTGGGTCACCATACTGGCTTAGTGGTTGGAGGCGCAAGCACTCCCAGGGTAGTGGCCGCGAAGAGCATCGAGACAAACTGGCGCATCTTCATCTGCAATTCTCTCCTTGCCCGGGACTTCCAAATTGCGATCGAGGATGGCGGCAGCGAAATGCCTGAGAGGAACCAAGATCCTTCAATCTAGAGATATCACGCTGGGAATGCGGGTGTCTGTCCCAAAGCGGACACCATTTGCCGGGAATATGCTAGCTATCGCGTTCTATTGATGGCGCTGAACTGTTACCGCGAGATATTTCAGGTGTTGGTGAAGAGGCGTCGAGCGAGAGGGTAGTCTGGGGCGCCACGAAGAGAGGCCTACTGCAATGGAATGGTGCTGATTGTATCAACTCAAGAAGTGAATCCGCTTCAATTCGGCTTACGTTAGGAATTATGATGGAGGGCACGGATAGAACTTCAATGACAATACTTGCAGTGCGCAGTATGGCCTCTGCCACCGGCGCTTGGATGGAATTTGTGTCTGCGGTTGGCCGACTCCGGTTTAGCGGATAAAGAAGGCCGGCCGGAGGTACCCTTGATGAAGGCCTATATCACTTCGCTGGGCAAGTTCCTGCCCGGGGACCCCGTTGACAATGACACGATGGAAGAATTTCTCGGTAAAATCGCCGGCAAAGGTTCCCGCGCGCGCCAAAGAGTCTTGAAACAGAACGGCATCCAAACGCGACACTACGCGATTGACCGCGAGCAACGTACGCTGTATTCGAATGCGGAGATGGCGGCACGTGCCGCGAGAGAAGCAATCGAGCGCGCAGGTTTGAGCGTCGGGGAGATGGATTTTCTGGCGGCCGCAACTTCCCAGGGAGATTTTCCGCTGCCTGGTTTTGCAAGCATGGTGCACGGAGAACTGAAGGCTCCGCCTTGCGAAATTGCGACGCTGCATGGTGTTTGCGCGAGCGGGGTAATGGCGCTGAAATCGGCCATGCTGCAAATCCTAGCGGGCGAGAAGCGAAACGCCGTGGCTTGCGCGAGCGAGTTCGCGAGCCGGCTTTTCAAATCGACGCGCTTTGAGGCGCAGAAGAAAGTTCGCGACGAAGGCTTGAGCTTCGATGCCGAATTTCTTCGCTGGATGCTTTCGGATGGAGCAGGAGCGGCGGTGCTGCAAAGTGCGCCCGGTGGCGCGCCGGTGTGCCTGGAAATCGAATGGATCGAGTTGAAGTCATTTGCCAACAAATTCGAGCCATGCATGTATGTGGGGCCGGAAAAGAATGGCACGCGTATGCAATCCTGGCTGGACTATCCGAGTTATGGCGCTGCGGCGGATGACGGAGCGATCAACTTGCGCCAGGACATCCGCATGCTGGATGACGTGGTGGGCCATGCGGTACAGGAACTATTGAAACTTGCCGGGAGCAGGAAGTTTAATCCAGCGGACATCGATTGGCTGGCGGTTCATTACTCTTCGCATCTTTTTCGGGATCAGTCCTACGAGCTGGCGGCTAAAGCCGGTTTTGATCTTCCGCGGGAGCGATGGTTCACGAATCTTTACACAACCGGAAACGTGGGTTCGGCGTCCATCTTTCTTCTGCTGGAGGAATTGCTGAGTTCGGGAAAACTGGAGCCCGGACAGCGGGTGCTTTGCCTAGTGCCGGAAAGCGGGCGATTTCTTTTCGGATACATGCTTCTGAAGGTCGTCGAGGGAGCGGCAGAACATCGCAGGGCGAAAAGAAATGCGGCGGCGATGCCTCGCACCGAAGCGCCGGCGCTTCAGACGAAGGGCGATCCGCTGGCACAGGCACTAGTTCGTGAGCTGGCGGTGGTTTGGTTTGAATTTGAGGAGCGGCTTCGGGCGGTGCCTGTGGTGGTGAAACTGTACGAGGGACACTTTACTCTGGAAGATTACCGCGCCCTGCTTTTCAATTTGCGCCAACAGGTGATCGACGGGTCGCGCTGGATCGCGCGCGTGGCCTCAAGTATCACCCCGGAATATTTCCCGGTGCGCAGCGCTTTTATCGCGCACACCAGCGATGAGCATCGCGATTTCGAGATGCTGGAACGCAACTATGCGGCTGCGGGCGGCGATCTCGAGGAGATTCGAAAGGGGCGGAAAAACATCGGAAGCGAGGCGCTCTCTTCTTACATCCTTCAAAAGGCGAGTCAGGAGAATCCATTCGAATTAGTGGGGGCTATGTTCATCGTGGAGGGACTGGGGCAGCGCATCGCGCGGCACTGGGGCGAGCGGATCAAAGAACAGTTGGGCCTGGAAAACGATGCGGTGTCTTTCTTCCTCTATCATTCGGAAAGCGACGTTATGCATTTTCAGAGGCTGGATCAGGTGGTCAGCTCAGGAATCCTTACGGAAAAAATGGTGGCGGATATCGTGAAGTGCGCCAAAGTAACAGCGCGGCTGTACGCTTTGCAGCTGGAAGAGATTGGAAACTTCTGATGCTGACCGTTTCCTTCGCGCTCTTTGCCATTATTTACTACCAGCTAGCCGGGCTGGGGGTGAACCTGGGGTATCACCGCTTTTTATCACACCGTTCGCTAAAAATGCCGCGCTGGCTGGAGCGCACGCTGGTGACGGTAGGACTACCCGCAGGCACACCGGTGCAGTGGGCGGGCAACCATCGGTATCACCACATGCACAGCGATACGGATCTCGACCCGCACTCGCCGGTGTATCGAGGCTTCTGGTATGCGCATGTCGGTTGGTACATCGGTTCACGCAACATGCTTCTCTGCATTCTGTATTCGTTTGCGGGGCCGGTGCGCATGCTGATTGATGCATGGATGCGACCGCGCACCAATCAGGAGTACAACGAACTAGCGAAGGACGTGGCAGCAGACAAGTGGTATGCCTGGCTAAGCCGGCCGTGGCCTTACGCACTGGGGATGCATCTGCATGCGGCGATCCCGATACTCATCGCCTGGCATTATTGGGGCATTGCAGGGATTATCGGTTTTTGGATTACGCTGGCTACTCTGTACAACATGGGGGATGCGATTGACAGCGTGTCGCATCTTTACGGGAGCACGCTCCCAGGCCAGGAGGACGCTTCGCGCAATAGTATGCTGATGGGGATTTTGCTCTTGGGTGAAGGCTGGCACGCCAATCATCACCGGTTTCCGTGGAGCGCAAGGCACGGGCTGGGGAGCGGGCAGTTTGACTGGACGTGGCAGATTATTCGAACGCTGCGTGCATTCGGGCTGGCACGAGACGTGCGCGTGCCGGAAACGAAGGAGTTAGTCGAAGAAGGACTTATCGAGGTATGACAGCTATGCAAGTGACCGATCTCTACGAAAAGGCTCCGTACAATCCGGAAGACCCCAATCCGTGGCTGGCGCTTTATCTGGATATGAGTTTGCCGCTAAGTGACGAAGTCAAAGCGGCGCTCCTCTCGAATTCCGGTTCAAAGTCGCGGCAATTTGTGCTGCCGCTCATCCGCCCGTGCGCCAAACTGACGATGGTCGGATTTCAACTTCTCAAAATCTTCATTCCTAACAAATTCACTTCGTCGAAGCTCCTGCATCGATTGATTTTTTGGGGGCTGCGCAACTTCGTGAGGCCGGACGCGAACTATCTAATCCTGCGCCACTTTCATATTGGGTCGGAGATTTTGCAGTTCGTGGCCAGCAATGTGCCGGGCGTGCAGATTCCGCTGAATCCGCTGCGGCCGCGGGATCTCGGGGACCTGGTGGACAACATGTTCCTAAAGCATGATCTGAATATCTACAACTTTCTCATCCGCATCAACCGAGAGATGAAAGCCCAGGGAATCCAACTGACCAAACAGCAGCGGTTGAATTTCGACGCCATCACCGATGGACCATTCCCGATTGATGAGGATAAATTGCCGAAGCGCTGGCTGAATTTTCTAGACCTGGAATCCGCGATCGAAGTGTACACGCCACTGTATCAATTGTTCCTTACGGATAGCGATTTTTGGAGAGCCTGCAACTCGCTGCAGTTGGACGAGACGGTCGCGCTCTATACCTCGAAGCTGATTGGCGATCCCTCGTACATGGGGCTTGTCAACAACAAGCATCCCCTGGTGCCACTCTCGACGCTCCAGGCGGGCTACCGGCTGCTTCTCCATGGATTAGCGGCGGAGTGTTTGCACGCCACGCTGGTACAGTTCAAACGACAGACGCAATCGGCTGGCGTGCAGGCCAACTGAGCGAAAGCCGGTATTTAGAACGATCGACACTTCCATGTTGCAAAAAGCAAGGAAGAACAGTGCGTTCCGGCGGGCTGGAATCTGCGATTGGCTCTGAAGAGACGAAATCCTGAGTGCAGAGGAAATTTGGTGCGGTCGAGAGGACTCGAACCTCCACGCCTTGCGGCGCTAGCACCTCAAGCTAGTGCGTCTGCCAGTTCCGCCACGACCGCGTCCAATCCAATCGTAAAGGCAACAGAGAAGTGTGTCAAATGAGTGGTGCGGAAAGGGAGATGGTACGGCGGAACAGTCGCCGGGCAGGCAAGCGGCCGGCCTCGGAAGGCCGGCCTTACAAAGGCGAAGAACGCGAGGCGATAGCGCCGCTACAAGCCTAGAGTTGCATTACGGCTTCTTTGGCGGCGCGGGTGCCGGTTGCGAAGATGAGGGCGCCTGCTGCGGTGGTTGCTGGGTCGCCGGAGCTTGAGAAGTTGGCTGCGAACTCGCTGGCGCCGATGCCGGGGTTGTCGCGGGCGTGGTGGCCGGAATTACTGGAGTTTTCTTCGTCGCGGGCTGAGAAATATTCTGGAGTACGGAGCCGCCCTGGCCGACCGCTTTATCCGTGCGGAGCACCAGGGCCATGGCGCAGAGCATGAACATGATGGCGCACCAAGTGGTGGCAGTGGAAAGAACGTTGGCGGCGCCGCGTGGGCCGAAGGCTGTCTGGCTACCTGCCCCACCGAATGCACCGGCGAGGTCCGCGGCCTTGCCGCTCTGCAGAAGAACGACGACGATCAGCACCAGGCAGTTCAAAATGAAAAAACCCGTGAGCAGCCAGCCCGCGAACCGGAAACCAACGGAAATGATTCCCAGACCGACGAGCAGCGCTGTTCCCCACTTGACTACAGCTTTTGCATCCATTACTTCCACCTTTATTCAGAAATCGAAAATCCTGTGTTCGCCAGAAGCGCTATTCGAAATTCACAATCGCGGCAAATGATTTCGGGTCGAGGCTCGCGCCGCCCACAAGCGCGCCGTCCAACTCTTCCTGCGCCATCAATCCCTGAATGTTGTCAGGCTTGACGCTGCCGCCATAAAGAATCCGGAGGGCGGAGGCATGACGGATGGAGAACTTTTCCCCCGCGCATCGCCGAAGAAATGCGTGCGCATCAGCGGCAATTTCCGGGGTCGCCGTACGGCCGGTGCCAATCGCCCAAACTGGCTCGTACGCAAGTAGAATACGGGAGAACTCATCGGGGGTCAACGCGCCGGGGCCGCCAGTGAATTGCCTGCCGAGGACCTCTTCGGTCAGGCCAGCTTCTCGGTCTTCCTGCCGTTCGCCCAGGCAAACGATGGGTGTGAGGCCGCTCTCCAGGGAAATTAAGGTCTTTTTGGCGACGTTGTCATCGGTCTCGCGAAAAAGCTGGCGGCGTTCGGAGTGGCCGATGATGACGTAACGGCAGCCGGCTTCCGCGAGCATGTGGGCGGAAACTTCGCCGGTGAAGGCGCCATCCTGGCTCCAGGAAACGTTTTGACCGGCGATGGCGATGCTGGTTCCCTTGACGGAATCAAGGGCAGTGGAGATCGCGGTAAACGGCGGGCCGACGACGATGTCGCAGTGCTTGGAGTTTGCCACCAGCGGATTGAAAGTGGTGAAAAACGCGCGGGTCTCCGCTAGCGTTTTGTACATTTTCCAGTTGCCGGCGATTACGCGGCGTCGCATGTCAGAACCTCCCGAAAAGAATTAACACAGTGGACACGGAGAACAAAGAGTTCGCAGAGCAGAGCGGAGGTCATTTGTTGGTGAGGGCTTCTACGCCGGGGAGTTTGCGTCCGCCCAGAAACTCGAGGGAAGCGCCGCCGCCGGTTGAAATGTGTGAGATCTTTTCGGCGAGCCCGGATTGGTGAATGGCGGCAACGGAGTCTCCTCCGCCAACGATGGAAATTGCTCCACCGCTTGTAGCGGCGGCAACGGCCTTGGCGATCTCCAGAGTGCCCTTGGCGAAAGCAGGCATTTCGAAAACGCCCATGGGGCCGTTCCAGACGATGGTTCTTGCGGCGGCAATTTTCTGGCGGTAGGCTTCGATGGTCTTGGGGCCGATGTCCAGGCCCATCCAGCCGTCGGGCGTGGCGGAGACAGAAACGGTCTGGGTGGCGGTGTCGGCCTTGAATTCGGCGCCCACGACGTGATCCACGGGAAGGAGCAGCGCGAATTTCTTTTCTTGCGCTTCTTCGCGGAGGCGACGGGCGAGGTCCAGCTTGTCGTCTTCGACGAGCGATTTGCCGATGGGCTGGCCGTCGGCTTTCAGAAAGGTATAAGCCATGCCGCCTCCGATGAGCATGGCGTCGGCGATTTTCATGAGGTTTTCGACGACCTCGATTTTGTCGCTGACTTTCGCGCCGCCGAGAATGGCGACGAAGGGGCGCGCGGGAGCGGTCATGGCTTTGCCGAGATAGGCCAGCTCTTTTTCCATCAGCAAGCCGGCGGCGGCTTGCTGGACAAAGCGGGTGATGCCGACGACGGAAGCGTGCGCGCGGTGAGCGGAGCCGAAAGCATCGCAGACGAAGAGGCCATCGCAGAGCGCGGCGAGCTGCTTCGAAAAGGCTTCGTCATTCTTCTCTTCTTCGGGATGGAAGCGGACGTTTTCGAGAACGAGCACTTCGCCATAGCGCAGAGCCTTGCTCTGGCTTTCGGCTCCGGGGCCGACGCAATCCAGGGCGAAGGCAACGGGTTTGCAGAGAAGCTCTTCCAGTTTTTTCGCGGCGGGGCGGAGGGAATATTTGGGGTCGGGACCGCCTTTGGGCCGTCCAAGGTGCGAGGCGAGGACCAGGCGAGCACCCTTTTGTATCGCGAGTCGGAGAGTCGGAAGCGTTTCGCGGATGCGCGTGTCGTCAGTGACGACGCCGTCTTTCAGCGGAACGTTGAAATCCACGCGGATGAAAACACGTTTGCCGCGGAGGTCGAGGTCGTTGATGGTGAGTTTGGGCATATGTTCGGCGCTCGGTCTCACTTGTCAGCTATGAGTGGCCAGAGATCAGTGATCAGAGACCAGAGATCGTTGGCGATTGTACGCTCTGATTCCTGATTCCTGATCTCTGCTCTCTGGTCTCTTAATACCTAGAACTTCGACGCCAGCAATTTGATCAAATCGCGGCAACGGCAGGAATAACCCCACTCGTTGTCGTACCAGGCCAAAACTTTGACGCAGCGATCACCGACGACCTTGGTGTATTCGGCGTCCACGACGGAGGAATTCGAATTGCCTTTGAAGTCGGCGGAGACGAGCTCTTCTTCGGTGTAGCCGAGGATGCCCTTCATGGGGCCGTTGGCCGCGGCTTTCAGAGCGGCGTTGACGGCTTCTTTGGTGGCGGGCTTGTCAACGAAAACGGTGAGGTCGACAACGCTGACGTTTGGCGTGGGCACGCGCATGGCGTAGCCGTCGAGCTTGCCCTTCAGTTCAGGAATAACGAGATGCAGCGCTTTTGCGGCGCCGGTGGAGCTGGGGATCATATTGATGGCGGCGGCGCGAGCACGGCGGAGGTCTTTGTGCGGCAAGTCGAGCAGCTTCTGATCGTTGGTGTAGGAGTGGATGGTGGTCATGGTGCCGCTGTGGATGCCGAACGTTTCCTGGAGCACTTTTGCAACGGGAGCGAGACAGTTGGTGGTGCAAGAGGCGTTCGAAATGACGTGGTGCTTGGCGGGGTCGTAGGTTTTGTCATTGACGCCGAGAACGAAGGTGGCGTCGGGGCCGTCGGCCGGAGCGGAGATGATTACTTTTTTCACGGGTCCGCGCAGATGTTTCTTCGCCTCTTCGCCCTTGGTGAAGAGGCCGGTGGACTCCACAACGATGTCCGCGCCAACGGAAGCCCAGTCAATCTGGGCGGGATCCTTGATCTTGAAAACCTTGAAGCTCTTGCCTTCCACGGCGATGGTGTCCTCGGTGTGCGTGACTTTGTGGGGCAAGTTGCCGAGGACAGAGTCGTACTTGAGAAGGTGAGCGAGGGTCTTCGCGTCGGTGACGTCGTTGACGGCTACAAATTGAATGTCTTTGTCATCGAGCGCGGTGCGCATGATGTTGCGTCCGATGCGGCCAAAGCCGTTGATGCCAACCTTGATGGGCATTACTTCCTCCGATGGGATGTCAAAAATCGCGGCGGCACAGGAGCGAACGACGGCCGCGGGTGAACAAGAAATGCTATGGGCTGCGTGGGGAAAAGTCAACGCGCGGACAATCGGGGTTGCACGCGAGTTTCCGGTTTGCGCGATTGTCAGGCATGTGGATTACTTCCGGTTACACAGGGATGCGGGAGCCATTCCGGGAGGTTCGAAAGTTTTTCGCTGGGACTGTCAATTTTGCCAGTTTTGGGTGCGGTGCGGTGGGAATAGAGTCTGGCCGTCGGCGCGAACACGTCAGGAAACTATTCGAAGTCTGGTGGATGCCGAAAGAATTGTGCATCCACACCTGAGCAGGGATGTCAGCGCAAGGGATTTTTGACCTGCAAGACAGAATCCAAGTCTTTGCCAGAACCAATCACCTGGCCAAAAACGCACTCGAAGGAGGAAACCATATGGGAGGCGTAGCGCGAGCAAAGCAAAGTCTCTCCCTTGGGCTAAGCATGCTTTTGGTCACCATCGGCCCCGGGGCGGTAACAGGCATGGCAGATCAGGCTGCGGGATCCGCACCAAGCGGCACGGCCTCCAGTTATCCCGGTCAGGGGGTGCCAGCAACGGCGGAGGAGCTGCAGAGCCTAGTTGCGCCGATCGCTCTCTACCCGGATGCGCTGGTAGCGCAGATCCTCACGGCGGCGACGTTTCCAGATCAAGTAGCCATCGCCAGCTATTGGGTAGAGCAGAACAAGACGCTTACCGGTAGCGCACTGGTGACGGCGGTCGACAAACAAACCTGGGATCCAAGCGTAAAAGCGCTCACCCAGTTTCCGTCCGTACTCAACAACATGGCTCAGAACCTCTCGTGGACGTCGCAACTAGGCGAGGACTACCACAACCAGCAGGCTGACGTCATGGCCGCCGTCCAGACGTTGCGCGCGAAGGCGAAGGCCGCCGGAAATCTGCAGTCTGGCGCGCAGATCACCGTTGTGCAGAAGTCGCCGGAGGTTATCGTCATCCAGCCGACCAATCCGCAGATTGTCTATGTGCCGCAGTACAACCCAACTGTTATTTATGGAACCCCCTATGTCGTTCCGGGGTATACAACCGCAGATGTCGTGGCCGCGAGCGTGCTTTCCTTTGGTATGGGGATGGCCGTTGGAGCCATGATGAGCAGCAGCTGGGGATATAGTAGCTGGAACTGCAACTGGTACGGTGGCGCTGCGGTCTACCATGGCGGAGCCTACTACGGAAACAGCGCCTGGCATGGTGGCTACTACGGTACCAGCGCATCCGCCTATGGAGCCTACGGCAGCGCCCACGCCTCCACTGGCTATAACCCCTCGACAGGCACTTACGCGCGCGGCGCTTCAACCTCGACGGCGTATGGCACGCAAAAAGTAGGGCAGGCCTACAATCCATATACGGGAGCCTATGGCGCAACCCACCAGGGCTCCAACGCTTATTCGAACTGGGGAAGCTCGACGGTCTCGAAAAATGGCCAGACTGTCGACACGCAACATTACTCGGACGCGAATGGAACGGTTGGAACCGCCGAGAGCTCCAACGGCAACAAGTATGCGACCGCGAACGGCAACGCCTACAAGAACACTGGGAGTGGCTGGCAGAGCGCGGGTTCTTCTGATGCTGCACACGGGTGGGGAGGCAGCAGCAGTGGTGGATGGGATTCGCACAGTGGTGGCTCCTCATCCGCGTTTAGCGGCTGGGGCAGCCACTCTGGCGGTGACTCCGGCTGGGGGTCCAGGTCTTCGAGCGCCCAGGGCTGGGGCAGCCGTGGCGGCGGTGGTGGCTGGGGCGGCGGAGGGGGATTCCGTGGCGGTGGTGGGTGGGGCGGTCGTCGTTAGGCCAAGGGATCGAGTCAGGCAGAGTGAAATCCAGAGCCATCGGAGGATTAGTATGTTCGATTTAGTTGGCAATCGCGCGAGTTCAAGGTTGCGTTACCTGCTGATGGCGGTGGGTGCCGCGACGCTGCTTTCGATTTGGGGATGTAGCAAGAATGAGCAGGCTTCTACGGCCCAAGCATCCGCAAAGACCTTCGCCTCGCCCGATGACGCCGGCAAAGGCCTTTTCGAAGCAGCCAAATCGGGCAATCCAGAGACGGTCTTGGCGATCTTTGGTCCTGGCGCTAAGGAGCTTGTTTACACCGGGGATGCCGCTGAGGACAAAGCTTCCCTTGACGGATTTGTGCGGGCCTACCAGGTGATGAACCGGTGGCGGAAACTGGGGGACGGCAACGAAGTGCTGCTTGTCGGCTCGGACAACCAAGCATTCCCAATCCCTCTGAAGAACGCTGGCGGTCAGTGGTATTTCGATGCCGCGGCCGGGAAAGAGGAAATCGTGGCGCGCCGCATTGGCCGGAACGAGATCGTGGCCATCGACGTATGCCAAGCATTGGCGGACGCCCAGGAGCAGTACTTCGCTCAAAAGCATGGCGGCGTGAAGCAGTATGCGCAGAAATTCCTTAGCGATGCCGGGCAGCAAAACGGTTTGTACTGGGAATCCCCGCAGGGAGCTCCTCGCAGCCCTCTGGGGCCGCTGGTGGCATTTGCCACCGATGAGGGATTTACCGTCAAGCCTGATGCCGCCCAGCCGTTCTATGGCTACTACTTCCACAGGCTGGATAAGCAAGGCGCAAGTGCCAAAGGCGGCGCGAAACCGTATGTTGTCGATGGAAAAATGACCGGTGGATTCGCCTATGTAGCGTACCCGGCAAAATACGATGACACCGGTGTGAAAACGTTTATCGTCAATCAGGGTAGGATGGTCTATGAGAAAAATCTTGGCAAAGAGACAGCCACTATCGCAAAGGCGTTGACCGAATTCGATCCGGACAACACCTGGACCGCACTGCAATAAATTACAATAAAAAGTTAAGAATAAAGGGCTGCTGTTGTTGCTTGTTGTTGCGCTGCGGCCAAGACCTGGCCGAGGATCGGTTGCAGGTCCTGTCTGGGTCTGGATACTCGTGGCTTGGCTGCGCGCATCCTTACGATTAGCGGTTCACTTTTCGTAAGAACTGGATTTCCCGAATCAGGAGTTATTTTGAAATGTTCGACTCAGTTGGGGCTGGCAGCGCTTGTCACCCTACGGGTTCCAAACTCCCCATGAATCAGGGAAATGGAAACTGACGTACTGCGAAACTTAGGCCGCTATAATGAGCGTTCATCATGGAATGGACGCCTGCATCCGTCATGCGGTGGCTGTTTGATTCGGAGCGCGGCGCCTCGGGGCGATTGCTTCCGCGGTGGCTGTTTCTGCGCGCGCTGGGGCTGATCTATTACTCCGCATTCTTCTCGCTGATCTTCCAGATCCGCGGACTGATCGGGCCGCACGGGATTCTTCCCGCTAACGAATACCTGCAAGCACTTGCAGAAAACTACGGGCGCACGGGCTATTGGTACGCGCCGACGCTGCTGTGGTTTTCAAGTGGATCGCACATGCTCTCGGGAATTTGCTGGGTGGGGATGATTGCGTCGCTGCTCCTGGTTTTGAATTTCTGGCCGCGAGGGATGCTGGCCGTGTGTTTTGTGTGCTTCCTATCGTTCGTCGGCGCGGCACAAGAGTTCTCCGGGTATCAGTCCGATGGGATGTTGCTCGAAGCAGGCTTCATCGCGCTGTTCCTTGCCCCTGGCGGATTTCGCCCGGGATGGGGCGAGGACAGTCCGCCGTCGCGCGCGAGCGTTTTCCTTCTGCTCTGGGAATGCTTTCGAATCTATTTCGAATCGGGCGTGGCGAAGATCAGGAGCGGCGACACGCAATGGCGGAATTTCACCGCGCTGGACGAGTATTACCAGAACGGGCCGCTGCCGACGTGGATCGGGTGGTACATGGAGCATCTGCCGCACTGGTTCCACGCGGCAACGTCGTTTTTCACTTTGGCGCTTGAGCTCGTGCTGGTGTGGGCGATGTTTCTGCCGCGTCGCTTTCGAATCGCCTGCTTTTTCGTGGTGACGGCCTGGCAGATCGGCATCATCCTTTCCGCGAACTATACGTTCCTGAATTATCTCGTCCTCGTGCTGGGAATTCTGCTGCTGGATGACCAGTTCGTGTTGCCTTACTTGCCGTCCTTTTTGAAGAAGAGCTATCTCGCCACCAAAGAGGCGAAGCCGCTCGCGCAACAAGAAGAACGAGCTTGGCGAACGAAAGTCGGCGCGCAGGTCTCCGCGCTGAAACTCGCCGTCACCGCCGTGATGCTCATTTGGATTTTCTACGCGACGCTGGCCGAACTGGTGTGGATGTTCAAACCGCTGCCGCTGCCCACGACCCCCGTCTCCGCGCTTGAACCGTTCCGCGTCGCTAATCGCTACGGTCTGTTCGCAGTGATGACTCGCGGCCGCTACGAGATTGAATTTCAAGGCTCTGACGATGGACAGACCTGGCTGGTTTACCCCTTCCTTTTCAAGCCGCAAGATCCCAGCAAGGTGCCGGGGATTTACGCGCCGTACCAGCCGCGCTTCGATTGGAACCTTTGGTTTGCTTCGCTGGGTTCGTGGCGCCAGGAACCGATCGTCGTGCGCACGGAGCAGAATCTGCTTCGTGGCGACGCGGACGTCTTATCGCTCTTCGCCGCAAATCCATTCCCGCACGTACCGCCAAAGCAGGTGCGCGTGGTGATCTGGCAATATTGGTTTACGACGCCGGAGGAAAAACGCACGCAGGGCACTTGGTGGCGAAGGCAGCAGCTCGGCCTCTATGCTCCCACCCTGGAGCGCCAACCTGATGGAAAGATTGTCGTATTGGAGTGGCCCTCCCCCGAGGGGCGGAGAGAGTAGCTAACTCCTTGGGGCCTTACCAATCAAGCCGCTGAATTCCGGGCACCACATCGAAGTGCCGGTCCTGGCTCAAGAGTGGAAGACCATGTTGCCGACAGAGCGCGGCGATCCAGAGGTCGTTGGTTGGAATGGGCTTTCCGGCTTGTCTCAACTCAACGCAGATGGCTGCGTAATGGTGCGCAGACTGCGCGGTGACATCCAACACAGTGCAATCGGCGATCAAACTGTCCAACCAGCGCCGATACCTAGCGCGATGGCGGGACTGGGCAATGCCATAGCGATATTCCCCGATGACCACCACCGGAAGTGCCAACTGCTGAGCTCCGGCCAGAATCCCTAGAACACTGGGGTGTCCCTCCGCGGCGACCGAAAGAGCGTTGGTGTCCAGGATCAATCCCGTGTCCCCGACCCGGGAGCACCCGAAGGCCACATCTCCGAATCAACCTCTTCGAATGCCTCTTCGATGACTTTGGTAATCCGGACAGTTTCCTTGCGCAGGTCCTTCAGCTTACCCAAGTGTTTCATCCAGGGCTTTTGGCTGGCGACGGGAGATGTCTTCAACCTGACCGCGACAGCCTCGGTAACAAACTGCCGCAAAGGTATGCCTTGCTCGGCCGCTTTCGATTTCGCGCGGCGAAAAATCGTGTCGGGAATCTCAAGAGTAGTCTTCATGGAACCATATTCCCATATTTACGGGAGGGTGGTCAAAGGATGTTCCAAGTATGGACGAGATCAAACGCCGGGGACGAGGAAGTTTAAGGCGGACGGATTCGCGAGACGAACGAATACCGGGGTGAATCTTACTGCGGGAATTGTTTGATGCCGCTGACGCGTTCACCGGTGAAGCGCACGAAGACCGTCTTCGACGGAGGTTGGCCGTAGATCCAATCCTCGATGTCGTTGCCGTCGGTGTCGCGCTCGCGGACTTTGTGGTCGGGCTTGCCGATGGCCGCAACGACTTCTTCGCGGTCCATGCCTACTACCGGCTTGCGTTCCTGAATGGCCTTCTTCATTTCCGGGGGAAGGGTATCGAACCACTGCACCGCGGCGGAGCGCTCTTTCGCAAAGTTGAGGACCGGTGCCAGTAGCTGCTTCAAATCTTCGGGCGAGAGATCTGGCAAAGGTTTATTGAACTCCAGGAAAATCGTGCTGCCCATGCCGGGTTGCAATCCCGGCGGCCCGGAATCCTGTGAAGAACTTTGCATGGTGGGCATGGTGGCGCCGCCGAGGCTGACCTGGAGATGGTCCTTCCAGCTATGCTTGCCCCGCCCTCCGCCGTTGACGTCCACCACGATTTGATGCGCACGGAACTCGAGCCTGGTGATTTGCACGTTATCGCCGGTATTGACGGCCGCACCGTGGGTGGCAACCGCGCGGTCGAGTTGCTCCATATTCAAGGGCTTGCCTACATTAATAAGGACGCCTTCTTTTCCCGCAGGCATGGGTTTGACGGCTTTTGCAAATTCACCCGAAACGTAGCGAACCAGTTCGAGTCTGGAAGTGTCCTGGAGCGTGGCACTTTTCGGGCCGCTCGTGGATTTCGCCGGGGACTGCGCCCCAGCCTGTCCGTCGTTCGGTGATGCCGCATCGGGGAAGAGAGGGATCTCATCATTTGAGGGAAGGTTGGCGGGCGGGTTCGCAGGCGGACGAAGGCTATTGACGCGCGGAACATCAGCGTCTGAGAGCAGGAACATCGCCAGAGTGAGAGCCAGCCAGTTCGGCATAAACAATCCGGGCCCCGGCCAAGCCGGGAACCAAGATACCTATTCTATGATGCAAAAAGGTACTTGAACAGGTGTCCCGGCCAAAACGAGACGCTTCTCGCTTACCTGTACCTCGCGGGGTGGAACTGCCTTAGGGACAGAGGCGAAGAGCCATCTCTTTAGCGAGAAACGACTTGCACGCCCTGGCGGTCAATGGTCATGGGCAACACTTCCCCACCGGCCTCGACGATCGCCTTTTCCACACGCTCCCGCGAGTCCGGCTCGATGAGCAGAACGACGCATCCGCCGCCGCCGGCGCCGCAAACTTTGCCTGCCAGCGCGCCATTGCGACGCGCGCTCTCGATAACGCGGTCAATGGTTTTCGTGGAAATCGTCGGCAGGTTTCTCTTTCGGAAGGACCACTCTTCTCGCATCAGGCGCCCCGCTTCGGTCCAGTCGGGTTTTTCGAAAGCCACGCGCATTTCCTGGGCAACTTCGGAGATGCGTTCCAGGCTTTTTTGCACGTCGCGCTTCCCGCCGATTTGGGCTTTGAAAACTTCCCAGTTGTTGATGCCGTGCTGGCGGGGCTTGCCGGTGTAGCAGACCATGACGCGGCGCTCGAGCTCGTCGAGGTTGAGGCGCAGCTCGACGCGATGTTCTCCGCCGGCCGGGAGTTCAATGGCTGCGGCCCCGCCGAACGCCGGCGGGTAATGATCCTGCGTCCCGGTAGGAACGTTGATGACGATGGCTTCCGCGTCTCGGCTGATGTGGATCCAATCTTCCTTGCTCTTCCCTGCTCCTGTGAAGCGGTCGAGCGCCGCGCAAATGGCCACGGCCATGGCGCTGGAGCCGCCGATACCTGCGCCGGAGGGAGCTTCGGAATCTGTTGTGAGCGTGAAGCCGCCCGGGGGATGGAAAAACTTCACGATTTCGGCGAGAAGCGGTAGGCGGTAGCGTTTGGCCTTCACCAGTGCGGCGAAGGAAGCAAAACTTTCATCCCTCTTGATGTCACGCGAAACGAGCTTGATGCGATTGTCGCCGCCCGGATGCGTTTCCAGTGTGCACGAAGCGTAGAGTGAGATCGCCGCGTTCAACGTGACCGACCCCGGATGAAACAGGTACAGCGGCCAGATGTCCAGCGTGCTCCCGGCGAAGTCGACGCGCGTCGGTGCTTTGGATTCGATGATCATGAGTGTCTGCTAACTCGATTCTGTGTAGATTCAGCCGAGCCAGTTTGACGGAACAGCACGCCAAGCTCAAGCAAGGACCACGAGGAGTGTCGACGGAAAGGCAATGAGAACTGCGTCTGATGGCGAACCAAGACTCACTCTTCAAGTTGCCGGGAGTTGTTAGCTGCCGGCGGTGGCGGCGCGGTTGCGGGCGATGAGCTGTGGGCCCTCCTTTTTTTCTTGGGCGAGGGCGGGATTGGGCTCGAAGCAGCGGCGGCAGCGGGCTTCGTACGCGCCCATGGCGCCAACGACGATGAGCTCATCGCTTTCAACAAGACGCTGCGTGTGAACGGCAGGATTTCCGCAGCGCACGCAGATAGCCAGAAGCTTGGTGATTTCCTCGGCGATGGCCAGCAGTCGGGGCATAGGTTCGAACGGGCGGCCGCGGTAGTCGGTGTCCAGGCCGGCGACGATGACGCGCTTGCCAAGGTTCGCGAGCTTGGTGCAAACGTCAACCACTTCGTCGCCGAGGAACTGCGCTTCGTCGATGCCGATCACCTCGGTGCGAGGCGAGAGCTTTTCCATGATTTCGGCGGCTTTGAACACATTGTCCGACGGAATGCCGAGCCCCGAGTGCGAAACGATTTCGTTTGCGGCGTAGCGTTCGTCAATGGCCGGCTTGAAGATCTGCACGCGCTGGCGCGCGATCTCCGCGCGGCGCAGCCGGCGGATCAATTCCTCGCTCTTGCCGGAAAACATCGGGCCTACTACGACTTCGATCCAGCCCATATTGCCTTTGACGATGTCCACGGTGTCTCCCTTGATATAGAGATCAGCTATCAGTGATCAGGATTCAGTGCAAGCTTCCAACGTGAATGATCCGAGCTCCGATGTAAGACGTCTCTACGAAAATCAGTTCGAAGCGCCAGCAGTGGCAGCACGGTACATCTTGCCATTATAGAACGGGGCGAAGGCCGCGATGACGGCAATGCGAAACGCTTCCTGGCGCGTGATGAAATTACCGGAAAGCACGCCCCAGGCGCCCTGCGCGTCGCGGATGCCGACGGCGCCGGCAAACTTGTCGATAGCCACCGAAAGTTCGACGCCATTCTCGAGAACTTCGCGGGCCAGCGCTTCGGGCAGCTCGATGCCGCCGGACCGCCCGTAGTGGCCGCGCAGGCCATCGGTCACATAGGCCCAGCTCTCCAGAAAAACGCGGCGGCGGCCATATTGCTTCAAACTCGCACGCCACTGCATATCTTCCGCGGATGCGCCTTCCTGGACAACATCAAGCCCGCCCTCCAGCCCAACGAAGAACTTCCAGGTTTCTCCATTCCCGCGCGCCAGTTGGATCAACGCTTCAGCGCGCTGGCGTGCGCCGCGCATCAACTCCTCGCGCGATACGGGCGTGTGGCTGACGCCGCTCTCCACTTCCACGCCGAGGACTTCAAATTGCGAATCGGGAGCGAGAACGTTAGAGAAAGCCTCAAGGGCTTCGGTGACGGCGCTGAGTTTGGGGCCGCGCTTGGTGCCAACAGCCAGGATGATTTTTTCCATGCGAATAGGGCCGACGCGCCGATTCTAACGGTATTTGTAGAGGAATTTCACGGGGAATTCGCAGGGCTGAGGAAATCTCCGTGGAGCTGTCCTCGAATTGCTCTTGGATCCAGCCGAAGGAACGCAGCTAGCGGTGAACGACGACGGACTGTTCGGGGATGCCTGATTTAAGGAGCTGGGGAGAGGATGCGGCAGCTCCATAGGGTACTTCTGGAAGGGTTTCCAGTATTCGTCAGAGAATTGTTGGAGTCAAAGAGATTGTCGGTACAAGGTGCGAACTGGCCACTCTGCCTCAGGCTGGAACGAAAGCGAAGGTTGGTTCCAGGTTTGCCTGCGCTCGAGTAGAGATGGAATTCGGAATCTCAAAAAAAGAAGACTCGACCCGCGGACGAGCAACGCTCGTCAGCGCACGAACGGCACTTGCGAATGCTGTACCTGAGTAGACGAAATCGTACCCCGAGCGCCTGCGAAAATGTGGTTCAGGAAAGATGAATCGGGAGATGGCCAAGGAACTGAGCTTGGAGTTGCGGGACGCTTTGCAACTGCACTTGGGGGAAATCGAATCGTTGAACATGCACCGAGCGAAAATCGCTCAACCACAGAGTGCAGACGGAAGGATGGCGACAGAGGCGGCTCGGCTCAAATGTAAAGCCTCAAGAGGAAGGAGAAAGAAGAGCCGACTAGACACTTACCGGCCTTCTTATGGAAGGAGTTGGCCGCACGATTTTCTCCAAGTGTCGACTGCCGTAGAGTGTGCAATAGGGAACAGCATTTCGACTGTCTCTATGCGCTAATGGAAAGGCAGACGAGCCCCGCCGCGGCAATTTGATTCGTGATAAATCCGCGACAAGAGTTGAATCGGCAAAGGCTAACGACTGTGACTTCCTAACGTGTCCGCCTATTTCCTTCCGCACAGCAGCGCGACCCCCATGGGCCTGACTGATCCTCGCACTGTGGCCTCCTCTCTACCTCGAAAGCACGCTTTGAGAAAGACCACGTGCCCATGTCTCCGTGCTGTTCTCGCTTGCGCATCACTTCTGCTGTGTCTGGTCCCTCCTAGTGCATCCGCTGAGCAACAAACTGCAGGGCTGGGAGTTAGCCGCAGCTCCCTCCCAGATGCACCTCTAGTTAAGACGACCGCCCCGGAGGAGTCAGCCAGCGTCGGAGGCACCGTGCTGGACCTAAGCGGAGCTAGCGTTCCCGACGCAGACGTCAGCTTGATGCATAAGGATGGAACACAATTGCACTCGATGGCGTCTGACGCGAACGGCGAATTTAGTTTTATAAAGATTCTTCCTGGTTCCTACCTCGTGATCATCAACGCTAAAGGTTTTGCGCGTTTTACCTCTGCTGAGTTCGTCGTCATGGAGAAGCAGGCCTATGAGGTTCCTGACATATCATTATCAGTTGCGACGGCAAACATAGAAGTGACAGTCCGTCCTGCCGACCTGATTGCCGCTGAACAGATAAGAGCTGAAGAAAAGCAGCGTCTGATCGGCGTCATCCCAAACTTTTATACTAGCTACGTTTATGATGCCGCCCCACTCACTTCGAAACAAAAATTCGCGCTCGCTGCACGGGGCACATTCGATCCGGTTGCCATTCTTGGCGTCGGCTTCGCTGCCGGCATCGAGCAGGCGAATAACTCCTATGCCGGGTACGGGCAAGGCGCCGCGGGATACAGCAAACGTTTTGCTGCAAAGTTCGCCAACGGACGCAGCAGCGACTTCCTGACTCATGCGGTGTTCCCATCGCTTCTTCACCAGGACCCGCGCTACTTCTACCAGGGCTCTGGTTCCGTTAAGTCCCGCCTCCTGCATGCGGTCGGCTCCGCATTTTTCACGCGCAGCGACAGCGGGCGTACTGTGCCGAACTATTCTTATTTGCTTGGCGACATGAGTGCAGGAGCACTGTCCAATCTGTACTATCCCGCGGCGAATCGGGGAGCGCACCTGGTCTTTACCAATGCCGCCGTCGGTCTCGCAGGACGAGTGGGTGGGAATTTACTCCGCGAATTCCTCTCGAAGCGTTTGACGACGAACGTGCCAGGGAATGGAAGACAATGAACATCGTGAGGGCATGCGCACTCTAGGCGAGCGCAGACGAATTCCCCGCGGAGGGCTGGGCACCGGTAATTGAGCTGAAGAGGCAGCATTCCGCTTTCTTGACCTAGACGTCGATTCACCAGTGCGTCACAAAACGCGGAAACATGTCCCATGTCGCGCAAGCTTTCAGTCTACAAAATCTATGATCGTGCCCTCGTGCCGATAAAGGAAGCCAGCAAAATGCCCGAAGTTGGGTGACGTTACGTTGTTGTAGACCGCATTGAAATTTCCGTGATTGGTGACGTTGAGCGAGTAGATTCCGAGCCGGATGTGGTGCGCCTTGCCATTTTTGCCCTTAAGAAAGGGCATGCGAAATTCACGATATAGTTTAAGGTCGAGCGAGAAATATTCCGCGAAGCGCTGGCCGTTCGGAGTGCCTACGTATTCCTGCTGAACATCAATAGGGGAATATGGATAACCCGAGTGAATATCTACAAGCGGACTGAAGGTGAGCTTCCACGGTAAAGCGAAAATCCCCCAAGCAATAACCCGATTCGGAACATCCGAAGGGAGAATGCCATAGACATCTGGCGAAATCACCGGCGCGGCAAACGGAATGTACACATTCGAAAGACTATTCAGGTCTCCGCGCGAACGGCTCCAGATATAGGAGGCGTTCACCTGATCGCGTTCGCGGAAGCTGTAACGCATGGTGGCTTCCATTTCGCGGTAGTGAGACGCGCCTGTGTTTGTGAGCCCTATGAATGATTCGCTGCCCGCTGCCGCGGTAAACGGATCCACGGCGAAGAGATATGTGGTATGACTGTCGATGTAGCCGACATGTAGCCGCAAATCTTTGCGCAACTCACGATCGACGCCGGCGTTCCAGGTAAAATTTCGCGGCGTCGTGCCCGGCTGGCTGGGCAGGACAGGCGTGAAGAGGGGATTCAGCCCCCCCACATATGCGTTCGTGTAGCTGACCGAAGGACCGATGGGCATGCCTGCAGGATCAAACTCGGTGATGGTGCGAGTGGGATTCGCGGCGAAATTCGCGGCGAGCAGCGGCAGTACTCCGTAAAACAGCCCGGCTCCCGCGCGGATGATCGTCCTGCCTTCTTCTCCTGGTGAGTACGCCAAGCCGGCCCGCGGAGCAAAAGCGGCGGACCAGCCCGACGTTTCTGTGGACAATCGCGCACCCAGGTCAAGGCTCAAGTGAGAATCCAGCACCCAGTGATCCTGAACGAAGCCCGCAAAGAAACTATCCGAGGGAGTCTGAGAGGGAGCGGCCGCAAAACTAATGCCTTCCGCCAAAGAGTTGTCCTGGCGGAGGATTTGAATGGGGTGCGATCCCGTGATTCCAAAAAAAGAGCGCCAGTCGATGTCCGCGCCAACGCGAATTTCGTGTTCCCCATGCCAATGTCGCTTGGAGAATTGATAGGAAGGAACGGCCTGAAACTCCTTGCCCCTCCGCGACCATTGATTGAAGTAGTTGCCGCCCCACCCTTCGGGCGTGATCAGCATATCCGCGCTTCCCTGTCCATGCGCATTGCTGTCAAAGCGCGTGTACTGCGCCACAAGGGATAAAATGGATCCCGAATCGAATTGATACCTGTCAGAAAGGCCGACGGCCACACCATTCTGGTTCAAATCGTTGGAAGCCGGCTGAGGAACTAGGGCGCTAATGTCTAGATGCTGCTGGCGGAGGGGAAACGCATTAACCGTCAGTATGAGCAGGTGGTTCGGCGCAAGGATTGCCTCGAGAGAAGTGAATGAATTGAAGCCCTGCCGCTTGCTGATGTCATGCGGCCATGGAAGCCCTTCGACCGTGGTCTTTTTCATGTCGTATTGAAAAACTTCCGATAGGAGAAGCTTGTGACGGACGACGGGAACGTTTAAAGAAACACTAGGGACGGCTGCGGCAAGGCCTACCATCTGGCCATTTTTCCCAAGAATAGAAATGCCCACATTGGTGAGCCGGAATCCCCAGCGATCCTCCGGCAGTTTCGTTTGAATGGTCGTTAATCCGCCGGAAAAACTCCCCAATCCGGCGTCGTACGGCGTTTTATAAACCGCGAAGGATTCGACCGCGTCGGTGGGCACAGGAATCCCAAAACTTCCCGTGACCGGATCCGTGGTGCGCGCGGAATTGACGAGCAGAAGGCTCTCATTCTCATCGGAGCCCTTGAAAACCAGTTTTCGATCAAGCGTTTGAATCACTCCGGGCGTGACGGGTAGAATTTCTTTCACTTTTTCCTGCGCCGTGGGTAAGGTGATCAATTCGGTTTTTGTAACGATATTTGAAGGTGCGGAAGCGCTTTCTGTAGTAATCGCCGGGGCAGAATCCTTTACTTCGATTTTTTCGGAAATCGTCTCGAGCTCCAGCGTGAAATCCTGAACGAATTGCTGCCTGGGATTCAGGACGATTGACTTGGTGATTGTTTTGAATCCCGTGGCTTCGACGGAAATGGAGTACGCGCCCGGCTGCAAGCTGCGGAATTCATACCGGCCATTTTCGTCCGTCTGCGCACTTCGCGCGCCAAAATCCTGTTTATCGCCGGAAAGTTTTACGGTAGCCCCCGCGAGGTTGGCCGCGGAGTTGCGAACAGTAGTCACGACCGTGCCGCGGACCAAGGCCGTTTGCTCGCCGCTGTTTTTGGGCGATACCCTCTGTGCCAACGCACGAGCTGTCACAAACAACGAAGCGGCAAGAGCGACTAGAAGTAAAAGCCTGAGTCGTGCAGCACCGCAGTTCAGAACGCTCGCGAATGAACCGTCTTCGGAGCAGGAAGGTCGGATCGGGGTTGAGTTCATGTCACAGCTCAGACGAAGACCTGGGAACGCAAGCCAATGTTCCGAGAAATCTTGGCTACAATAGGGACGACTGAGAAGTGCCTATTCGTCCCGAAAAGCCGTGTTTTCGGTCCCCCATGCCCGTTTCCGCGGTAGACAATAAGCTTTCGATACCTCGCCGCCAGTCCCATGCACATTTGTCCGCCAAGATTCCGAACGTCCTACCGAAGGCACCATGTCGCCTCTAATGAAGTAGATGCAAGATAGACCACACCCGGACCTGAATATGTTGGCTGCGGGGAGGGGCTTCAAAAGCCGACCGGACCGCGGAGTCAAAGGCAAGCGCCTTCGAAGGCTAAAAAAAACCCTGGACATAGCGATTGGGATGCAGGTATACGGGCGATGGTTACTATTCTCCTGGACCGTTCGGGCGGGCTAATTTATGCGTCCGAAAAGAGGAGAGAAACTGTCCTTCCGGCTGAGCACGGATATTCGACTGGGAAGCGTCTACCGGACGGCCTCTATTGTTCGGCGGCTGGTCGCCGGAATCGAACGAGTGGGGCGGCAGGACGTGAATCCCATCGGACGAGCCTCGTGCAGTTGGGGTGTCAGCAGGAATTATCCGGAACAGCGGGAGATTTGAAAAAAGTATGAATCCATCAAGGCCTCTCAAGAATCTATATGGACAATAGCAGGGGCCACGCGTCCCTGGACCTGCTCACGGAGGAAGCAGGGGAATGATCACCCGATTCAATATACCGGCGGCGATGCTGTCACATCTTGCGACAAGTGCGTCAGCAAACCTAAAAAGGAGGCTTCATGTTGAAGTCTGCGGAACAGTCTTACCCCACTATTTCCGAACGCCCGTTCCGTCTGGACATTCCCTTGCATCAACTGCTTCAAACTCCCCAGGCAAATGTGTTGAGACCGCCGGATCGCGAAATCCGATCGCTGCCGGAGCCTGTTTTCCCGCAACATCCACACCTTTTGCACGATTTGACAGCGGAGGAAATCCTCGAACATCAACAGGTCGTTGAAAACGGACAGAGGCACTGGCCGGCTTCGCGGGTTCTTGACACCATGCGAGGTTGGATGTTTCCGTATTTCAAATCCCGCATTTTGCCCGGCGACTTCCAGCCCATCATCGCCTATCTTTTTACGGATTGGAAATGCAATCTCGACTGCCACTATTGCTGGTCGTACGACAACAGCGTGAAGGGCATGACGGAAGATACCGCGCGCCGGGCGATTGACTGGCTCTACTCAACCCCCTGCCGCGTGCTCGCACCTACGGGAGGTGAACCGCTGCTGCGGCCGGATTTCGTGCACAAGGTAATCTATTACGCGGCCAAGAAAGACTTCTGGGTTTATCTGGCGACCAACGCGCGCCTGCTGCGGCCTCCGGTGATCGACCGGTTGGCGGACGCGGGAATCGCCACCATCAACTTTGCCGTGGACGCCATCAACGTCAAGCCCGGTTTGCCGAAAGCGTTCGAAGAGGTGCGCACCCAGTTCGATTACCTGGTCAAGCGCCAGTACCGCTACGGCTACACCGTCTTCTTCAATACCAACATCTGCCGGACAAATATCGAAGATGTGAAACAGATTGTCGAAATTGCCCACGATAACGGGATCTCCATCACCTTTCACGTGAACGAAGCTCCCATGATGGAACAGACGCATTTCCAGCATCTGCATGAGAACGATACCTACATACGGCCCGAGGATTTTCCCATCGTGGATGATCTCCTCGACTGGCTCATCGACAAGCAGCGCCAAGGCTACAAAATGGTTGATTCCATCCCCCGGCTGCAAAAGATGAAGGAATTCATGCGCGGAGCCGGCGAACATTGGGGCTGCCGCGGCGGCCAAAACTGGCTGATTGTCCGCACCGATGGGACATTGGCTCCATGCTTTCCCATGTACAACGCCAAATATGATTGGGGCACGGTTGAAAATCAGAAATTCGACCTGCAGCAACTCAACGAAATGAAGCAGGGTTGCGAACCGCACTGTTTTTCCACTCTGGGGTACAACGTGGCCTACTGCTATAGCGTAGCGCGCGTGATGAAGTGGCTCTGGAAACAGGCCAGGCACGGCTTCCAAGGGGTTACCGGTAGTTTTGAGTGAGTTGAAGCCGAACTTATTGTGGCCCGCAACTGGCGCTCAGCCGTACTTAACAGTGCGGCACCCCAATCTCTGGCCGGTTTAACGCTCTCTCTTGCTGACGTGAACCCCAGTGGGCCCCGGAGTCCCCATTGACGTTGACCCAATTCATTACCGGGCTGAAGTCAACGCTTCCGGCGCTCGGGCCGGTGGGCCTGTTCTTGTCGGCGTTTCTGGACTCGTCTTTCGTTCCGATGCCGCTGGTTACGGACCTGATTGTCATTGAATTCTCCAGCCGCCATCCCTTGCTCATGCCTGCGTATGCTGGCTTAGCAGCACTCGGATCATTAATAGGATCCATCTGGATATATCTTCTGGCACGAAGGGGAGGCCAGGCTTACTACGAAAAGAAACGCGGCCGAACGAAAGGGAAAATCCATGCATGGGTGGAACGATACCCTTTGACGTCTGTCCTTCTTCCCGCGATAGCCCCCTTCCCTGTCCCATTCAAGCCTTTTGTCGTGGCCCAAGGCGTTTTTCAAGTGCCTTTTCTGGCGTTTGTAGTGGGCACGTTTGTGGGACGCGGTTGTCTGTTCTTTTTCGAAGGATACCTGGGGGCCCGGTACGGCATGGCCGCGAAGCAGTTTCTATTGCAGCAAAAATGGGCCTCGGCCGCCATCATCCTGGGTTTGGTCATCATCTTCGTTCTGATGGCCCAGCTTTCGAACCACCGCAGAAAGAACCAGCCTCGAACGGATTAAATTCCGGCTACACGACGCTCAAGCTCGCGTGCGATGTCATTCGGGTCCGCATCAGGAGAGAACCGGACGGGCGCCCCAATGCTCACGGTTACCTGACCAGGCCGCGCCAGAATGCGGTTGGTCCGCTTGATTTCGAAAAGGCCATCTATACGCATAGGCACAATGGGAACATTTAAGCGGTTTGCGAGGAGGCCGATACCGGAGCGAAAAGGAGCCATGCGGCCATCTTCCGTGGTTTGCCCTTCGGGAAAGATCAAAATGTTCCAGCCGCGGTCGGCAAGGTCGCCGGCAAAGGCGAAAGCTTTGAGGAAACCGGACTGTTTCGGCAGGGGAAAAACATTAAAGAGCGCAAGAGCCAGGAAATAATCAAGGCGCTCACGAACGCGTTTGAAAATGCCCAGGGTTCGGGGAGGGTGGTGCATTTCCGCGAGCCGCTCGCCTCGCATGGCCGTAGCGAGCCGGTTCCTGAGTCGCCATGGCAACGCTGGCAGTACCCATGCAATATCCAAATAGGTCACATGATTGGAAACTACCAGGATGGGACCTTGAAGACCGCGCAGATGTTTACGCCCACGAATGCGTGGCGCCGCCAAAAGATACGTTGCAGGCCACGCAAGGGAATAATAAACCGCAAGCCGAATCCACCTGGTCAACCAATGTTGTGGCCAGGAAGGGTAAACGTGCTGTGGACCTGTGCCCGCCGGCGTCCTGAGAAGTTGTCCGAGTTGCCCAACCGTCGCGGCCTCAGAAAACTGCACTTGACTGAGATCGACTTGATAGCGTTCTTCAAGGACACCCATAAGCTCGACACGATCCAGGGAGGTCAATTGAAGATCAGCTTCCAACGAGGCATCCGCAGCGCCGGGAGCAACAGCGAGTCCGCTGATCTGAGAGATTATTTCGGCCAGTGGAGATTCCTTCTGCGCCCCCGATGGCTCAGCCATCCTGGCGCTGGCCATTTCGCGAATGCGCGAGAGAAGCGGCTTCTGCGTGGGAGTACGCGGGAAATCAGGTTCTGGCCATTCGAACCAATGACGAATTTGTTGATACTCGGCAAGCGAGCGGTTGGCATTCGAAACGGCGGACTGCCCAGCAGCCACTCCACCGTCGAGCAAGAATACTGCGCAGGGCTCTGCGTTGCCGTCTCTGTCCAGGCCGACCACGACGCAATCTCGCACGCCGGGCTGGCCACGTAATTCCTTCTCCAAATCCTCCGGGTAGACGTTCATGCCCGCGGGAGTCACGATTACGCTCTTCCGACGCCCTTTGAAATAGAGGCGCCCGTCCTGGCCCACCTCCGCCAGGTCACCTGTTCGAAACCATCCGTCCTTCTCGGCGATCGGCTGCAGTTGGCCCCCGAGACGATAGCTTCCCGCAAGGTTTTCACCGCGAACGAGAATCTCGCCCGTGTCATCGACACGCACTTCCATTCCGGGGAACACCCTTCCCAGGGAGCCTTTGCCCGAGCGGAATGGGTGGTTGAGGCTGATCAGCGACGTGGTTTCCGTCATGCCGTATCCCTGGATTACGGCGAATCCCAACCGATTCCAGAATGTTTCGACCTCATCCGCTAAGGCCGCTCCACCCGACACAATGGCCCAAAATTTCCAGCCAAGCCGACTATGGATTCGCCGGAATCGCCACCAACGATGGAGGAAATGGCGCTTTTCTTCTCCTTCAAAGTCCCTTCGAAAGCCGTCAATGCGACCTTCATGTTCCTCCTGACGGAGTATTTCTCTCCGAAGAGCGTCAATCAGCCGAGGAACTGCGACCAGCACGGAGACACGCTCCCGGCGAATGGTATCCCTCAGCTCGGAAGGTTTCAGCGTGTCCGTCAGAACGACCGACCCTTTCAGAAGCGGCGGAATGAAAAGAGCCAGCATCTGGCCAAAGATGTGGCTCAAAGGGAGCAGATTCAGGAAGCGTAAAGGATGGACGAGTCGTTCGTAGCGCAGGTACTTCCGGATTTCCTGCTCAATAGGTTCGATATTTGCCAGGACATTTCCGTGCGAGATCACCACTCCGCGCGGCTCTGCAGTTGTCCCCGAGGTGAAGATAATTTGCAGCGCATCCTGGCGGGTCAGTGACGGGGCAGGATACGGCGCATCGTCGCGTTGAATCGTCGAATCGAACAATGTATCCAAAAGAATTGAGGGAATCGATGCCGTGGTCTTCGCAAGAGCTTTGGAGCGAAACATCAATTTCGCATTGGACTCGCGAACGATTCTTGCTACAAATTCCGTGCTCACCCCATAGTCTACGGGCACAACGACGGCGCCCCGCAGCAGGCAGCCGAAAAACGCCACGACCCATTCCGGCGAATTCTCTCCCCAAAGTAGTACCGCATCTCCCTTCCCGATGCCCCGGGCCTCCAACTCCCTGGCCACTCGGTTTGCTCGTCCGGAGATCTGCTCGTACGTCCAGCCCTGGGTGCGGTATCCGCGACGATACCGAACGGCGATTTCCTGCCCGAGCGCCGCATATTCCGAAACGAATTCGATCAGCGATTGCCGCCTCATTCTCGAAATAAACCCCCTCAAGGCGTGCGCATTTGCGCCTGCGGGACAAATGACCGGAAATGATTATTTCCTTCGATTTGATAAACTTCAAACTTCATGGAGCACCCGAAAAAGACCATCATTATCGGAGCCGGTATCTCCGGCTTAACCTGTGCTTACTGCCTGCGACAGTGGAATCTGCCTGTGCTGGTGCTGGAAGCATCCAACCGTCCCGGCGGGCTCATTTCTACTACTCGCAGGGATGGCTTTCTCTTCGAATCGGGTCCGCAGAGTCCTCGGTTCAACGAACTTCTGTGGAAGCTGATCGGAGAACTGAATCTCGAACGGGAATTTATTCGAGGGGATCCAAAGGCGAAGCGCTACATCGTAAAGAACGGTCACCTCTGCAAGGCTCCTTTCTCACCCAGCGACCTGATCACGACGTGCCTGTTCGGCCTCAGGTCCAAGCTGCGGATTCTAGGCGAGCCGCTGGGATTGTCGCATCCTCCCGCCAAAGAAGAAACTGTCGCCGATTTCGTGCTTCGAAAATTTGGGCAGGAGACATTGGATTATCTTGTGGACCCCATTGTCGCGACCGTGTTCTTCGGGGATGCACAGAAGATGGGGATGGAGAGCGCTTTTCCCGCGCTGGTTCGTTGGGAGCGGGAGAGTGGGAGCCTGGCACGCGGAGCGATTGCGGCGCGGAGGCGATCTTCCAGGGAGCGCCTGATGAGGGGCACGAATTCACGCAGCCTGGGGCAGAGAGTGACGGATTCCTTGCCGGCGCTCGGTTCGTTCCGCCAGGGGATGGGGGTTCTGACCGATGCATTGGGGGAGAAGCTTGGGGAGAACATTCGCCTCGCCGCAGAGGTCGTATCCATCATGCAAGTTGCCGGGAATGGTGAGCGGCCAGGGAGCTGGAGAGTCCGGCTCCGGGGAGGTGAGGAATTCGCTGCCGAAAATTTGGTGATGGCAGTTCCCTCCTATACAGCAGCGCGTTTACTGGATAGCGCCGCGCCCCATATCAGCTCTTTGCTGGGTGAGATTCCGCACACATCGATGGCCGTCGTGTCCGCCGCTTACGATCGTAGTACGATGCTCTATCAGCTAGACGGGTTTGGTTTCATGGTTCCTCGACGGGAGGGCTTGATTACCTTCTGCACGATCTGGAATTCATCCTTATTTAAGGGCCGCGCCCCCGAGGGAAAGGTCTTAATGACCAGCTTTGTGCAAGCCTCAGGGGAGAGCGATCCGTCAGTATTTCCTGACGATGTGCTTGCACGAATGGTTGGGGCTGAGACAGAAAAGATTCTCGGAGCCACTGGCAGACTCGTTGATCGACAGGTCTGGAAATACCCTCGGGCGCTTCCTCAATACAATCTGGGACACGCTGAAAAAATAGCGGCGATTCGAAATGCGCTGAACGGCTTCCCCAATTTATACCTCGCGGGAAACTATCTCGACGGACGCTCCATTGGCGAGTGCGCGCAAACGGGGCTCCACGCCGCGGAATTGATCCGTTCTCATTTCCGGGGATGAGACATACAATCGAGTCGAGAGTATTGGGAGCAGAGCGTTGATTCAGTCGATCGTCTTTCTTTCCTCCATCGTGATTCTTGTCCTGCTCCTTGGCAGGCTCTATCACGTACTGGGAACACGAATAGATCAAAAACGATTCCCGCCTCCAGGCAAACTCATTGATCTGGGGACTCACAGACTGCATCTCGTCGATAGCGGCCAGGGCAGCCAAACCATCGTTTTCGAGGCCGGGCTCATGTCCACTGTGCTCAGCTGGGAGAGTATCGAACGCGAACTCACAAAGCATTTTCGTGTGATCCGCTATGACCGCGCCGGATTAGGCTGGAGCGACACCGGTCCGCAACCTCGAACGGCTGACCGAATTGTCGACGAACTCCGCACTCTACTTGAGCGGACCGGGGTCCCGCCGCCGTATCTCTTGGTGGGCCATTCGTTCGGCGGACTCACAATGCCCCTCTTCGCGGCACGCTATCCTTCGTTGGTGGCCGGCATCGTTCTCGTTGACCCCGTGGTCGCCGCTGAATGGAACCCGCCCGCAGAGCAGGACCGAAAGCGCATACACATCGGCTCCAGGGTTTGTAGACGGGCCGCAGTCCTTTCCCGGTATGGAGTACTCCGGTTCGTAGCGTTCCTGCTCCGCCTCGGAGCAGGTCAAGTGGGAAACCGCCTGGTGCGCCTGATCAGCAGGGGGGCGCCGGCTGATTCCGCGTCGACCAGCAGCCCTTGGTTCTGGAGCCTCCCCCTCAACGAGAGGGCTATGGCGTCCATTTTCTGGATCCAGGAGAAATATTGCATCGCCATCGCCAGTCAGCTGGAGCGGTTACCTGAAAGCGCAGCGAGCGTGAGCGTTCTAGGCTCCTTTTCCGACAAGCCTGTCGTGGTCCTATCCGCAGCCAATACCCCCGCACAACGGCGTCACGAACACATCGCCATCGCCACGAGGCTGCCGCGAGGCCGACACTTCACCGCCGAAAAAAGTGGTCACTGGATCATGCTCGATCAGCCTGAACTGGTCTTGCAGGCCATCAGGGAAGTTGCTGATTTTGCTCAGCGCAAGAATACGGTGATTGGCCGAAACCAGTCTGCGGTGCTCACCTCGGGATCTTGAATGGCACAGGGCGACGCAAAGGTCTTCAAGAAGTATTCGCAAATGAAATTGCAGATGAAGCGAGAGGCCTTAGAGAAAATGAACCGCCAAGCCGACGAGATGCCGCTGGATTCTGGCACAGCCACGATTCAGCAAAAGTATTTAGCACAATTTTGGCACAGCGAGGCCAAAAATGAGGACTCGGATTAGGAGTAAAGTTGGGAAGTGCTTTAGAATGAATAAAGCAGTTCATGTCGGGGCGTAGCGCAGCCTGGTAGCGCGCCTGCCTTGGGCGCAGGAGGCCCCCGGTTCAAATCCGGGCGCCCCGACCACTAACTTACTGAACTAACTGACTTTCTTTTTCCGCGACATTTCCGCAACTCTTCAATTTGGGAACATTTGGGAACAATTGCTCTTCGAGCAGGTTCACAGCGTCTCTTTGCGCACTCCCACTGGCGTGTGTATAGATCTCCAAAGTTGTTGCCATATGTGAATGCCCAAGCTGCGCCTGTGCAACTTTCAAAGGAGTTCCTTGCGAATGCAACAACGTGCCGTGCGTGTGACGGAGCGTATGCCAATCGATTCGCTGCAGACCAGCCCTCTTGCACGCGGTTCGTAGTGCCTTTTTTCTGAGATTATCCGCCGCAAGCGGAACGCCTTGGCATCTGGCAAATACCAATGCGTCTGGAGAGTGCTCTGCTGAACGCGAATAGAGGTTTTTCAGTTCACGCACAACCGCTGGAGCCAATGGAACTTCACGTCGGCTTGCTCGTGTTTTCGGCGAACCGAAGTGCCCTTTGTAGCAGGTCTCCGCCACGCGCAATGTCCCGAGAAGCAGGTCAATTCGTCCCCATCGCAGTGCGAGGATTTCACCGATCCGCAATCCGGTCATTGTCGCGAGGATAATGATCGTGCGGAGAGGTTCGTTACTCGCAGCTATGAGTTGTCGAACTTCTTCTGCCGTAAGAAACCGATGCGGACGTTTCAGCGTCCTTTCTGGCATCTTTACGCCGCGCACAGGATTATTCGGGAGGTAGTCCCAATTGACAGCTGTTCCCATCACTTTGCTTAGGAGGTGTCGCAGATGGTTGGTGGTTTCCCATGCGAATCCTTGCTTGAGTTTCTCCAGGAGGTACTGTTGAACTTCTACCCTGGATATATCGCGCAGGCGAAGTCCACCAAACCGTGGAATCAAGTGTTTGCGCAGCAGGAGTGAATAAATTTCCCGCGTTGCATACTTGAGTGTCGGCAGTACTCCGGGCTCAAAGCAATCCGCGATGAATTGCGAAAACAGCATCGTGCCTTCTGGACGGTACTGCCCTTGGTTAACGGGGTTGAGGTGAGTGTCTAGTAGTCTGCGGGCTTCACGACGGCCGGCGATTTCGCTGACAGGTCCTAGCACAACCGACCGCATTACCCGGTCAGCCGAACCGTCCGCGAGAATCACGTCTTCCCTCCATCGTGCAACCCACACTTTCCGACGCTTGCCACGAATAAACAAACAACCATTCTGATATTGGCTACGAGCCATTCTTTTCCTCTCTATTCTGAGGTTGGCTCGCCTGCCTTTTCCTATGTCACTTCTGAGTGTAGCGCCGGTGTCAAGCGGCACGATAGCCTCCACGCTGACTTTCGACCCAAGCGTGAATTTCTTCTTCGCGAAAGCGCCAGTATTTGCCTAGACGGATACCGGGCAGCCGCTCCGTCGAACGCCTGCGCGTCCTTCCATAGACCCAGGAGACCGGAACATGCAATAGCTCAGCTACCTGGTGGATCGTTAAGAGTCTTTCGTTCTCTCTCCCCACTGTGGCCCCGTTGCGTTTCCACCCGAATGTGTTCGATTCCGAATGATCTTCTGCGCCATGAGAAACCGCCTGTTGCGGCCCACTTGTACGTTCCATCGGACGCGAGGCATGCCGTCTTGACGACGCTGTGTTCTCGCGCATGTCGAGTTGTGTTGGTGCGTACTTCATTTTTGTTATGCGGTCTCTGTGAGTCCGCCTCCCTTGAGCTCGCGAGTCTTTCCGTTGCTGGGCTGTTGGCCTAACCAGGCTTTGAATTCGTCATCGCGCTTGAAAGGACTTTCAGCGCCTCCGTGATGACGTATGACGGAGTGGAGTCGATGAACTTCGCATACTGATCGAGCTGTTCTTTCACTGACTCTTCGACACGAGCCTGAACTGTCACCGACTTTGGTTGTTTGGGTGGTGCCTTGATGATTGCCATGTTGCCCTTCTCTTCCTCCTAGTTGGTTTTGTCTGACATCATGTACTACGGCTTGCCTTCTCCGACTCCTGCACGCGGCCAAAACGCGGTCACGCTTCCTGCGTGACGGGCGGGAGCGACCCCACGAACTTTTGGGCGGCTGAAAGCCGTCAAAAGTGGGGTCGCTCCCGCCCATCCGAGTGTTTTGCCCGCGTGCAGATTCTTTGCCTTCGCTTTACGCATCTGCTTCTTTCTCGTCAGCTTGTTGTGCATTCCCTTCGAAAGCTGGTTTGAAAGCTGAGCCGAAAGTCGGTTGTACGCTGTCCGTCACCTCTGACTCCACGGCTTCCCGATTCCGATTCGGGACTCTCGCCTCAAAAAGGGCGGCTTGGCCGTCCACGAGTTCAGCGCGGAACGACACTTCCCGCCTCGGTGCCAGCCTTCGAAATTCCTCTGTGACAGCGCCCGCCGTGATTTGGCCATGTAACCATTGGCGATATCGAATGTCGGTCAGAGCATCATCGAATCGTTTCGTGGCTTCATTCAGGAATTCGATCTGTTCGGCGCTCAGCTTTTCGTATTGCTTGGCTTCCCAGAGATGCCGGTAGTGGAAATAGCGTAGGCCTTCCACGCCCGGATCGGGATTCGTCGTGCGTGGGGCCATCGCCAGAAACAGCTCGCGAGCCGCTGCGAAGTGCTTGGGGCGCGTGGCGATGTAGACAAAATTCACCTGCGGCACAGCCGAAAACAGACTGCTGTACGCGAAGAGATGCGTCTCGAAACTGGCCAGACTGAGGAGCCCCGGATCTACAAAACTGAAGGTGACCACAGGGGGATAAGATGAAGATTCAGCAGCGAAGAATAGCGGGAATTTGTCAACGAAATAACGGTCCGTGGTCTTTTCCCGAATCGCTCCCTTGTACCGCTTAGCAGGAAGCAGGGCTCGACCGATCGACAGTTTCCGGCAGAAATAGTCGACCTTCTCGGTCTCGGTTTCGAGATAGTGATAATCGAGGTGCGCCAGGACGAAATCGAGAACCGCCAGTTTCGTGCGGATATGTTCGGCTGAATGCTCACGGCGATTGCGGAGGTTTTCCCGGCCTGTGGCGCGATACACAAGGCGAGAGAAAAGATGGTAGACGCGTCCGTTTCGAAGCAGCAGGCGGGCAGTGGCATGTCCCTTACCGAGCACTTTTTGCGTGAATGCCATGCTCTTATCGCCGCTCTTGGCCCCCGTGAAGGTGAGGTACTGGCGAGCAGAGAAGTAGCCGGAGTGGGTGGCCACGAGATACAGGAAACGAGCTTCGTCCTCGGTGTAGCCGAAGCTGCGCAGGTTCTCGATGCTGGTTTCGGGGAAGTGCATGGTTCACAGACTCAGAATCGCAGTCATGATCTCCCGGTCGTCGCGCACGCGGCGCAGGGCAGCTACGTCCTCCGACCGGGCGTAGATTTGAAAGCCGGCGCGAGCCTTTTCCGCTAGATGACCAGCATGGTAGTGGGTGGTGGCGAGTTCGAGGTCAACGCGGGCGATCTCCATTTCCTGCGTCGCGTATTCGACGCGTAGGTCGGGGAAACTGACCTTGCCGTGAACAACCGGCATCTGCAACTCGTGCGCGAATGCTTCCTTCTTGCGTTGAGTTTGATCCTCGCCTTGCGTTTGGGCCTGACCAAGTTTCCGGTAGAGCTTCTCCTTGAGTTCGTAGTCGAGCTGAACCCGGAGTACCTTGCCACCCTTGCGTTCGATGTGGTCGGCAGCCTTGTGATATAGGCGGTACAAGGCGGCATCATGGTCTGCTTCCTTGGGCTTCACAAAGCCCGAGTAGATGGCTTGATCGTCGAGTACGAAGCCGTGGCGACGAATCAGACGTTTACCTTGTTTCGTGAGCGTAAGAACCTGCTGCGATTTGGTTTTGAGAACATTCGTTTGCCGGCGTTCGACAAGCCGTTGATGAATGAGATTGCGAAGGTCGCTATCCAGTCGTGAGCGGTCACCTGCGTAGGCGTGGTTCGCGATATCCCCGACAGCCACCACTCGAAACTTGCCGACTTCTGTGAGGGTATGAATTTCCGATGGTCTGAGCGAATAGCTTCTGTCGCGATCAAGGATTTCCGTGCGTTCACGCTGCGCGAGAACGTCAGCTTGCCGGGTATCGCGGTAGAGGGACGGGGGCTTCGCTTCTGGGGGTTCGCGGCTCTGCCAATCGAGATGGTCAGACTGATGTTCAGTTTCACGGAGCCTTGCCAGTTTTATTCTGACGCTGGCCTCCGTTTGCGAGCTACTGCCTCGTCCTCGGCTCGATTCCCGACCACGGCTGGAGGGTTCAGACTGCCATTGAGAATCGCGAAAATCGTCAATTTCGAATCCATCAAAGCCTCGTGACATCAAAGGACTCCTTTGGGTCTCACCCGACCATTGAAGGGGTAATCGACGGCAGAAAACAAAAGCAAAGCGTGCGCTGAGAAATAGTTGGCATCATGGCGTGCGGTATTTGCGAAGAGCCTCTACTGATGGTCCGAACTTGTCTCGCTTTCTTCGTAAAGAAAGACTTCTTCGACATTTTTTCCGAATATGCGGGCAATCTTAAAGGCCAAGTCCAGCCCCGGCTCGTATTTGCCCGTCTCGACTGCGTTGATACACTGCCTCGTCACGCCGACAGCGTCGGCAAGGTCGGCCTGCGACCACTCCTTTTCTGCTCTCAAGACGCGAAGTCGAGTTTTCATTCTTGATACCGCCAGGAAAAGAGAATTAGGCCGATGCTCCACAAGGCGATCATCAACGCCGGGACCAGGAGCGATACGCCGAAAAGGAACCCAAATCGTTGCAGGATGCCAACAGCGAGCGTGAGGAGTAAGGAGCCGACAAAGGCAAAGCTCGTCGCTTCGTGGTTGATGAGTCTCTGATGTGTGTCTGCGACTTTCAGGAATCGAAGGAAACTCCAAATTCCTCCGCCAACCAGAACGATGCCGAGGGCGAACAGAGCTTCTTGCGCAGCCTGACTCGCCTTGACCGCCACAGTGAAAGTCCCGGTTGCAAGGAGCACAAAAAGATAGAAGATGAGCAGCGTGTTTTTCCGCTGCCGCTTGAGATGCTGGGGTCCCGGAAGAGTTGACATGGCACGGCTCCTGTGGTCGATAGCAGAGTACTCTATTCAGGTCTATATGTCAACTATAGAAGACTCATGGACAGTTTAAGATGTCTATGACTCTGTTTGGGCTAGCCTCATGAATGCTGGCCCGACACCACTGGAAAGAAGGCTGTAATGGGCGCCATGGCAAAGGACGTGATATTCACATTTCGGACAAAGAGGCTTCCCTGCTGGGTCGTGTCCGTGAGGGTGTCGAAGTTTTCATTGAGAATGACGCGCGACCCGTGGCTGTGATACGCCGTGCAGAGGCGTCTCGGGGCCGGCTGCTTTCGAAGTCGGACAACCGGGCATTTGGATCGCCCAGATTTCACTTGTACGGTAACGGCGTTTACCAGGACTTAGAGTAGATTCAATGCTAGAGTGCCCGTCCGGGCTCTAACCATCTGCAGTAAGTCTTCATCTGGGCGATGAATCCTGCACGGTCT
>Ga0210403_10000351_pt1 | contig 49696 bp, 42 predicted proteins | sample IncBWC19MmetaG_FD_150863 | JGI IMG/M metagenome (GOLD analysis project Ga0210403, IMG submission 150863) | Forest soil microbial communities from Barre Woods Harvard Forest LTER site, Petersham, Massachusetts, United States - Inc-BW-C-19-M | ecosystem: Environmental > Terrestrial > Soil >...
CGAGTCATTTTTCCATTGCTAGCTCTAGTTCTCGTCATATCTCTAGCACCCATCCCGGGAACACTGAAAAACATTCTGCAACACGCTCTGGGACTGGGTGTGATTGCTCTCGTTGGGTGGACGATCATAATTCTGACGGAGCTGGCAGGAAACATCATCTTCGCGCGCTACTCGATGGATTCGCCCGACAACCTTAGCGCGCGCAGAATTCGCACACAAACACAAGTTTTGCAGAGGATTGTCACACTGACGGTGACCACCGTAACGGCGTCCATCATGCTGATGACCTTCCCAGCGGTGCGTCACGTCGGAGTGAGTCTGCTCGCGTCGGCCGGGTTGGCCGGGTTGATTGTCGGAATGGCGGCACGCTCCACGCTTTCCAATCTAATAGCGGGGGTTCAAGTGGCCCTTACGCAGCCCATCCGGATCGAGGACGCGATAGTCCTGGAAGGCGAGTGGGGGTGGATCGAGGAAATCAATACCACCTATGTTGTGGTGCGCTTATGGGACTTGCGACGGCTGATCGTGCCGTTGAGTTACTTCATTGAGAAACCATTTCAGAACTGGACTCACACCACAGCGAACATCCTTGGGACCGTGATGATCTATGCGGACTACACCGCGCCGGTCCAAGAATTGCGCGAGGAACTGCATCGCATTCTGGAAACGACGGAGCTTTGGGACAAAAAGACTTGGGCGCTCGAAGTGACGGATGCCACGGAACGGACTATCCAAATTCGAGCTCTGATGAGCGCGCGAAATGGACCGGCAGCCTTCGATCTGCGATGCTACGTGCGAGAAAGATTGGTGCAACTCCTCAGGGATAAATATCCTCTTGCGCTGCCGAAGCAAAGAGAAGAACAAATCGGCTCCGGACAAAATTAAACGGTCGTTTTCCGCATCCTCCAATTCTTTTACTCGGACCGAGCCGGGAACTCAATTCTCGACAAGCGCGGATCCAGTGGTGAGCGCACGCTCCGTTCATACAAGAAATGCCAGCGTAGTTTACAGGAAAGACCCGATTGTTGAGTGGATTGTGTCCCGGTAACCTGAAGACCTGAAACACCTCCGAGACACCCACCGAGAGCAGGCGTCTGACCGAACACAGGCGCCTGTTCTCTTCCCTCCTGTTGGACCGAGAAACGTAAAACGCCCGTTTCAAGGGTGTCCGCCTCTCCGTGTTGCAGAAAGGGGATGGCCGCCGTTTGGGACGAGCTAAACGGGGGATGGTATTTCCTGAGGGAGCGTGTGCTTCCAGTTTATCTCTCGTGGGCCAGCTGTTCGTGGACTACGCACCCGTTGCGAAGGCTGTAAATAAAATATTCACCCGGCGAACTCGCGACCAAACGAGCCAATTGCGCACGCGCCTCTTCGAGTCCGTCCACAGCTTTGACCCAGAGCGGGTGACCATCGGGTAGTTTTTTGAAGATGTCGAACTTCGTGCCCATAGTTCTCCCCCCAATAGGATTCTTCGTACATGCTATACATAAGGCAACCGCGACACCAATCCCCTCATTCCATCAAATCACTTGGAATCAATGAGTTATTTGAGAAAAGCTCGGAGAGTGACCTGGTCGCGAGGCTCTCTTTGCGAATTTTCTTTCGAATCTATGTGTAATTTCTGCTCGCTTGACCGTACTAGAACTGAAGAAAATGTCGGAGCCGTCTTTGTTAACCTGTGGCTAATTGCCAGCCGCTGAATCGCACAAGGGTAGCGTGGCCGTGACGGTGGTTCCTCCTTCCGTGGAGGAGATCTGCAGGTCACCCCTGAGTTGCCGCATACGTTCACTCATGCCGCGCAGTCCAACGCCAAATGCGCCCATCAAGTCCTGGGCCGGGCCCTCCAAATTCTTTGCGAGAGTTCCCTTTCCTTCGTCAGCGACTTGGAGGACCACGGTTGCACCGTTGCTGCAGAGCCGGACAATTGCCGTGGAACTGCCAGAGTGCCGATGTACGTTCGTTAAGCTCTCTTGAAGAACGCGGAACAGCGCCAGCTCGAGGTCGCCACGGATCCGATCAAACTCCGGGGAAACCTCAAAGGTGGTCTTAATTCCACTCCGCTTTGTAAAACCTTCGAGATACCACGGTATCGCCGATTTCAAGCCTAGCTCCTCAAGCATGGGAGGAAACAGGATGTAGGATATCGTGCGAACTTCCTTGATAGCCTCTTCGATCATCTGGGAGCATTCGGCAAGTTCGCCGATATCCTCTCGCCGGGTTCGTTCGGCGACGGATTTGAGCGAATCGACTTTCATTTTCAGCCCGACAAGGTATTGCCCGACGCTGTCGTGAAGCTCCCTGCCGATGCGCCTGCGTTCCTCGTCTTGGGTTTGCAGAAGACGCAGAGAGAGTTGGCGGAGAGATTTTTCCGAATCGTGCAACTTTCGCTGAGCTTCCGTTCTCTCCGCGATCTCCCTTCGCAAAGCTTCGCTCACAAGTATTTTCTCGGTGAAATCACGCGTAACTTTTCCGAACCCGATCAGCGTGCCGTTATCGTCTTTTATCGCCGTGATGATCACATTGGCCCAGAAACGCGAGCCATCTTTGCGCAGCCGCCATCCCTCATCTTCAAAACGCCCGTCCTTGGCGGCGACCTCCAACTCTCGCGCGGGTATGCCCGCCCGGACGTCCTCCTCAGGATAAAAGATGGAGAAGTGCTTTCCGATGATCTCCGAGACGTCATATCCTTTTATGCGCGCGGCACCAGTATTCCAACTGCTGACATGGCCGTCGACATCTAACATAAAGATCGCATAGTCCTGAACAGCGTCTACCAAGAGCCGGAATCGCTCTTCCGTGCGACGCAAAGCAATCCTGGCTTCGCCGCTTGTAAAGGAGGAGTGGCCGTCCTCAAGAACGACGGCCGAGTGTTCCGCGCATACCCTCATTAACGGCTGAGCGTTTTTCTCTCCATAAAAATTAGCCACGGGATAGGCACATCGAAGGGAGAAAGAGTGTTTATTCGCCAGTTCGTTCCAAAGCTGTTCGAGCCGGATGGCAGCGTCAGTCTTGCCTTCGGTCCACAACAAGGAAACCATCTCGCCAAAGGCGGCGATTTCAGGACGCGCGGTCTTAACAGAAGCGCGGGTTCGATCAATGGCGCCGCCGACGATCTCGGCGAAGCGGGGGCCGTCCGGCATCCCTTGCAACATGATTTTGGCGAGGGTTTCGGAAGCGTCGAGCGCAACGTATCTACCTTGCTTGCTGGCCTTGTGGGTGTCCAAACCACGCGCCCTCAACCGTTGCTCCAGTCCTTCGACGTGTACCTCCGTGGCAATGAGGATCGCCGCATTGCCGGCACCAAGAGCAGGAGCGATAAAATCGCACAGCGCCTCAAGCAGAGAATCGCTTGCATGGTAGAAATAGGCAACATGCTCACCTGGAAGTGTGCTGGCGGCCTGCCATGGAATCGATAAATTCCTTGGGTCAGGGCTCAGAGCGCGGGTAGTCATTTCAGCCCTCCTATCTGTCGGATCGAGGGAGCATGCGCCATCGGATTGCTTACCCGGGGCATCGCAGCCACGTCAATCTAGTTCAGGAAGCATTCGTTTCCTGTTTTCCAATCGAAGGTAACACACTCATTTAGCGTAGGCATTACCAATCCTGTGACACCCGATTCGATTCCGGCTGCGCCAGTAGTAGTTATCTTGAAAGCTAAGCGCAACCCATCGTTTTCAAGGCATCCATAAGAATCCATCCAGTCCTTCGATCTCTCGCCCAACAATTTCCCCGCGAACCGCCCTCAAACTCCGGTCGCTAACGAAACCACTACCGTTGTGAGAGTCGGAGTTCGCGATGGAACCTCTTGTGCACGTACATGTCCTGATCTGCACGGGCCATCAGCTCTCCAAGCGAGGCGGAGGTACGGGGATCGAACCGCGCTGCTCCGATGCTGAAGGACAACCTATAACGCAAGCAGGCTGCGTTGGCCTTTTCGAGAATGTTCTCCATGCGGGGCACGCTGGCTTGACCGCTTGGAATAGAGGCGTCGGAAGCCAGCACCGCGAACCCTTTGCAGTGACATCACTCCCCCTCATCCTCGGCTTCGGCCAGCTCCACTGCGCGAGTCTAGTTTGCACGCCATCACCGAACTATCAGGTAAAAGCTGTATTCCCCATGTAGGGATACTCGTTCAATTCTCCTCCAGGGTCCCCTCACTGCCATTGCGCTCCCCGCTCCAGGATCATCGCCGAATACGGCATCGCCCTTTGCTTCCTACTCTCATCACCTGATGGGTACGGCGCTTATAGACCTATACGATTCCAGTCAGGAAGAAGGACGTTCGCTAGCCCGCGTCCGAAAAACCAAGCCTTGCAATCCAAGCAGCCCGAGGAAGCAGAGCAAGGGCCAGCTCAGGATCACCGGGCAGAAGGAAGCAAAATGCGCGTTATCCGATCAATAGGTTCTCTGTTGTTCGTTCTGGGAATCCTGGCCATCTCGGCGGCATCTTTCGCCCAAGTTCGTGTCGGAGTAGCTATCACAATTGCCCCGCCGGAGCTGCCTGTCTACGATCAGCCGCTATGTCCTGGAGACGGTTACATTTGGACGCCTGGCTACTGGGCTTATGGAGACGACGATTACTATTGGGTTCCCGGAACTTGGGTGCTGGCTCCGGAAGTTGGTTTTCTCTGGACTCCGGGATATTGGGGCTGGGGGGACGGCGGATATATTTTCTATGATGGCTACTGGGGTCCGCAGATAGGATTCTATGGCGGAATCAACTATGGCTTCGGTTATTTCGGTCACGGTTACGAAGGCGGACGTTGGGACAACGGTCACTTTTTCTACAACCGTGCGGTAACCAACGTAAACGTCACCGTGATTCACAACGTTTACGAGACACGGGTCGCAAACAATGCGACGGTCACTCGCGTCAGCTACAATGGCGGCAACGGCGGCATAAACGAGCGCCCGACGGCCCAAGAAAAGTCTGCCTCCCATGAGCGACATATCCCGCCCGTGGCCGTGCAGACTGAACACGTCGAGGCAGCGCGTTCTAACCGGGAGCTTCGCGCTTCCGCAAACCAGGGCAAGCCGCCTGTCGCTGCTACCTCTAGGCCGGGAGAATTGAAAGGCGGCGGAGTCGTATCGGCCAGAGAAGGAGGAGCGGTTCATGAGCCGGCAACACGCCCAGAAAACAACATGGGCCGCGGCAACCCTCCGGTTCACCCTAACGAGCTTCCTCGCGCCGATCGTCCCGCGGCGCCAAACACCGGGAATGCAATACAGGACCAGAAATATCAGCAGCAACAGGAAAAGTTGCAGGCGAAGCAGGACCAGGAGCGCCAGAAACTCCAGCAGAAGCAAGATCAGGAGCACCAGAAGCTGGATCAGCAGAAGGCCAATGACACGAAGAAACAGCAGCTAGAACAGCATCACCAGCAGCAGACACAACAGCTACAGCAAAAACACGCGCAAGAGCAGCAGAGGTTGCAGCACCAGCAGCAGCCAGCGCCGCACCCGGCGCCCGCGAGGCCTCCAAATCCTTAATCGTCAATTGGCCCGTTCCGGGCGAGGCGGGCGCGGGGCCATGGGTCGCAGAGAAAAACAACTGGTTGTGTGTCTAGCGATCCTAGAAAGGTCACAGCGCTCGTATTTCGATGTTCGGGGCGCGCCCGGTGCTTGAACCGCAGGGCAGGACTACTCTGAAAGGAAAGGGAGCTTACAAATGAAAACACGCACAAGTACAACTAAGGACGGGGTACTTTTGAGCAACGTAGCGAAGTCGATCGGAGCTGCGCTGGGTAATATCGCCGCGAAGGCTAATGCGGCGCAAAAGTCTCTGACGCAAAGTAGCGTGGTCCGTCGTGTACAGCGCGAAGCCAAGAGGTTCGTGCGGAAACGCAAGAGATCTGCGCGGAAGAGCGGAAATGCTGTGGGTGCAAAATTAAGGAGAAGCAAGCTGGCGAGGGCTGGCCGGCTCGGTGTTCGTCGCGCACCCTCATCGACGAAAGGAGTTGCTCGACGCAGATAAAAGAATTCCTGTGGAGTTAGGGCGCTCGCCCAAGCTAGCCTCGTCCGAATATCAAGCCTTGCGATCCAGGCGGATCGCGGATGCAGAGTAATCTGGGGCAAGCGCGGGATCACCGGGCAGAAGGAAGGATCATGCGTATTGTCCGATCAATTGGTTCACTATTGTTGGCGGCATCTTTCGCCCAGGCTCGTGTAGGAGTAACGATCACCACTCGGCGAGGGAAAGTCCGAGCTGAGGCTCTGACCCAGCTAGCGTATGAGCCTTTCATGCCATTGGACAAAAACTCCAAAACCTCTCGGGCATTTGCCTGTCATTCGTCACCTCCAGGCAAGTCCCCCAAGGGGTCCTGGAGAGTGATGATAATGGGTTTCTCCGAATCGCCGCGGAGGACCAGCACCAGATCGTCAGAGTTCTTGATTTCAACTTGAAACTCGCCAAATTCGTTTGTCAACTCGTGAACAAGATTCCCGCACTGATTAAATAGTGTGACGTGTAAGCCGCTGCCGAAAATTTCCGGGCGGCCCATATCCAACACCTGCCCGGTCACGACCACGCGGTCGTGGCCTGGCTTTGCTTCAATCTGCAGATCAATCTGGAACGGAGCCACACGATAGAGCACGTGTCTTGTCCCTCTGTAGTCTGCACGCGCGCCTGAAAAGACGGGCTCCAAGAAACTGTCGAACAACACCTCGATGACTGTGCTTTTCTCATTTCGACTGCCCACCCATCTTGCCGGACCAAACATGGCGGCAGCCTTGCGAACAGCTTGCTCTGATGGCTGATAGGCCGACTCTGCTGGGGCAAGAATTCGTACTTTTCGCCAGAGGGCCGCATGCTTCGTGCGCTTTTCGCAGCCACTCACCAGGTGCTTTTGAATTACCGCCATCTGCTCTGGAGAAGTTGTGCGATTGACAAAATCAACCCATTCCTCCCCCTTGAAATGCTTCATCGCCATCCCCCTCTGCAATTCTTTCAACTTCCGCTCCCCGGCGGATGGGTGCGCTTTTCGCCACCCGAAAAAAAGAGGAAATAGTGTCCGAGAAAATATAGGTGGCAAGGAATTAAATAAGTCCTTGTGTTTCAGGCAGTTTGCCAACAAGGACGAATGGAGCCCAAAAGTAGGGATGAGGAACTTCTTCGCGCAATTGATTCATAGCAGCTTGCAATGATCCGGCCATGTCCTTGGTTTCGATATAGCGCTTGTAGAACGCATGCATGAGTTTCGCAGTACTTTGATCATGAACGTCCCACAAAGAAAGAAGCAGGGAAGTTGCGCCCGCACAGAATAAACCGCGTTGCAGCCCCAGCAGTTCATCACCCTGTGCGACAAAGTTCATCCCTGTGGCGCATCCGCTGAGAGTCACAAGCTTTGCAGGGAGACGCATGTGGTAGAGATCGTGGAGATTCAAGTATCCATCTCCCAGGCGAATGCCTGAAAACATCGGGTTGTCCTGGCGGTAACTGCCGTGTGTGGCGATATGCAGAAGACCGCTCTCCGCGCCCTTCTCCTTGAGCTTGCCTGAGGTGGCCTGTTCTCCGACGAGCAGTTCAGAATGCGGAAGCAAGGGGGCAACAGACTCCACCTCGCCCAGAATGTGCGGGGCCCGCGCGTCGGGGATACCCATGACCAACGAAAAGGGTTGTTCACTTTGCGCCTTTTCCTGGCAGAGCGTGAATACGGTTGCGCTTGGCGCGTACGAGATTGTGTAGGCTTCGCAAAGATACTGGTCTTCATTTCGCAAAGCGTGGAAGGGAAGGAAGTGCAGGGCACCGTGCGGCACGAAAATCAGGTGTTTGCTGTCGATGTGTTTGCGTAGTGGAGCAAACAACTCATCGCAGAGCGATTTCAAATGGGCCCGCGTGGCATCCAGCAAAGGCCGTTCGAAACGCTCTGTGTATGCGACGCCCATTCGGAATTTTGAAATCTGAAACCGCAAAAGCTGCAGAAAATGCGTTATTCGAGACACTACGCCGACTGGAATAATCTCTGTCTTGTTTTTCTTGACGACTGCCGCGATGAGCTGATCGCCAGTCGAATAGTATTCAATCAGCGTTGTGTCCACCGGCAGATTGCGCTGCAATCGTTGCAACGAAAAGTCCGCGGGGGCTTCTAGCGTGGCATGCTCACGCTCGTGTGCTGGCAGTTCGCGTAGGGTTCGCAGCAGTTCGTTTTCGTGGGATACTGCTTTTTCCCGCAATCCCAGGATCCGTTTGTGAACGTTTTCCTCGGGGCGCAACTGCTCGAGTTCAATCCGGTGGTAATACCAGTTTAATTCTTTCCGTAAATCCCGAATCCGCCGCACAAGCTCGCTCTGACCTTCTTCGCCCAAGGCCAGGCTCTGGCCGCTTTGAAGAATCGTTTCCGTCATGCTTCGTGATTTTGCCGCTTCGATCCAGCTAAACACCTCGGCGGTTGAGGTCTCCTCTTCGCCCCCTGTCAAATGCAGTTCCACCAGCGCCTCGTACACTTGCAACCGGTTCTTTATGAATGAAATCTTCAACTCTTCGGAATGCAAGCGGCTCCGCACCATCTCGAGGGATTTGCAGGCGTCGCGGTAAGTCTGCAGGGCAGTCTTGCGCTCGCCTCGGATGTGGGCAATTTGGCCGCGCAGCAAATGTGCTTGGTAGAAGAATACGGGTGCCTGAAGCAGGTCGAGTTTCGACATAGCCGCTTCAGTTTCTGTTTCCGCGGTGGCAAGGTCACCGAACTGCAACGCGATGCGGCCCAGTAACAGGTGTGCGAGAGCCGCTTTGCCCGAAAGCATGGTCTGATCGAAAAAAACCGCCGCGGCAGTGCAGAGCTTCCTCGCGCCGAAATACTGGCCTTCGTGGAACAGGAGAAGTCCCTGATACAAATCGAGCAGCCAAGGCCAGACAAGATTCTTCTCTTTCTCAAACATTTCGCGGGCCCGCGCAAAACGCTCGAGGGATTCGGCAGTTTTTCCCTGTTGCCCGCACGCGATAGCTTCGTTTGCCAGACTTTTAGCTACCTCATAGCCCATGCCGAGCTTCTCGAAGCGCAGAAAGGCTTCGCGGGCCATTTGCCGGGCTTCCTCACTCAAGGTCAACTCGAGATAGATCTCCGACAGGTCCATGTAGCACAGTGCCACGTGATATGCATCGCCGCTTACTTCGCAAGCGCGGCGGGTGGCGTAGAGCATCTCAATAGCACGGCTGTATTCGCCGCGGAAGTAGTACAGGTAGGCGATGTTGTAATCAGCCTGGTCGCGCAGCAGGGGCATGCCGTATCGCTCGCTCAGATCTCGCGCCTTCTGATAACAATCGAGCGACCGGGGGAAATCATTCAAGCTGATGAGGCACATCGCCATGTTGTGGAGGCTAATGGCGACTCTTTCCCATTGCCCCTGTTCGGAAAGTGTCTGGTAGGCCCGTTCGTAGTGAGCGAGGGCTTCCTCAAAGCGGTCTTGGCGATGAAAGATGTTGCCCACGTTGTTTTCCAGGCCCGCAATTCGTAGGGTTTGCCCAAGATCCTTGAAGGTCTGCCTTGCCTGATCGGCTGCCTTAAATGCGCGCTCGTATTCGCCAAGCAGAATCAACGGTTGAATAGAGCTGCTCTGTGTGCGAGCGGCCTGCAGTCGGTCCCCTAACTCTTCGAATAGTTGGAAGGCTCTTTCGTGGTGTGCAATTGCTGCGCGGTTTTCCCCGCAGGCGTAAAGTGCGTTTGCTTTGGCCCTCAAGGCAAGAGCCAAGCCTTCCTTGCGCCGCAATCTCTGTGCAATCAAGAGAGCCGCTTCGGCCGCGCGCATTGCTTCTGCCGTGTTTACGCGGATTTTTTCGACTACGAGGTCAGCGAGTTGCTTGACAAACTCTGAACGAATCAGAGCCTTGTGCCGAGCAAGAAAGTTTTGCCGCACGGCACCGCTCTCAAGGCTGCTCAATTCAGATAGCAGTTCCCTGTGGGATTTCTTTTTGTCACCAGCTGGCATGGTCGAAATCCCCGTTCGGCGAGTCGCCAACGCAGATGCTGGAGGCGCTTCTGCCGCGTGAAGCCGATGGATCCCGGCTCCAGGCCTGAATTGCTACGACTTCCGTGTAGGGCCGAGCCAGGGTCTCAAAAAATAGCATCTCCATCAAACGGCGGTATTGTGGAGTGAGTCCGGCCAAAGCTTCGCTTAGCATCTGTTCTTCCTGCGTTTATTCCAAAAGGTCTTCCACGATAACGGGCCTTTCCGGTACGGGCAAATCAGATTGGGCGTCGGCTCACCAGCTGCGGCGGCCTGCCGCGTTAGCATTGCTGGTGGGCCCACCAATGCCCCCATTTCGGGTGAGCCGGCTTTGTTCAGAAGCGCACGCGCGGACCCCAATGAGCGCGGCGGCCGCGGAATCGTGTTGTTGACCCAGCGCGAATTCACCGACGCCTGGCCCAGAACGAGGCTCCACGTCCCAATTTGTATTTGCATAAGCCGCTCAGTCCGGTAGCGCATCACGAGGCCGCGGGCGGCCGCGCCGTAACACTCATTCCCATGGAGGCATTCACCAGTTGGCGAGTAATGAAATGCTTTGGGCTATGAAACACCCTTTCACTCTTGCCAAACTCTACAATTTGGCCTTGTTCCATGACTGCGATCTCATCTGCCAGATGCACTGCCATCCTGAAATCGTGTGTGATGAACAAGTACGTGAATCCTGGGGAAGCCTGTAGCTCAAGGAGCAGGTTTGCGACCTGCGCCTGTATGGAACAATCCAGCGCAGAGAGAGCCTCATCCAGAATCAGCAATTTCGGATTTAGCGCCATAGCACGCGCAATCGCCACTCTCTGTTTTTGCCCGACACTGAGTTCATCCGGTCTTCGCAACACCTTTTCCAGCGGTAAACCTACGCGGTCGAGCAGTTCACGGGCTCTCTCGCCCTTTTCTCGCTTACTAAGGCGGCGTTGAACATTCAAAGGTTCGGTTACTATGTCCAAAACGGTCAGTCTCGGATTCAAGGAACTCGCGGGGCCCTGAAACACCACTTGGATCTGCGGGCGAACAGACCGCAATTGTTTTTCCTTGAAGCAGGTGATCTCATTACCGCCAAAGCGGATGCTCCCCGACGTCGGACTCTCCAGGCATGCAACACAACGTGCCAGCGTACTTTTTCCTGAACCCGACCCACCCACCAAAGCCAATGTAGTTTTCGGATAAATCACGAAGGAAACCCCTGCCAGCGCAGTCACTCTGGTACTTTTGCCAGCACCAGAGAGACCTCGCCTTTCATAGCGCTTCTGCAAATTCTCTACTGTGAGAAGTGGCTCCATATTCTCTCGCGCAGAGTCGACTCTATCACCATACATGACGCATGAAACCTTCTAAGCATCCGTGAAGGCTGAGGCCGTCGGCTCGAAGCGTACCGACCTCCTTGCATCGACGCATGGCCCTTAAATGAGCATTTTTCGCTAGAAACCGCCGGACTTGGTGAATCCTCCGCATCACTGGCAGTTGCAAACCTCACCCCAGAAAGGACAGAAGATTCTTCGTCGGTCCCCGCGGCGTACGTCACCAAAAATCCAGAATTTCAAGGGGCTTCAAGCAAAGCTAAGAGCCTTCTCGCTCTCCCCCCTGGTCATTTCAACTGGGCCAAGCGGACAACTTACACCTATTTCCCTTCATTGGAACGGAAATAAGTTAAGCTGACATTCCGTGTCGATAGTGCCCCGCAATCTTTGATGTCTCGGGAGCGCGATAGGGTTCGCATTCGCAGATCAGGCCTCAACAATCCTGATGCACTTGGTGGCCTTCTCCCTTCTGCAGGTCGTGAATCCATGGCCCCAGCAGAATAGTGGCTCGCGTTATTCGACCCTTCACCCCTTCGTGCTTGCAGTACCATACTTACGAGTTCTTCGGTAATTCTCCTCCGTTCAGATTCAGGTACTCGCCTGATTCTCCTCGCTTCGCGCCCTTGCTAACTATCGGCACATGGGATCGACGTCGCTGGGAGCGTGCGCTAGCATGCGATGGGCATTTCTCTATTTCGTCCGAGGCTCGCGGGCTCATTCTGACGTTCGCTGTGTCAATCGACGGAGGTACGAAGCATCCTCACGCTATCCCTCCGAACCGTTGTGTTCTCTCCAGGATTGCTTCTCTTTCATTTGGGGGGACAAAATTCGGCTGTAACTTCAGTTGCCTGCCTCGAAGCTCCAGTCAGAGAACAAATTATTCCTTAGAGACCTCAGTTTGGACTCTCTAAGGCCAATGGTGAGTTTACTGGAGCCGTAATTAAGGTCCTTTATCGATTGGCAGCGAACCCCGTCAATGTTATCTAACTCAGGAGCCGACAATCGGCCCGAGCTGCACAGCTGCAGCAAGTGGCCCACCCAGCCCCGCGCCTCAGAGATTTGTCATCGACTAACGCAGCGCAATATGGACGTCGCCCCGAGACTCAACGGAAGAATGGAAAAGCGTCTCCCTATCGCTGTTGTTGTGCATCTTGCCGACGTCCAAGATCATCCTGTCAAAGCGGCTGAGTTGACTTACACCGAAAACGTCAGTGCCCATGGGGCTTGCGTGATTTCTAAGCGTGCCTGGCAATCTGGCGAATCGGCACAAGTCACGTCCTTTAAAGAACAGGTTGCGCTCCGCGGGAGAGTCGTTCATTGCCACAAATGCAGCGGCGACCGATATGTTGTCGGACTAACCTTTCAAGGATGCGAAGTCACCTGGAGGACTTATCGCAACTACGCTTCGAGTTGAATCCAGCCTGCCATCGCAGCGCGCGATTCTAGGCAATGGCAATCGCAAAGCTCTGGACTAGCGGTTCGATGTTCCATTCTCGGTATTCCGGCTCAACCGCGTGTGCTGAGCCCTCTGTAGTGTAAATCCCCTACGCTGGCCAGAGCTGCTGGAGGGAAAGGGGTTGATGTTTTTGAGTTTCCTGGAGGTCGTCGCTTGTTTCGCGGGAGGCTGAAGTCCGGTGTCAGGTCTTTACCCTAGGGAATTTTGAATCGGGAGGACCAAACAAAGCAGGAAGCGGCGTCGCCAAGTCACCGTAGGACAAAGGGGAGTGGCACAATGCATCGCCGAGCATGGGTGGCAGGTATGCTGCTGGCCCTGCTATGGGCCGCGCCCGCCAGAGCGCAGAATGGAGTCATCGTACGCACGACGCTCGGTGTTCCAGGACTCCAGCTATTGTGTCTGGCGCAAAACTGCACGGTTGTTGGCGCCCTCGACGGAGCACTCAACCAAGTCTTTTTATTGACCACGTCGTTGAACCCTCAAACTCTTGTGAATACCCTGGTTTTACTTCCGGGCATCGTGAACGCTGAGGTGGATCAGGTACTCAGCCTGATTGGCGCCGCGAATCTGATTCCTTCGCCCATCCCTACCGCCCTGATGTCAGACAGAACGCTGCTCCCCTACCCTGCCAATTCAGGGACCATGGTGTGGAACAGTTACGCCGCGCAACCTGCGGCCGGGGTCGTGGAGGTCCAGGACGCACCAAGTCAGTTCCATGTAACAGGGACTGGCATTGTGGCTGACATTGATACCGGCGTCGATCCGAATCACCAAGCCCTTCAGGGCGTTTTGCTGCAGGAGCGAGGAACGCGACGTTTACGGTGAATACCAGTGCCGTGACCGCATCGACTTCTGTAACCATCACCGCGTCTTATGCCGGATCACGCCAAACTGCTGCCCTCAACGTGACTCCTTCAGGAACACCCACGGTACGTACGCGCTCACGATCACTGGTGGTTCGGGCAATCTCAGTCACTCCGCCACGGTCCAAGTCACTGTGGACTAGGAAGACTGCGGGTGACCAGCCCCTTCCAATCAATCAGGCCTGACGGCATTCTATGAACTCGATCAGGTGTGCAATCGTTGGCGCCATGGGTCAAAGCCCATGGGTCAAAGCAAGGACGATTTTGGGCGTACTAGAACTTGTAAATTCTTCTCGTCGTGCAAAAAACTCAGAGCGGCCACCTGCCGGCCAAGATTCTCTATCTCTAACTATTTCAAGTGGATTCATCACGTCCTGGACTGGCAGGTGGCTTGCCTTTATGTCAATACGACGCGGGATGACCACCTGAGGTGATTCATGGGAAAAAATACTGCCGCGATGCAATCTGCCTCTCTAGTCCAGGCTCCGGCACAAAAGCCCCTTCTAAGCTGTTTCGGAACGCACCGGATGCCGCCGCTGCAGAAGAACAGCGTGCTTCAACCGCTCTGTTACGAGCATCATGTTGAAATGAGGCTTACCCAATTGCTGCTACAAACCGGTAATGAGCCAGCGCAGACTCTGGTGTATGCCTGTCCGGAGCGCAATTGCTTCGTCCACTACAATAGCTCACGCGGATACTTCATGGTCACGGACAATGGGAATGGGATCGACCGAGACATGATGCCTGAGGTCTGGTGTTCGCGAGATGGGCTGCCTATGTATCTAGCTGAAGTTTTGCAGGCGCAGAGAAGCTTCCGGCTATGGAGATGCCCCCGATGCAATTCGAGCCGCAGAAATAGTGACGAGCTTTCGCATGCCCCTGCCGCCTGAAACACTCCGGCCATCAAAAGGAAAATAGGAGCTAAAGGGAGCCACTACGGTGATCGCGCTATTCAGATTCTGAAGATGGCAGTCCTCCTGCCTTTCTGGAGGTCGCAGGGTGCTAGGCTACGCTTCTATCCTTGGTGGTTGCGGTTGCGAAACATATCGCGCCTCCAAACGATAGCCATAGAACACAGCTGCTGTTCTTCTGCCTTGACCGACTCGAGGACCAGATACACTTTGTCCGCACTGTTGGCCTTTCCCGACACGCACTGGTATTGGCCTGGCGCGATCTGTTGGGATTTGGTGAACTCATCTAGCTGGAGACCCGGTGGGTGGGGTGATCTTGCATGAGGAACACGACACAGATTCGGAGGTTCCGGTTCAATCAGGTCGCTCCGACTACTAGTTTTTCGGATTCTTGACCGTGGGGTGGGGCATGAATCGGTATCCGATGCCTCTGACCGTAAGCAGGTAGCGCGGTGTTGCAGGCTCTTCTTCGATATAACGACGCAGACGCACTATGAAGTTGTCGATGGCGCGTGTGTCCGTGTCTTCGCGCAGATTCCAGACTTCCTGCAGTATTTGCTTTCGAGAGACGGGACGGCCGCTATTGTTAATGAGGCACCGAAAGAGGTCGGATTCCATCATGGTCAGCGGAATGACTTGTTTGCCCACGCGCAGCTGCAGGTTCTGAAAATCTACGACTTTGTCGTCGAAGCTGAAAATTTCCGGCGAAGGTAAATCGGTGCTTGGCCGGAGGTCTTCGACGGGCGCCGATTTGGCTGAGCTCTGCCAATTCTTGCGGCGCAAGAGGCTCTCGACTCGCGCCATCAAAATGGCAAGATTGAAAGGTTTCGGTAAATAGTCATCTGCACCGGATTCAAACCCCTTGAGGACATCTTCTGGTCGGCCGCGGGCAGTTAGCATGAGCAACGGAGTATAGTTCTGGGCTTTGCGTAATTCGCGAGCGACCAAAAAACCGTCCTTGCCCGGCAGCATCACATCCAGGACCAGAGCGTCGAAGATTTCGCCCTGCTTCAGCAGGCGTTTCAGGGCATCCTCGCCATTGTCGCTGATCTCGACCGAGTGCCCTTCGGCTTCGAGATTGAAGCGTAGGCCCTCGGCGAGATGGGCTTCGTCCTCGACGATGAGGATGCGGCTCATGCCTGGTAGACCCTGGGAAGACGGATGGTGAATGTGCTGCCGCGCCCTTCTCCTTCACTCTCGGCAAAGGCGTCGCCACCGTAACGGCGGGCAATGGAGCGCACGATGAACAGGCCAAGGCCAGTTCCCTTCACCTTGTCTGTCTTGGAGTTTGACGCGCGGTAAAAGCGTTTGAAGATTCGTTTCACTTCGTTGCGCGGAATACCGATGCCGCTATCGTGTACGCGTAGCAAGACCGTGTCGATGTTTGGTGTGAGCAGGTCCACGACGATATCTTTTTTTTCGCCGGAGTATTTGATGGCATTGTCGAGCAGATTGAACACCGCGGTGCGGAGTTCTTCAGGGTTCCCCAAGACCACGATTTCTTCAAGCGGCGTCGCGCCAAGACTCAACACTTCTGGAGAAAGGTTTTGACGCAGGCGCGCGAGCGCGAGGACTTCACGCACAACGGCGGAGAATTGCACTTCCTGCCAGTTCTTTCGCTCGCTCGCATGCCTCACTTCCCCAGCCTTCAGAACCTGTTCGACAGTTCCAAGGAGCCGGTCGGTATCATCAAGCATGATGCGATAAAACTCGCGGCGCTTTGCTTCATCCAGGTTGCGACTCGCGAGCGTTTCCAGGTACAGCCGGATGGAAGCGATCGGTGTTTTTAGTTCGTGCGTGACGGCATTGAGAAAGCTGTCTTGCTGCTCATTTCGCCGAATCTCCCGGACAAGAAAGATCGTGTTGATGACCAGTCCGGCGATCAGCAAGCCAAAGAAGATGATGCCGAGCACCAGGGGAACTACTTGACGCCAGTGGAAGATAATCCAACTGACGTTAAGTACGATCGTTAAGGCAACGAGACAAGCCCCAAGCGCGATAAAGAATGCGATTGCTTTGGTTCGGCGCGTGATGCGCATGACGCCTTAGTTTACGCCAGGGTTGCGTCAGCGCCACCTAAGAAGGTCTGTGACAACGGTTGCTGGCGTTCCCGATCCCAAGCGCTATTCGGGTGAGGCGGGTGAGGCGCGGCTCAGTCGCCGCTGGGCAGCGCGACAGGAGCAGGCGTTCGGGTAGCGTCCGGAGGCATCGCGGTATGTCGCTCGCCGGCTTGTCCATGGTGGGCGAGTTTATGACGCTTGACGTCCCGCGCCAGGCCGAGCGCTCGTAAAACACAAATACCGTACCAGTTCATGTCGATTTCATACCAGGTTATTCCGTGACGCGCCGATTGCGGAACCGCATGGTGATTGTTGTGCCACCCTTCGCCGAAGGTAAGCAGGGCGACCCATAGACTGTTCTTGGAGGTATCGTCTGTCAAGAACCGCCGCGACCCCCACATGTGCGTCGCAGAGTTTACCAGCCAGGTGGCGTGAAGGCCGACTACGGTTCGCAAAAACACTCCCCACAATAGGAAGGGCCAACCACCGATGGCAAAGAGTGCGATGCCAAGCACGGTGAGCGGAACCCAGTGCCACTTGGTGATCCAGAGATGAAACTTGTCCTTTCGCAGATCGGGAACAAAAGGCAACAGCTCTTTGGCATTGCTGTGCATGGCCTGCCCCGTCAGAATCCAGCCCATGTGCGCCCATAGGCCGCCATCCTGAGGAGAGTGCGGGTCACCTTCTTTGTCGGTGTTTTGGTGGTGGACGCGGTGCGTGGCTACCCAAGCAATTGGTCCGCCTTCAAGGGCCAGCGTCCCGCAGACGGTCAGAAAATGTTCCATCCACTTCGGCGTCTTGTAGCCGCGATGGGTGAGCAAGCGGTGGTAGCCCATGCCGATGCCGAGACTTCCGGCGACCCACCAGAGGGCTAGCCCTAAGGCAAGGGCTTTCCAGGTAAAAAAGAACAACGCGGCGATTGCACCGATATGAAACGCCAGCATGAAAAGGGAGGTGGTCCAATTAATGGGTTGAGAAAATGTTTTGTCGTGGCCTAGGGTGCTCATGAATCGAAAGTAGCACGCGTGGCGCTGGGCTTCTGTAATAGTTGTGTAATCCCTGGGTGGGAAGTTCCATGAACTTGTGGCGAAAACGTTAAGACCAATCTAACCTTACGTTCGCTGTCCGTCCGGGCAATGGCTCCCTCGAACCAGGCCGCTTGAAATCGCAAACCGCTGCAGGCCCAAGAGTTACCCCCGAGTCTAAAATGACGCGCGGATGTGGCCCAAAAACGAAGACAAATAGCGTATACTGGGAGGGCACAAATGCCAGAACAAAGGTACCGTCACCCGAGCGCGTCGGGATGAACGTGGTTGTCATGGCGGTGGCCGCGGCGAGTCTACCGCCAGGGTTGCAATTCGGATCCCGCCTTTCTTGTTTGCCACAACCGTTCCTAGGCTTTCCTTGGCCGCGGTGTGGTGTGCAGGAAGGGCCAGCTATTTGAGACAAAAACCACTTGGGGGGAAAACGCTTGGCTCTGTTCATTCAGGAAAAGCACGATCTGGTCGGCAACCTCATCAACCTCGGTAAAAGCCGCGGCTACGTGCTCAATGAAGAAGTGAACGATGTCCTTTCTGCTGAGGAGCACACCACCGAAGAGGTCGACAATCTCTTTTCCACTTTCGAGCGTGACGGCACCGAAATTTTCGAAGATATTTCCGCAGCGAAAGCCGCGCACACAACGCTCGAAGTCACGCAACGAATCGAACTCGGCCCCAGGAACGACGCCATCCATGAGGAAGAAACCGAGATCGAACGGCCGGTGCACTCCGTCCAGAAGAGCACCGATCCGGTTAGCACCTACTTGCGTGAAATGGGCGTGGTGCCGCTTTTAAACCGCGAGACCGAGATTGCTCTCGCCAAGCGCATGGAACGCGGCAAGTTGCGCGTGTTGAAGACCGTCTCGCGTTCGCCACTGGTGGCCAAGGAATTAATCGCTGTGGGCGCAGAGCTTCGCAAGGGCGCGCTTTCCATCAAGAGAATCGTCCACCTCCAAGAAGAAGACCTGACCGACGACAAGATCGAAGAAAAGTTGCGGCAAACGCTGAAGACCATCAGCCAGCTTGAGAAACTCTGCGAGTTAGGACGAAAGCAGAGGGTGAAGCTGGAAAACACCGCGAAGTCCGATAAGCAAGCACATCTGCGGGCGCGGCGCCGTCTGGGCCGCACGCGCATTGAGATTTCGCTCCTGATCCGCTCCATCGAATTCAACGACGCCGAGAAGAAGCGCCTTATTGATACTCTGCGGCTCTCGGCCGAGCGGCTGCATACACTCGACCGTGAGATTGCTAGGTTGGAACGCCGCGTAAGCTCCGCCCGTGCCGACAGCGCAAACGGAGCTCGTGATGAGCTGCGTTCGCGCCGGACGGAACGACGGGACATCGAGGAATCGAGCGAAGTTGGTTTTGACGCTCTGAAGCGCGCGCTCACAGCCATCCGTCGCGGTGAAGCGGAAACCGAACTCGCAAAAACGGAGCTAACGGAGGCCAACCTCCGCCTGGTCGTCTCCATCGCCAAAAAATATACGAACCGCGGCATGCAGTTCCTCGATTTGATCCAAGAGGGCAATATCGGACTCATGAAGGGCGCCGACAAATTCGAATGGCGCCGCGGATACAAGTTCTCCACCTATGCGACCTGGTGGATTCGCCAGGGGATCACTCGCGCCATAGCCGATCAGGCCCGCACTATCCGCATTCCCGTACACATGATTGAGACGATCAACAAGCAGGCTCGCACCAGCCGCCAACTGGTGCAAGAACTTGGACGTGAACCAACTTCCGAGGAGCTCGCCAGACGTATGGATCTTTCCCTCGATGCGGTGTGCAAAACGAAGAAGATCGCGCAGCAGCCTATGTCTTTCGAAACGCCAATCGGTGAAGACGAGGAGTCTCATCTGGGTGATTTCGTCGAGGATAAAGGCGTTGTTTCGCCGTCGGATGCGGCCATTCATCTCAATTTGAAGGAGCACCTGGCTTCCGTGCTGAAGACCCTGACACCGCGCGAAGAAAGAATCATCAAGATGCGCTTTGGCCTGGAAGACGGCAACGAACTGACGCTGGAGCAAGTGGGCCAGTCGTTTGCCGTTACGCGGGAACGAATTCGCCAAATCGAAGCCAAGGCACTGCGAAAGCTGCGGCATCACTCGCGATCGAGACGGTTCCGAGTCTTTCTTGAAAGCTCTTATTGAGAAGTGGTGGCCTGCGGGCTGCCCACCGAAACAACTTGAGCGATTCGTGTGAATTCAGCAGGTAGGCAACCGCCGGCCCGATCTGAAAAGCCGAGAATCATTGACGAGTGATCTGGACTCCCCGTCCAAGCAATTCGCCTCCGAGTGTAAATTCTGTGTTAAGAAGTTTCTAGCTATCGCGTCTTAGGTTGTAGAAGAGCCGAGGAGGGATACTTGGCGGCCGCGATAGGAACCATCATGGTGACAGAAGCAGCCGGAGAGCTTGAGGAAGTCTTTCGTGCACACCAGTCTTGTGTCCTCAAAGCCGCGTACCGCGTAACTGGAAGTATGGCTGACGCCGAAGACGTAGCGCAATCTGTCTTCCTCCGATTGGCTCGCGGGACCATCGACCACGGCCGTATCTCCAATCTTCAGAGTTACTTACACAGGTCAGCGGTGAACGCCGCGCTGGATCTCATTCGGTCGCGGGGCCATCGCGAGGTGGTCCCCGTGGAAGCGGCGGACGAACTACCAGCGAATCCTAGTCTGTCGCCGGAGCGCGCGCATTCGTCAATGGAAATAAAGAATTGGCTTCGCGGAGAGCTTGCCCGGCTGAGTCCCCGAACTGCCGAGATGTTTACCCTGCGCTATATCGAAGGTCTGGACAACCCCGAGATTGCCAGAATGATGAACACCTCGCAGGCGGTGGTCGCCGTGACCCTGCATCGGACGCGCGCGCGGTTGAGGAAGAGCCTTCGTGGTTTTAGGAAAGGTGCATCATGAATTTTTTTCGATCAAAGCAAGACGCTCGTCTGGATCAAGCCATCTCCGAACTCCGCGCGGCAGAGCCCGACGCGAAGACGCTGTCGGCCTCTGCCGAGCGGGTGTGGCAGAAGCTGCAAGCGGGCGTCGGCGAGGAAGCCACAGCCACAGCACTGCAGCCCATCCGTGGCTGCGCCGATATTCGTCTGATGTTGCCGGCTTTTCATCAGCAAGAGCTGCCTCCAGCTCGCGCGCTTATCGTGGAAGACCATCTGAGGGAATGCGTGTCGTGCCGTTCCTATGCTCACGGCCGCGCCGTTGACGGAAAGACCAGCAGCAACTGGCGGATGGAGCCGGCGTCGCGCGGTTTCCAATGGAGTTTTGGCAGTTTGTCTTTCGCGGCAGCCGCATTGGCGGTATTGGTTGCGGTGGTTTGGACTGGATATAGCTGGTACATCGCGGGCCCTCCTGGCAGCCGCGCGCGCATCGACTCCATCGCAGGGCAAGCGTATCGCATTGGATGGAGTGGCGAGAGCGCATTGAAGCAGGGTGATGAAGTCTCGCAGGGCGAATTCATACGCACGGCGGCAAACTCTCATGCCACGGTGAGGCTCTTCGACGGTTCGAAAGTGGAAATGAATCAGCGCGCTGAGTTCGCTGTCAGCGCGGACCGCCGCAACACCACTATCCATCTCGACCAGGGCAGCATCATTGTGCAGGCCGCGCATCGTAAGACCGGGCATTTATATGTTAGCGCTCCGGATTGCACGGTGGCTGTCACCGGCACGGTCTTTTCCGTAAACTCGGGCACAAAAGGCTCGCGCGTGTCCGTGATTGAAGGGGAAGTTCGCGTCAAGCACGCAGGCGCGGAATCCATTCTGCATTCGGGCGATCAGGTGGCGACCACGCAGAGCGTCGGGCGTGTTCCCGTCAGCCAAGAGATCAGCTGGAGCAGCGATCTCGATCACGAACTCGCTTTGCTTGCAGAGGTTACCAAGCTTCGGACGAGACTCGAGACCATCCAGACGCCAGGTCCGCGCTATGAAAGCAAAATTCTTCCGTTGCTGCCTGCGGATACCGTTCTATATGTCGGCATTCCGAATCTTGGAAATGCACTGCAGCAGGCCAACCAGATCTTCCAGGAGCAGCTCGCGCAGAGCAAAGTTCTGCAAGACTGGTGGAACAAGAGCGGCAACTCGAATCAACATCCGACTCCCGCGGAGTTGATTGGGCAAATTCAAGCCATAAGCCAGTACTTGGGCGACGAAGTGGTGATCACTTTCAGGGCCAGCCCAGGGGCTCAGGAACACGGGCCATTGATGCTAGCGGAGGTGCGTCAGCCCGGGCTTAAGAATTTCCTAGAGAATCATCTGGCTGCGACGCTTGCGAACAAGCAGGGCACATCAGACCTGCACGTCTTCGATCAGCAATCGCTCTCCTCCCTCGCGGTGGGTGAGCGAGGGATGATCATGCTGGTCAGGCAGAACATGCTGGTCGTCGGTGGCGACGCTACTTCAGTCCAGGAGATGAGCGCGCAACTCGACGCCGGAGCAACTCAATTTGCAGCAACCGACTTTGGCCAAAGAATCCTGAATGTTTACAGCCGGGGTACGGAAACTCTGGTCGCTGCGAATCTCGGCCAGATTCTGAACGCTTCACACACCCAGCAACAAGATTCAGCAGTGCTTCAGAATAGCGGCTTCAACGACGTAAAGTATTTAATTGCCACGCGCGGCGAAACTTCTAACCATGGAGACAACCGCATCACACTCGAATTCAGCGGCCCGAGGCGCGGCATCGCTTCCTGGCTGGCCGCTCCCGCTCCTGTGGGCTCACTCGACTATGTTTCCGCCAACGCCGGTGCGGCGGTCTCTTTCGTTGCGAAGCAGCCCGCGCTCATGTTCGATGATCTCTTCAGCACCATCGGCGCTTCGGAACCAAACTTCGGCAAGAGTTTGGCTGAGGCCAACGCGGAACTTGGCCTAAGTATTCGTGACGACCTCGCAAGTGCCCTGGGCGGAGAGGTCACCCTGGCTCTCGATGGCCCAGTCCTCCCCACCCCTTCCTGGGTAGCCATCCTCGAGGTTAACCAATCGGGGGCTCTCCAGCTAGCCATCGAGAAGATGGTGCAGGCTGCTAACCGGGAAGCGCAAAAATCAAATCAGCCCGGATTAACGCTGAATCAAGCACAGGCCGGTGGCCGAACGTTTTACACGATCCAATCGCAAGTTGCGGGGCTTTCGACCGAATACGATTATACGTTCGCGGACGGATACATGATCGTGGCGCCTTCGCGTGCGCTGCTCCTCGCCGCCATTGAAACCCACGCGAATGGCACATCGCTAGCTCGGTCCGCTTCGTTCCGCGCGCTGCTGCCGAGCGACAATCAAGCAAACTTTTCGGGGATGATATATCAAAATCTCAGCCCGATTTTGAAGCCGCTGGCTTCGCAGCTGAATTCCGGGCAGTTGGCGGTGCTTCAGCAGTTGGCGGCGGACTCCAAGCCGAGCGTAATGTGCGCTTATGGAGAGAACGATCGCATCGAGGTGGCCAGTAGCGGCAAGTTGCTGGACTTAAATCCGGCTTTCCCAACGTTGCTACACTTGCTGGGCATGTCAGAACATGGAACTTCACGGTAGGCTAATCCGTAATAAGCTGTAGATGATGACCCCAACCATTGAGCTCGATGGGCTGGAAGTGCAACTCGGTGGCCGAACGATACTGCATGGGCTCACCGGCGTTCTGAAGAGTCGCGCCATCGGGCTGCTGGGACCCAACGGCGCTGGAAAATCCACGCTCATCAATACGCTGCTTGGTTTCCATGTCCCATCCAGGGGCAGCGCGCGCATGCTCGGCTTCAACTCTCACACCAGCGGCAAAGCCCTTCGTTCGCTCGTCGGCTATATGCCGGAGAACGATGCTTTTATTTCGAAAATGTCCGGGGTCCGCTTTGTCCGCTATATGGCGGAGATTTCCGGCCTGCCCTCCGAGCAGGCGATGGAGCGCGCGCACGAAGCGTTCGTCTACGTCGGCTTGGGCGAAGCGCGTTATCGCCCGGTGGGGACGTATTCTCTCGGCATGAAACAACTGGCGAAGTTGGCGCAGGCGATTGCACACGGGCCCAAGGTTCTGATTCTGGATGAACCAACGAACGGCATGGACCCGCCGGCACGTAAACGCTTAATTGAACTTATTCGCGAAATCCGCGAGGCCAGCGATATTTGTTTGCTGCTCTCCTCTCATCTTCTGCGCGATGTGGAAGAAACCTGCGACGAAGTGTTGATCCTTCGGAACGGAAAAATCGCCTCCATCTGTAACCTCGTGGAGGAGCGCCGCGCGAATCGCAAATTCCTCGAGTTGGAAACGCTCGGCGCCGAGGCAACCTTCACAACCGCCCTTGAGAGCATTGGTTGCGAGTGTGCAGTTTTCAGCAGCGGACGTATCAAGATTGTGATGCCGGACGGCGTTGAAATCAGAGAAGTCTTTAAGGTCGCGGCGGATCGAGGTGTCCAGATTCGCCGCATGAATCACCGCCGCGATTCGCTCGAAGACATCTTCCTCAATGCCATGGAACAGACGGGAGCGGCCGATGGCCGTCTATAAACGCCGATACAACTCCTACACCGGCTCGCTGACGCCGGCGTGGTCGCGTTTTTTCGTTCTGACGCGCTTCGCTTTCGTCGATCTTTTCAAGTCCCGCTTTTTCGTTCTCCTGCTGATTCTTTGCATCGTTCCTTGCCTGCTTTCTGCCGGATACATCTTCGTTGCGAACAACAAAACGGTGCAATTGTTGATGCAATTGCGCTCAGGCGATTTCTTCGTGGTGGAAAACCAATACTTCATCGTCATCATGATCATACAGGCCGAGGCAGCTTTTCTTTTGAACTGCTGGGTCGGCCCCGTCCTGATCGCTGGAGATCTAACCAATGGTGCTCTTCCGCTTTTTCTAAGCCGCCCTTTCAGCCGCGTCGACTATGTTCTTGGAAAACTTGCCGTGCTGGGTTTGCTGCTCTCCGCCGTGACTTGGATTCCTTGTTTGCTGTTGTTTAGTCTACAGTCCGGGTTGGCGCACGACGGCTGGATCTGGTCGCACCTTTGGATGATCTTACCCATGGTGTTGTGCTCCGCGATTTGGATTCTGATGCTTTCCCTCCTTTCCCTGGCGGTGTCGGCGTGGGTCAAGCTGCGCATTGTCGCTACCGGCGTGATCTTCATTATATTTTTCATCCCCGCGGGCCTCGGTGAGATGTTCAACCACATCATGGGCACCTATTGGGGTGCGCTCCTGAATTTCTCATATATGTTCCGGATTATCTTGGAGAGAGGATTTCGTGACCCGTACAGGTTGCTGGACCTGAGCGGCCGTAACGAAATTCCCGTTGCTGCGGCCTGGAGTGCCCTGATGGTTGTCTGCTTGCTTTCGCTCGTCATTCTCAATGCGCGCTTGCGAGCTCGCGAGACGGTACGTGGATGACGCCAGACGCTCGCCAAATCGTATTCGACAACGTCTCCAAGTTTTACGGGGAAGTTCTCGGCGTGAACAAGGTGAATTTCTCCGTCGATCCGGGGATTACCAGCCTCGTCGGCCCCAACGGTTCGGGCAAAACCACGCTGATGAACTTGCTGACCGGCCTGATCAAACCATCCCATGGCGCGATTTACGTCCTCGGTCTTACGCCGCAGCAACCCGTCGAGTTTTTCCGACAGGTCGGATACTGCACGCAGTTCGACTCTTTCCCTCCCGGCACGAACGGCTACGATTTCATTTATTGGCCGCTGCGGCTCCACGGTTTCGGTCACGACCAAGCCACGAAGCTTACAGACGAGGCCCTCGAGCGCGCTGGTATGGCGCCGGTGGCCCGACGCAAAGTGGCGGGCTACAGCAAAGGGATGCGTCAGCGCATTCGCCTGGCGCAGGCCATTGCGCATCATCCGTCTGTGTTGGTTTTGGACGAGCCGCTCAACGGCCTCGATCCCATGGCTCGCGCCGAATCGATCGCATTGTTCGAAGCCATCGCGAAACAGGGGATGCACGTCATCATCTCCAGCCATATTCTAGAGGAAGTCGACCGCATCTCCGACCGCGTCGTGTTGATGAGCAGCGGCTACGTGGTTGCCGAGGGTCAGATTAAAGAGGTTCGCCGCGAAGTCCGCGATCATCCCATGCAGATCCTGGTCCGTTGCTCGAATGCGGCGAAGCTGGCGTCCGCGGCCTTCGAACTGGATCATGTCGTCGAAGCAAAGATTTTGGCGGATGGCCAAAGTGTGCTGGTGCGCACGCGCGACGCCGAGCAATTCTCGCTGCTTCTCAACAAAATCGTGTCCAGCGGCTTGGTCGAAGTGGATGCGGTGGCACCGGCCGACGACGACGTGAATTCCATCTATCAATATCTCATCGGATCGGATGGCGGACCAGCATGAGCATTCAAGAATCAGTAGCTCGCGCCCAAACCACGTTCAAAGAACAACCGTGGCGGCTGTTTGCGAGCCAGATTTCCGTCCTGGTGCGCAACGAAGTTCGCCGCAACCTCTTCACGCGGCGCAGGATTTGGGTTTACCTGCTTGCTTTGATACCGGTCATCATCATCCTCCTCCACTACTTTCTGGACAAAAATGCCAGCCCTTCCCAGCTCGAGGAAGACACCTTTGTTCTCGCTGGAATTGTGCAGCTCTATTATCTCCGGCTGGGGATCTTTTTCGCTTGCATGGGGATTTTTACGTGGCTTTTCCGCGGCGAAATGGTGGAGCGCACTCTTCACTATCAATTTCTTGTGCCGGTTAGAAAAGAGGTCTTGGTGGTTGGAAAATTTCTTGCCGGTGCAATTATTTCCATTGCGCTGTTTGAAGCGGCGCTTCTCGCTTGCTTCTACCTCACCTATAGCCGGCTGGGGTCAACGGGGAGATCGTACGTCTTGGACGGCCCGGGCCTCAGCCAATTGGGTTCCTATCTTCTTGTGACCGCCCTCGCGTGTGTCGGATATGGCGCCATGTTTCTCGCTCTCAGCCTTCTTTTCAAGAATCCCATCATCCCCGGAGCCATGTTGATGGGCTGGGAGGCGTTCGCTCCGATTTTTCCTGCCTGGGCACAGCGGTTGAGCGTCACTTTCTATTTGAAGCATCTCTGCCCGGTCAAACTGCCCGTCGATGGCCCGATGGCGATTTTCACGATTGTCGCCGAACCTGTCTCGCCGTTCATCGCCATCTTTGGCTTGCTGTGCCTTACCGTCGCGATCCTTGTCATGTCCTGTTTTCTCATTCATCGCCTCGAGGTCACCTACACGGCCGAGTAGACGCGCGACACTTAGGCGATCGCTCTTGGATTCGCTGCCGCTCCATGGGAAGGTGTGGAGCTGACCTTCTGATTGCCACACCATCCCGGGCTGTATATTTCGCCTTGGAGATGCCTTTTTCCGTTAACGAGCCGAACCCTGCAATTCGCCGGCTTGGAGAAATACTGTTGATGGGCGTCTTTATAGGAGGCGATATGAGGAAGTTCTTCACACTCCCATCCCATGCTTCTGCCCATCGGAGAGACGGCGGAATTCCGCATCCACAAGGACAAGATCCTCCTTCGCGTGATGGAGTCGGATGACAAAGTGCGCGAGTACCTTGTGGTTTTCCATGGCCCCGCGAACGGACGTCGAACAGAGCCAGTCCGCATCGGCGCACGCTGTTCGCTAGCAATCCCATGGCTCCCCACCTGGGTTCGGTTTGAGCTTGGCCTGCGGAATTGAGCGATTCCCGCCGCAGGCCCGGCTCGCCCGTACCATGGAAAGTAAGTTCCTACTGGTCATTACCTTTCCTGCGCCACAGAATACGTCCGTCTTGTCCGCCCGGCTCTCTTGACAGACCATGGATATTGGCCGGGAAATGCCCGGTCTCTGGTCCATGGCATGACACCCCTTCTCGAAGTCCAAGGTCTCCATGTCGCTTACGCCGACCGCATGGGCGAATTCTGCCCGGCGCTCGCGGGTGTCAGTTTCGATCTCGGTTCCGGTGAAATCCTCGCCATAGTTGGAGAATCCGGTTCTGGCAAGAGCACCCTCGCCGCTGCTCTCCTCCGGCTTCTTCCGTCAAACGGGAAAATCCAGCAAGGCACAGTCCTGTTCGAGGGAAAGAATCTTCTAGATGCTTCTCCTCAAGACCTGCGGCGAATTCGCGGCGGACGCATCGGCCTGATCTTTCAAGAACCCTCCTCCTCGCTCCATCCAACCATGCGGGTTGGCCAGCAAGTCAGCGACGTTTTGGCCGCCCACGAATCTTTGGGTAGGCGCACTCTAAGCGAACGGACAAACCAACTTCTCGCGACCCTGTTTCCCGCGGACGCCGCACGCATTTCTGTCTCCTATCCCCACGAGTTGAGCGGCGGCCAGCGCCAGCGGGTGCTGATCGCGCAAGCGATCACCTGTGGGCCTTCCCTCCTCATTGCCGATGAACCGACTGCGTCGCTCGATCCCACAACGCAACAGGAAATCCTGCAACTCTTCGAAACCCTTCGGCAGAACCTTGGCCTCGCTATAATCCTGATCACCCACAATCCCGCACTGCTCGCGAGCCTCGCAGATCGCCTACTCGTCCTCTACGCGGGGCGTGTCGCCGAAATAGGTCCAACAGCGCAAGTGCTCGCCGCGCCCAAGCATCCTTACACAGCAGCTTTATTGAGATGCCTGCCCTCGGATTTCGCTAAAAGCCAAGGAACGCGCAAAGCCAAGTTGCAGGTAATCCCGGGAGATGCTCCAGACCTTTCCTTGCACGCGCAGGGCTGCCGATTTGAGCCTCGGTGCGCCGTAAGAATGGAAATGTGCAAATCCGACGAACCGGAGGCCGTTGCCGTCGGCGAACGGCACGAAGTTTCCTGCTTCAAATTTCCAGGCTGAGCTTAGGAACGAACACATGCGGCCGCTTTTGAGAGTCGAAAATCTCGTAAAGCATTACGCGGCCGGGCGACCTAGCCCGCCGAAAAACAAATTTCCCGCACTGGACGGTGTGTCGCTATCCATTCGGGCCAGGACAACTTTGGCACTCGTTGGCGAATCCGGCTCCGGAAAAAGCACGCTCGCTAGATGCATCGCGTGTCTTGAACATCCCAGCTCAGGAAGCATCTGGTTTGAAGGAGTCGACGTCGCGGGTCTCCATGAGAATCAACAACGCCTTCTGCGTCCACAGATTCAACTCGTGTTCCAGGATCCCGCAAGCTCGCTCAATCCGCGTTGGACCGCCCTCGAGATTGTCAGCGAGCCATTTTTTGTGCAGGGGCGATTCAGCAAGCAGGAGCGCAGCGATAAAGCCTGCGCCTGGCTGGATCATGTGGGCATTTCACGGAAAATGGTTAGCCGAAGAGCCGACGAACTCAGCGGCGGACAAAAACAGCGCCTCGCCATCGCCCGCGCTCTGGCGCTCGAGCCAAAACTAATCGTCCTGGATGAGGCGCTCTCCGCGCTCGATTATTCCGTACAAGCCCAAATCTCCAATCTCCTGCTCGAGTTGCAATCCTCTCTCGGTTTGACCTATCTTTTCATTACCCACGATTTTGCCATGGCCGCTCACCTTGCCGACGAGATCGCTGTGATGGACCACGGCCGCATCGTCGAGTCGGGTCCTGCTGAAAGAATTCTGCGTTCCCCTGGCCACCATGCCACCCGTTCTCTGCTCGCCGCCACACCTCGCGTGCCAGAAACGCCAACCATATTGGTGAACTTCTGATGCGCTACTTCTTGCGCAGAGCCCTCCACGCCGTCTTTCTGCTTTTCGGCGTATCCCTTCTCACCTTTCTATTTTCTGCTCTGACGCCGGGAAACTATTTTGATGAGATGCGCTTGAATCCGCAGATCTCTAAAGCAACCGTCGCTGCCTTACGCGCGCAATATCAACTGGATCGCCCTCTTCCCGTCCGCTATCTCCACTGGCTGAATGCCGTCGCTCACGGCGAACTCGGTTTCTCCTTCGCCTACAACAGCCCCGTCGGCCCGATTCTCTGGGTTCGCGCGCGCAATACTCTCCTTCTGACCATAACGGCCATGCTGCTCGCTTGGCTTTTGGCCCTACCGCTCGGAGTCTGGAGCGCCTCCAGACTCGGCCGCGCTCCCGACCGTATCCTGTCGGGGACCACCGCGACTCTTCTCGTCATTCCCGAGCTCGTCCTCGCTCTGGGCCTATTGATTTTGGCGGTCCGCACACACTGGTTTCCCACTGGCGGCCTCGTCTCCGTCGGCTTCGAATCCGTGTCGCCACTTCAAAAACTCCAAGACCTCGCTTCGCACATGGTGCTCCCAGTTACTGCGCTGGTCCTCGGAACTCTTCCGATGCTCGTGCGGCATGTCCGCGCTTCCGTCGCGGAAGCTCTCCAGGCTCCCTTTCTTCGAGCGGCTGTCGGTCACGGAATTCCCCGCCGCAAACTCCTCTATGGCTACGCACTTCGTGCCGCCGCAAATCCCCTCATCTCGCTTTTCGGATTCAGCGTGGGCACGCTCTTGAGCGGCTCGTTGCTCGTCGAGGTCGTCATGAGCTGGCCCGGTGTCGGTCCACTCCTGGTCGAAGCCATTCTGGCCCGCGATCTTTTCGTGGTTATAGGCGGCGTCTTGCTCTCGATGATTTTCCTGGTTGGCGGAAATCTCTTGGCGGACGCGCTCCTCTATTGGGCCGATCCCCGCATTCGCACCGCAGCGAGCGCCAAATGACGCAGCGTCGCAAACTCACGAGATGGCTCATCGTCCTGGTATTCCTCCACGGAGTCGTCGCTGCTGCGGGATTCTTCGCGCCGTACGATCCCGTCGAGCAAGACCGCGAGCGCCCCTATCTTCCTCCCATGCGCATTCATTTGATCGATGCGTACGGCCACTTCCATCTTCGCCCCTTTTTTTATCCTCTTCGTTTGCGAAAAGGTTCCTTCGACCAATACGAAGAAGACACCGCAAGCGCCGTCCCGCTGCGCTTTTTCACGCGCGGTGCCGACTACCGTCTGCTGCGTCTTGTCCCTTCGCGCCTGCATCTGTTCGGCGCTACCGTCGCCGCCAGAGTCTATCTCCTGGGGAGCGACGCCTACGGCCGCGATCAACTCTCGCGCATTCTGTACGGCGGACAAGTCTCCCTTCTCGCCGGCCTCCTTGGCGCTGGGGTTACTCTGCTTCTCGGCGCGCTGATCGGCATGGCCGCGGGCTACTACGGCGGCTGGCGAGACGATCTCCTAATGCGCGCCGCAGAACTTTTCCTCGCGCTTCCTTGGCTCTATCTTCTCTTTGCGCTCCGCGCGTTTCTGCCTCTCACCGTCAGTCCTTTGGAAGCCTTTCTACTCGTCGTGGTCGTCACTGGCATGGTCGGCTGGGCGCGCCCCGCTCGTTTGGTCCGGGGAGTTGTCCTCAGCGTAAAGGAACTTGACTTCGTCCGCGCCGCACGCGGCTTCGGCGCCTCCGACCTTTACCTGCTGCGCAGCCACATTTTGCCGGAAACAGCCAACGTATTGCTCACGCAGGCCGCGATTCTCGTGCCCCAATTCGTCCTCGCGGAAATGACGCTGTCTTTTCTCGGCCTCGGCGTGCCAGAACCCATGTCCAGCTGGGGAAATCTACTGGCGTCCCTGCAGCAGTACAGTGTGCTCGTCTCCTACTGGTGGATGTACCTGCCCGCTCTGGCAATCGTCCCGTTCTTTCTCGGATACCTGGGTCTCGCAAGCGCATTGCAGCAGCGCTCCAGCGCGTACAAGATAGATGGGGAGAGTGGCTGGAGCCCGACTTGAGAAAAGAACGCTCCTATACCCGGCGCCGCCGCTTCGCCTTGAGCCTCGTTCTGACTTGCGCCTCAACCGTTGCCCTGACCGCCAAAGGCCTTCCGAGGCCGCGGCAAACGAATGCGCAGGAAGAACTGCTCGCCTTGCCAGGAGAGATTGGCCGCTCCGGCGGACGCCTCGTCGTTTCGCTTCGCGGGGAGCCAAAAACTCTGAATCCCTTGACCGCAGTAGACGCTCCCTCTCGTGAAGTGATCGGCGCGATGCAAGCCGACCTCGTTCACATCAACCGTTCTACACAACTCACCGAACCTGCTCTCGCCAAATCCTGGAAAATCTCCCGGGACGGCCTCCAATACACGCTCGCTCTGCGGCCGGGTTTACGTTTCTCAGACGGACACCCTCTCGATGCCGACGATGTGCTCTTCTCCTTTCGCGTCTATCTCGATGAATCCATTCACGCTCCCCAGCGCGATTTGCTCATCGTCGGCGGAAAGCCCATCACCGTTCGTAAACTCGACCCGCAAACGCTCGTATTCCAATTCGCGAAGCCCTACGGCGTCGAAGAGAGACTCTTCGATGGATTTGCCATCCTGCCGCGTCACCTCCTCGAAAAACCCTATCAGGAAGGTAAGCTCGCACAATCCTGGGCGCCTTCCACACCCGCAAACGAATGGGCTGGTCTCGGCCCTTTTCGCTTGAAGGAATACGTCCCGGGCCAAAAATTGGTCCTGGAGCGCAATCCGTACTATTGGAAAACGGACATGAAGGGAAATCGTCTCCCGTACCTCGACGAGCTCGTTTTTCTCTTCGTTCCCAGTGCCGACGCGCAGGTTTTGCGCTTTCAATCTGGGGAGACGGACATCATCACCCGCCTAGGCGCGGAGAATTTTTCAGTCCTCTCCCGCCAGCAGCGCGGCTTCACCATGGCCGATGCAGGTCCCGGACTCGAATACAACTTCCTGTTCTTCAACCTGAATGACCTCGGTGAAAAACCCTCTGCGGACTTCACGCGAAAGCAAGAGTGGTTTCGCAACGTAAAATTCCGCCAAGCCGTTTCCGCTGCCGTCGATCGCGATGCCATCGTGCGCCTCGTCTATCAAGGACGCGGCTCCGCCCTCTGGGGCCCCGTCACGCCGGGAAATCGCCGTTGGGTAAACGCTGCCATCCCGCATGCGCCGCGCTCCCTGGAACGCGCCCGCACGCTTCTGAAGGAAGCCGGCTTCTCGTGGTCCACTGCTGCAAACGGCGAAACCACGCTCTTCGATCCGGAAGGTAAGCCCGTCGAGTTTTCCATCCTGACCAGCTCTTCGAATGCCGACCGCACCAAAATGGCCACGCTCATCCAAGACGATCTGAAGCAGCTTGGCATGCACGTTCAAGTGGTGCCGCTCGAATTCCGCTCGCTGCTCGATCGTGCCACACAAACCAAGGAATACGATGCGGGCATCCTGGGGCTCGCCAGTTTCGATGCCGATCCCAATTCCGATATGAACGTGTGGCTTTCCAGCGGCGGCTTGCACTTCTGGCATCCTTCGCAATCCCATCCATCCACGACTTGGGAAGCGGAAATCGACCGCCTCATGGAGCAGCAGCTCGCTACGGCGGGCTATGACCAGCGCAGAAAGCTTTACGATCGCGTACAAGAGATTCTCGCCCAGAACCAACCCATGATATTCCTCGCAAGTCCTGACATTCTAGTCGGCGCGAAAAATTCCATCGCCAATTTTCATCCAGCCGTTCTGGAGCCATATGTCCTCTGGAACGTCGAGCAACTCTACATTCGCAACGGCCCGGAGAATGCCAGCCGATGACGCCGGTAATCACCAAAGCAGCGAAGAAAGAGCCGCGCGCATGGGGCGACGAGCGGCTGGTGAAAGAATGTCTGACTGGAAACGAAGAAGCCTGGTCTCTGCTCATTGAAAAGTACAAAGCACTCATCTACTCGATCCCCGTCAAATACAGACTGCCTCCGCATGAAGCCGCCGAAGTTTTTCAAGCCACTTGCGTCGAGCTTCTCAAACGTCTTCCCGAACTTCGCGAACCGCGAGCACTTCCAAAATGGCTCATGCAGGTCGCCCACCATCAGTGCTATCGCTGGAAGCAGCAACAGCAGCGCCTGGTGAGCCGCGACGCAGACCCTGATCTGCCTGTACCCCAGACTCCTGCTATCGCAGAAACCCTGGTGCAACAAACGCAGGAAGAACAAATGCTGCGCGCTGCCGTGGCCGCCCTCTCGCCCCAATGCCGCCGTCTGGTCGAACTTCTTTTCTTCGAAACTCCCGCGCGCCCCTACAGCGAAGTCGCCGAGGAATTGGGTCTGGCCGTTGGCTCTATCGGCTTCACCCGCCAGAAATGCATGGATCGCCTGCGCAAGCATCTCGGCGAATTGGGATTTGACTGATGCCCACGGCCATCAAAAAAATCCCCCGGGAGGAAGTCCTGCTTCAGTTGGCCAGTCTTGCGAATGAGCCGGACCGCCGTAAATTTCTTTCGCGCCACCAAGCGCTGATTCGCAGCGAGGTCGTAAAACAACTCGCCGATCTGGTCCTCGAAAAAATCCGGGTAGACACGAAAGAAGCGCTGCACCTTGCCGAAGCCGCGGTCTTAATTGGCCGCAGGCTCGGCCGCAAAGAAGACCTGGCCCTCGGTACTCGTGCCAAAGCCAACGCCCTCTACGCCTGCGGAGACAATCGCGCCGCCGTCGAGCATCACGAGCAAGCTTTCGAAATGTACGAATCCCTGGGTATCTTGAAAGAAGCCGCGCGCACCCTCAGCAGTTCCATCCAGCCGCTCATTTTGCTTGGGGAATACGACCGCGCTTTCAAGTCCTCCGAGAGAGCGCGCGAAATCTTTACGCAAATCGGCGAAACCAGGCGCATCGCCAGTCTTGATAACAACGTCGGCAACATCTTCCACCGCCAGGACCGCTTCGAAGAAGCCATGCTCCACTACGAGAGCGCCTACAAAATACTCTCCGCATACGAAGATTGGGAACGCGTTGCGGTCACGCTGCACAACATGGCCATGTGTCTCATCAGCCTCAACGATTTTCCGAAATCCCTGGACTGCTACCAGAAATCCCGTGAGCTCTGCATCCGCTATGACATGCCCCTTCTGCGCGACCAGGCCGACTACAACATCGCTTACCTTTACTATTTCCGAGGCGAATACAGCCGCGCTATCGAAATGCTCTTTGCCACACGCCGCGCCTGCGAAATAACCGGCGACGCCTATCATCTCGCTCTCTGCCATCTTGATCTCTCGGAAATCTATCTCGAACTAAACCTCAGCGAGGAAGCCCGCGAAATGGCCCACGAAGGGTTCCTCTGTTTTGAAAAGCTTGGCATGGGCTACGAAGCCGCAAAAACCCTTGCCAACGAAGCCATCGCCTATGGCCAGCAGGGAAAAACCGTCCACGCCCTCGAACGCTTTACAAAAGCTCGCGCCATGTTCGCTACCGAGAAAAATCTCGTCTGGCCCTGGCTACTCGACCTCTATCAAGGCCTCCTTCTCTTCCACGAAGGCCGCTATTTCGAAGCCCGCCGCCTCTGCGCCGGCGCCGCAAAATTCTTTGACCAAGCCACGCTTCCCGGCAAAGCCGCCCTTGCGCATCTTCTGCTCGCGCGCGTGGCGCTACAGGTTGGCGAGCTCCCTGCCGCACAATCGGAAACAGATGCAGCCATTGCCAAGATCTCCGGTCTCCAGGCTCCCGTCCTTGCTTACCAAACGCACTTCCTGCGCGGCCAGCTCGCCGAAACCCGCGGCGACCGCCCCGCGGCCTACACGGCCTATCAAGAAGCGCGCAAATCCCTGGAAGCCCTGCGTAACCGCCTACACGCCGAAGAACTGAAAATTTCCTTCGTAAAAAATCGCCTGCAAGTCTACGAAGCGCTAGTCGATCTGCACCTCAGCGGCGATGGCGGCGACGCCTCCGTCAGTGAAGCCTTTTCCTGCATGGAAGCCGCCAAATCCCGCAGCATGACCGAAATGATTTTTCAAGGCGGTCAAAGCCTGCCCCTGGGCGATGCAGGTCAAAGCGAACTGGTACGAAGAATTCGCGACCTGCGCGAAGAATTAAACTGGTACTACCACCGCATCGAACTCGAGCAACTCCGTCCCGAAGACACTTCCGCCAAACGCCTCGAGCAACTCCAGGAAAATGCCCTCTCCCACGAAAACGAACTTCTGCGCACCCTGCGGGAACTGCCCGCGCACGAACGCGAAAACGCCACTCTCGAGTCCCCAGCGGATTTTTCCCTGGACACATTGCAAGCCGCAATCCCCGCTGGCGCTGCACTCATCGAATACTACTCAACGGGAGACCGCCTGGTCGCCGCCGTGGTTACGCGAAATTCCATCGAAATCACTCCCATCACGGTTTTCTCCCGCGTCCTTCATTTCCTGCACCTGCTCCGCTTCCAGCTTTCGAAATTCCGCATGGGCACCAGCTACACCCAGCGCTTCGCGCAACCCTTGCTGCAGGCCACCGAAAGCCATTTGGAGGCCCTCTACGCCGAGTTAATCGCCCCTCTGCGTCCTCATCTCAAAGCCAAACACTTGATCTTCGTCCCCCACGGACCGCTTCACTTCCTTCCCTTCCACGCCCTCAAAATTGGCGACACCTATCTCTGCGATACCCACACCATCTCCTACGCCCCCAGTGCCACCGTCTTTGCCCTCTGCCAGCTGAAGACTCCAAGCGACAGGTCCGCCTCCCTAGTCATGGGAATCCCCGACGAGCGTGCCCCCGAGATCCTGGCAGAGGTCCAATCCGTAGCGGCTATTCTCCCTAAAGCAGAACTGTTGCTTGGTCCACAGGCGACCGCAGATAACCTCAGGAAAAAGGGGTCTCAAAGCGCCTTGCTGCACATTGCCACGCACGGTACCTACCGCCAAGACAACCCCATGTTCTCCGGCATCCGCCTCGGCGATGGCTACCTTAACCTCTACGATCTCTACCAGATGCGCCTCTCCGCCCGCCACGTGACCCTCAGCGGCTGTGCCACCGGAATGAACTTTGTCGCCGCCGGTGACGAGCTCCTCGGCCTCGAGCGCGGTTTCTTCTGTGCCGGTGCAGCCTCCTTACTTCTCTCCCTCTGGGACGTCCACGACCGCAGCACCGCCGAACTCATGCACGCCTTCTACAAAGACTATATCGAATCCGGCGACATGGCCTTGTCCCTGCAATTCGCCATGAAACAGCTCCGCCAGCAAAATCCTCATCCGTACTTCTGGGCCCCCTTCGTTCTTGTCGGCCAAATAGCTAAAAACAAAAGCGTTAACTAGCTCTCTTCAGCCTATATTTTTGAAGGCCCTAGCCTCCCTTAGGCAATGAGAGAGGTTGCTCACGGCCGCCGCTGGGGAGCGGAAGGGCCAACAAGGAAATGACGGGGGAAGAGAAATGAAACACTTTGAAGCACAAGAATGGATCGATTTCGTGAATCACGTAGTCAAAGGCAACCAGCAAGAAGCCATGCAAAACCATCTCGCAACCGGTTGCAAGTGCTGTACGGAGACGTTCTCGCTATGGCAAAAGGTCAGCAGAACCGCAGCCGCGGAGGCCAGCTATCAACCGCCAGCCGATACTGTGCGCCTGGCAAAAGCAGCGTTCGCTTCGGCAGGCATGGCGCAGCCAGAAAAGGAATCCCGGGGCGTCATCGAGGTCCTGTTCGACAGCTTCCTGCAGCCCGCTACCGCCGGAGCTCGTTCAGGCATATTAGGAACAAGACAAATGCTTTATAGAACTGACCCCTATCAAATCGACATCCAGATCGAGCCTACGCCGGGCGCCAACCGCCTGGTTATCACCGGCCAGTTGCTCGACCTCAGCCAGCCCGGCGTCATCGGCCGCAACATTCAAGTGACCCTCTCGAACCGCCGTGGAAACACCGTGATGGCCGCCACCAACCAGTTCGGCGAATTTTCCGGCGAGATAGAAAACTCCGGTGATTTAGAGCTGACCCTGCCCGGCGAAGGTGACCAGCCCATCGTCATTTCGCTGCGAAATGCGCTGGGGAGTTTACCCGGAGGCAAGCCATGAACCTGGCCTCCAGAACGCTTTTTGTACGAAAAGGCTTTTTTGGTACGCAAGTACTAAAACCAGTGAAAACTTTTGTTTGGCATCAAGAAGCCATCCGTACTATTTGCGCAAAAGGAAGATTCCGCAAGACTTAGCGGATACTTCGTTGTGCGAATGTAGGGCTGGTTCGGAAGCAGGAGACCTGAAAGGGACTAATACTATGAAACGTTACCGCAACGGGTTCGTGATTCTTGCCGCTCTTTTCGTCATGGGAGCGACCCCCGCATTCGCCCAGAACCGCTATATCGTTCGCACATCCGGAGGCCTCGGCTCGGTCCTAAAGCTCTGCCTATCGGCAAGCTGCCAGGTCCAGGGCTCCTTGGATGGCAATGTTGGCCAGACCTACCTGGTCACATCCTCGGGCAATCTGATCTCGAATCTCCTCGGCTTCGTCGGGAATCTTCTCGAAGAAATACTGGGAATCGAAAGCGTTGAAGCTGATCATCTCCTGGCGCTCCCGCAGAGGCCTATTAACACGATTCCCCCAGGGCTGTACGACACCGCTCCGGTCAACTACTACGGAACCGTAGTCACTCATGGCTATGCCGCCCAACCCGCCACGCAGATAATTCGGCTAATTGATGCTCAGAACGGCTTCAACATCGCTGGCTCCGGAATCGTAGCCGTCATCGATACGGGAGTAGACGTAACACACCCTGTTCTCTCTCCAGTCTTGCTCGAAGGCTATGATTTTACTCGTAATCAACCAGGCGCCTCCGAGTGGCTCGACGTCCCTGAATTGCAGAACGGAAACCCTAGCAACAGCTCTCAAGACCAGCAGCCCGTTGTCGTTCAACAATCCAGCGCCGCCATTCTTGATCAATCCTCGGCGGCCATTCTCGACGGCGGACCCTACTCAGACTTCGGCCACGGCACCATGACCACGGGCCTGGTCCACTTGGTCGCTCCGAAAGCTAAAATCCTTCCTCTGAAGGCATTTACCTCCAACGGCCAGGGCTACGTTTCGAACATCGTCGCGGCTCTTTACTACGCCGTCGAACACAACGCCAATGTCGTCAATATGAGCTTTGACGTGTCCACGCCGTCGCAGGCGCTCTCTCAAGCAATCTCCTACGCCAACCGGGCCGGCCTCGTCCTCGTCGCCGCAGCTGGTAACGAAAGCACCAGCGCCCCGGTGTACCCGGCCGCGCTCAACAGCAGCGTCATGGGCATCGCTTCGACCTCGGACTACGATACTCGCTCCACCTTCTCCAACTTCGGCAATACCGATGTCTGGATCGCCGCACCCGGCGAATACGTCATCAGCACTTTCCCGGGTGGCACTTACGCCGCCGCTTCCGGAACCTCCTTCAGTTCACCTCTGGTTGCCGGCTCGGCCGACCTGCTGCTGACCGCGAAGCCGTCCCTGAATCAAACCAGCGCAGCCAGCGCATTCGCTCATGCCATAAAGCTCACACCCGACCTCAACCACGGCCGACTGGACGTCTACCAGGCCGTCTCTGCCTGGGTGAACAGTTCGAGCGGGAAAAGGTGGTAGAAAGCGTGACGCACGAGCGGATTCCGGTGCTCAACGTGGGCTCCAACCCACGTCGAGTGCCGGAATCGCTGCGTATCAAGCAGGTCGAAGAACAAGTCTCCGCGCTTCGTACGTCGGTCATCTGCGCCTTCAACCAGCTTCTGGACTTGAAGGATCTCAATACTGGCGTCCATAGCACTCGCCTAGCAGAATGGGGTATGCGTGTCGGGCAAGAACTCGGACTCGACGAGGCAGAACTCGAGAACCTCGAAGTCGCCGCACTTCTTCACGACATCGGCAAGGTAGGAGTCCCAGACTCCATTCTAAAAAAGCCCGGGAAATTGGACCACGAAGAATACGCCCTGATGAAGAAGCATCCGGAGTATGGCTGGGCGGTTTTGCGCATGCTCCCAGGATTTGGACGCGCCGCTCTGGACATTCTCCACCATCACGAATCATTCGATGGCAAAGGCTACCCAGCCGGGTTAAAAGACACGGAAATTCCGATCGTGTCTCGCATCGTCACGGTCATCGATGCCTTTGATGCCATGGTCTCTTCCCGCCCTTACCGCACCGGCCTTCCGCATGAAGAAGCCGTCCGCCGCCTCATTCAGTGTAGCGGCACGCAATTCGACCCTGTGGTGGTGCAGTGCTTCTTGTCCTTCGCGCAAGCAGAAATGGAAACCGTGTTCGCCGCTGCCGGGACATCCGTCTCCTCAGCCCTATAAACTTCTTCGCTTTTGAAATCCCGAAGGCGGGTCCAGCTCGGCGTCCGAACCGTCTTCAATTCTTGTTGCCCGCATTGCTGCTCTCCACGGACTGCCCTTCTTGCTCCAGCCGCAAGTGCGCCGCTATGAGTCTGATCTCCTCGTAACTTATTTCCGCAGGCAGAGCGTCCTTCAACAACTTGAGTCGTTCGAATCCCAGCCGCATGCAAGCCTCCTCGATTTGCGCTTGCCTGTCAGGTTTAACCCAATTCGGCTGAAACTCGACTTCTCCTTTTTCCAGAAGCTTCACAACCATCTCAACAACACTTCCCACTTGCCGCCCGCGCACCTTCGCTATCTCCTCAAAAGTGCGCCCCTCCGCCAGCAATCGCATGGTCTCTTCTCGAGGTTTCGCTTGGTCCTCTTCTCGCTTAACCGCTCGCGTGCCGCGGCCAAACTCCGCAAGCGCGTTCAGTATACCCTGGCCATACATCTCGGTTTTCTTATCGCCGAACCCGGATACTCTCCGAAGCTCGCCCAAGGTACGGGGCCGCACTCGGCAGAGCTCGTCAAGCGAAGTGTCATGCATCACGATGAAGGCGGCGGTCCTTCGTTCTCTTGCCGCCGTCCGGCGCCACTCGCGCAGAAATTCGCGCAGCTCGGGGTCGATCCCCGCAGCCAGGCTGCCTGCGCCCGAAGCCCCCGCTGGAATTTGTGTTGGCTCTCGCCCGCTTTCCCTAGCCTCGGAAGCAACGCCTCCATTGCTGCCGGCTGCGGGCGCTGCGATCTTGCGCGTCGCCGTTTTTTTCCCCGGCACAGTCGCTGCCAGCCACTGCGGCTCTCCGACGCACACATCGCAAGCCCCGCAGGAGTTCCATTTCCGAATCTCGCCGAAATGCGAACAAATCTGACTATGGCGGCATGCCCGCGCCTCCACAAATCTCCGAATCTCATGGTAGCGCTGCCAAGCGCGTTGTTTCTCCGCCTCATCACTCAACTGCTCCACGAAATAGGTCAGCAAACCCACATCGCGTTTTTGCCACAACAAAATACAATCCGCCGGCTCGCCGTCGCGTCCCGCTCGCCCCGCTTCCTGGTAATATTGCTCAATCGATTTCGGCAAAGAGAGATGAATCACCGCGCGCACCGCCGCCTTGTTGATCCCCAGTCCAAAAGCAATCGTCCCCACCAAAACACGCACCTCATCCGACATCCAGCGTTCCTGATTGCGCCGCCGCAGGTCGCTTTCCATCTTCCCGTGATAGGCAATCGCCGAGATTCCCTGCTCCCCCAACAAATCCACCGTCTCTTCCACCCGCGCAATCGTCGGCGCATACACAATCACGTTGCTGTCCGCATACTTCCGCAGCGCTCGCATCAAAAGCCCGGACTGCGTCTTGCCCACGCATTCCTTCACGATGTACTGCAGATTCGGCCGGTGAAAGCTGGCGATGTATTTGTCCGGCTCGCGCAGCTTCAACTGTTCGATGATGTCGTGCCGCACCCGTCTCGTGGCGCTAGCCGTAAACGCCGCAATCGGCAATTCCGAAAAATGCTCCCGCAAACGGCTCAACTGCCGGTATTCCGGCCTAAACTCGTGCCCCCATTCGGAAATGCAATGGGCCTCATCAATCGCAAAAAAAGAAACCGGCACGCGCCTCAGCCACCCAATGGTGTCCTCCCGGGCCAGCCGTTCCGGCGAAAGATACAAAAGTCGGTATGCTCCTTTGATGGCCTTATGCAACACCCACGACTGCACGTCTCCTGTCAGCGAACTGTTCAGCAACGCCGACGGAATCCCCATCTGCGTGAGCTGCGCCACCTGGTCCTGCATTAACGCGATCAGCGGTGACACCACGATGACCGTTTTCTCCTGCAAAATCGCCGCCGGCAACTGATAGCAAAGCGATTTCCCGCCGCCCGTCGGCATCACCACGCAAGTGTCCCGCCCACCCAGCAAACTCCTCACAATGTTTTCCTGCAAAGGACGAAACGCGTCGTAACCCCAGTATTGCCGCAGGGCCCCCAGCAGCCGAGTGTCCGAATTCATGCACAGAGTATAAATGCCAGCCGCCGCAGGGTCTATCGGCAGATGCCTCCGCTAAGCCGCTTCTGCCCAACCGCTCCCCAGTCCCGGCGGAAACCCGTGTGAAGCTTCGCCTATCCTGCTCCCCGGTTTTTCAGACTTCTCTCTTGACAATATTGCGACAAGGGCGTAACTCAACATCCGAAATCCATGGTTTTAACTCTAGGCGGCGGCAAACAAGCTACTAGGACTCTGCCTCCTCCAAGGCATCTTTTTCAGTACAAGCAGTGAAGACAATCGAGATGAAGCGCTACTTCCTTCTGCTGGAGGACTGTCTGTGACTTGGAACCAAATCTACGATCCCCTGGGCCATTGGTGGCTCTCCACGCTGGTCGCCGCTCTGCCCGTCGTAGTTCTTCTCGGCCTGCTCGCCGGCTTCAAAGTCCGCGCCCATCTCTGTGCCATGGCCGGCGCCGCAACCGCGATTCTCTGCGCCATCCTGGTCTTCCACATGCCCACCCGGATGGCCGTAAGCAGCTTTCTATATGGCTCGGCCTACGGTCTGCTGAAGATCGTTTGGATCGTCATCGCCGCCGTCTTCCTCTACGACATCTCCGTCGAGACCGGCCAATTTGAAATCATGAAGCAGTCCGTAGCCGCCATCACCCCCGATCGCCGCCTGCAACTCCTTCTCGTGGCCTTCTGCTTCGGCGCCTTCATCGAAGGCTGCGCCGGATTCGGGGCACCGGTAGCCATTGCTGGCGCCTTCATGATCGGCCTCGGCTTCAAACCCTTTCACGCCGCCGCGCTCAACCTCATCGCCAATACCGCTCCGGTAGCCTGGGGCGCCATCGGAACCCCCGTCCACGCTTTAGCCTCCGTCACTGCACTCCCAGAAAGCGATCTTAGCGCCATGATTGGCCGCATCCTTCCGATCACCGCGGTAATCGTGCCCTTCTGGCTGGTTCGCGCCATGGTCAGTTGGTCTGAAACTTGGGAAGTTTTTCCGGCGATTCTAGTCGTTGGCCTCTCTTTCGCTGGTACCCAGTTTTTTTGGGCAAACTATATGGACAGCAACCTGGTGGACATCGCCGCCGGTGTAGTTTCTCTCGTCGCCACGATGCTCTTCCTCCGCGTCTGGAAACCCAAGCGCATCTGGCGCTTCGAAGGCGAACACGAAGAAGACGCTGCGAAAGTAGCGCGCCACGAAATAGCCAAGCACTACACCGCCGGTCAAATCGCCAAAGCCTGGCTACCCTTCGCCATCCTCTCGCTGTTCGTGCTCGCCTGGGGACTCCCCACCATCAAGCTGGCCATGAATAAAGCCACCACTCCCGCTTTCACGGTCGTGATGCCGGATGGTAAGAATCGCCCTGGCCCTGCAGGCTGGGACTGGCCCTATCTCCACGCCAAAGTGTTCAGAACCGCTCCCGTAGTAACAAAACCCGCCGCCGAAGCCGCGCGCTTCGACTTCAACTGGCTCACCGCCACCGGCACCGGCTGCTTCCTTGCCGCTCTAGTCTCAGGCCTTGTCCTCGGCCTCGGTCCCGGCAAAATCATCAAAATCTTCGGCGGCACACTCTTCCGATTGCGCTTCGCCATCATCGCCATGACCTGCATGCTCGGCCTCGGCTACGTTACGCGCTATTCCGGCATGGACGCCGTCCTAGGCCTAGCATTCACGCGCACCGGCTGGTTCTTCCCCTTTTTCGGCTCGTTCATCGGCTGGCTCGGCGTCGCCCTCACCGGGAGCGACACCTCCTCCAACGTCCTGTTCGGCGGCCTACAAAAAATCACTGCCCAGCAACTCAACCTAAGCCCCGTGCTAATGTGCGCCACCAACAGCGCCGGTGGCGTCATGGGCAAAATGATCGACGCCCAATCCATCTGCATCGCCACCGCCGCCACCGACCAAGTCGGGCAAGAAGGCTCCATCTTCCGTTTCGTCTTCTGGCACTCCGTAGCCCTAGCCTCGATCGTGGGTGTTATTGTGATGCTATACGCCTACGTCTTCCCCCAATTCATCCCCAATGGCCTAACCTTCATCCACTAGCACGCCCTCAGGCCGGGATACATGGTGCCCTTCTTGCTTTCCGCTTTGCGAAGGTACAACTCTATCCCGAACCCAAGCGAGGAACGCTGCGCGCTATCTCGACACGATGCATAAGCGCATCGCGCTTCTTTCCGCTCGGATCCCAGCGTAAGATAATCCTGGTCATTCCCAAATGAACTCCTCCCTCCTCTCCGAACTCCGCGCCATCACCGGCCCCCGCGCCCTAATCACCTCACCCGAAGAACTCCACACCTACGACTCTGACGCCCTAACCAGCCTCCGCACCATGCCCCAAGCCGTCCTCCTCCCGTCCTCGTCCGAACAAGTCCAAGCCATCCTCCGACTCTGCCACCGCGAACGCATCCCCTTCGTGGCCCGCGGCTCTGGCACCGGCCTAAGCGGCGGCGCACTCCCTGTAGAAAACGGCATCGTCATCAGCCTCACGCGCATGAATCGCATCCTCGAAGTCGATCTCCGGAACGCCCGCGTAGTAGTCGAGCCCGGCGTAATCAATCTCGACGTAACCGCCCGGGTCCTCCCGCAAGGCTATTTCTACGCCCCCGATCCCTCCTCGCAATCCGTCTGCAGCATCGGCGGCAACGTCGCCGAAAACTCCGGCGGCGCCCACTGCCTAAAATACGGCTTCACCACTACGCATGTCCTGGGCCTGGACGTCGTGCTCCCCGACGGGACGCTAGTCCACCTAGGCGCAAAAGCCCTCGACACCCCCGGATACGACCTCCTCGGCGTTTTCGTCGGCTCTGAAGGTACTCTCGGCATTGCCACAAAAATGATTCTCCGCATCGTCAAGCGCCCCGAGTGCGTGCAAACCCTCTTGGCGGCCTTCCCCTCTACCAACGAAGCCGGCGCCGCCGTCAGCAGCATCATCGCCGCGGGCATGCTTCCCGCCGCCATCGAAATGATGGACAACCTCGCTATTCAAGCCGCCGAAGCCGCCGTCCATGCCAACTACCCCAACTGCGGCGCCCTCCTCCTCGTCGAACTCGACGGCCCCATCGTCGAAGTCGAATCCCTTATGGCCCACGTCAGCGAAATCTGCCGCGCCCACGCCGCTTCCGAAATCCGCGTAGCCCAATCCGACGCGGAGCGCGCTCTCGTGTGGAAAGGCCGCAAAGCCGCCTTCGCCGCCATGGGCCGCATTTCCCCGAACTACATCGTGCAAGACGGCGTCATCCCACGCACCGCGCTCCCGCAGGTCATGAGCGAAATCTCGCGCCTCAGCGCCGAAGCGGGCCTCCGCGTCGCCAACGTCTTCCATGCCGGTGACGGCAACCTCCACCCACTGGTCCTCTACGACCGCCGCATTCCCGGCCAGGAAGACACCGCCGAAGCCCTCTCCGCAAAAATCCTTGACCTCTGCATCGCCGCCGGCGGATCCATCACTGGCGAACACGGCGTCGGCCAAGACAAAAAATACGCCATGTCCAAAATGTTCGCCGAACCCGACCTAGCCACCATGCAACGCGTCCGCTGCGCCTTCGACCCCCTCCAACTCTCCAATCCCACAAAAGTTTTTCCGACGCCGCGCCTGTGCGGCGAAAAACCCGGCGAATACGTCGCCCATCCCTCCGAACTCTCCGGCGCCGCCGACCGCTTCTGATGCGATGAGTCGGCGGTTCCCGGGCCCCACGGCACGACCGAGTCGGACTTTCGTTATTAAGTCATTTGTAATGTTTAAGATACCGATGATTCTGGTTGACCTTGGAGCCGCTCTCGCCCTCTCACCTGCTTGCAAAGCGCAGGAAGTCAGCCCGGCCGCTTCCGAGCTACCGGCGGCAAGATGTCTACGAAGGCGCTCCGGGCAAGTTTGTCACGCCTAAAGTCCAGCGGAAGCCACCATCCACAGAAGTGCGCATGCGCCTGACCAAATCGCCCGCGACTCTTGAACCCGTAGCAAAGCGCACTCCGGTATCCGCTCGGCAACCGGGCGTCCAGGCGGTAGCCGACAAGCGCAAGCCCAGCCCGAGCACCCCGAAAAAACCTAGTCATCCCTCGGAACAGCCGCGGACGCCGATTTGAGCGTCGGCAGGTGACCAGTAAACAGAAAACACCCCTGGAATGTTCGCGTTACACGTTCACCTTTTTTTCACCAGCGGTCCAGACGCCGTGCATTGTCACTAAAGCGCGCGGGTGAGATTAATGGCTCACGACGGAGCCGTATTCGCGGTCAGCCGCTCGAACTCGAAGAACGAAAGGACGAAGTTCATGAATACTTCTAAACAGTTGCTGCCCAGAACGATCTTGTTCGGTTCCCTAGGGCTTGCCGCGATGCTTCTAGTGTCCACACCCTCCTGCAAAGCACAGGAAGTGAATCCCGACCATTTCACGGATACGGGCGTGCAAGACGTTTACGAAGGCGCTCCGGCCAAGCTGGCCGCGCCTACCGTCAAGCAGAACCTGTCCGCCAGGAAAACGCAAAAGCCTCAGATCAATTCGCACGCGACCGTGCACACCGTCGCCAAGCGCACTTATCCATTGTCTGCGCAACTTGACACCCCGGCGGTCGCCGACAAGCCGAAGCCCACTTCCAACACGCTGCCAAAGCAATAGTTCGCCCGCCGGGCCGGCGCGGACGCCTCCTACTGAGCGATAACTTGAACTTCGGGATAGAGTTGCGACGCCTTCTCAAGCGAGACGGCGGGTGCGTCCTTCAGATAGACGTCGAAAAACGCATGTACGTGCTCCGCAGTAATGGCGAGCCCCCGGCGCCCTTCCAGGCCGCCGACTCCTAACAGGCGCATCATCCCGATGACGTAACGGCTTTTCACCAGCATCTGGTCACTGAAGCTAAAGTGATTTGCCCCGCGAATTGTTATGAACAGGCGCCCGCTCGGAAGGCGGTCGTAAATAGACTGCAGGTCCTGATGGATCTGCCTGCTGGCCGGATCAGCCAGTTCGCGGCTGTGGTCGCTCAGGATAAACAGGAAAGGCTGCTTGAGGCCCTCCTGAACGACATTGCCGTAGGGAGCGCCATCAAGATCGATCCCCGCCTTGCACCGCGGATCGTCATGACAGAATTGCAACGCCGTCGCGCCGCCGAACGAATGCCCAAACATTCCGAGCCTCCGCATATCCAGCCGGCCTGTAAGCTTGCCGGAGGGATCAGCGGCGTTCAGCTGCTCCAACTGGTTCACCACAAAGGCCGTATCGCTGGTCCACATAGGCAAAAGTCGGTTGATCAAGCGATTCGCTTGGTCGGCTGGCAGATTCTCGGGATCGTTCGTTGGCGGTCTGGTGACCACGCGATTGTCCGAAAGGACGACGACGAAGGTTCTGTATGGTGCGTCGAAGCCCACAACGATGTAGCCGTGACTGGCCAGATCCTCAGCGAGCGTCGTGAAGTCCGTGGTCAAGGCTCCCCCGCCGGCTCGCAGGATCACCACTGGATAGGAGCGCTGCTCCGGCGAGACGTCCGGTCGAGACGTGCTGTGTGTGCGGACCAGGGCCAAATCTCGCGTAAGAAGTTGACTCATCAGAACGCCGGAGTTCTCCGCGAGAGCCTTGCGCCACGGCGCTGGCAAGTACTCCGCATGGGTAGCGTTTGTGGCCGCCGCCGACGGGTACCACATCCATGCCACGACTTCCCGCTTTGCTCCTCCCGAGGGCGCCAATTCGTCGATCTCGTCGTTGTTGGCCCACGCGTAGGTCGTCCGCCCCACGGCAAAATGCCCTGTAGGCGCCGGCAATGTGATTTCTGTCTGGTGCTCCCGCCAAAGTAATCCGAGCAGAACCATCCCTGCGGCGACAGCGAATAGCGCCAGTGCCGCGAAGCTTTTAAAGAGGCGCTTGGCAAACGAGGAAGTCTTTCTTCGGCCTTGGGGAGACTCGCAGAAAGGGCTGGGTTGCGACATGGGCGCTATTCTACAGAAAGTACTTTGAACTGTAAAGTGAATTAGCGCTGCCGCGGCACCCCGTAAGCTCGATCACTTGCTGTGGTCCCCTTGCACTACGCTTGTTTCCGAAGCGCACCTTGACGGCGTGTTACCGTTGTAATGTACTGAGCATCTCCAATGCCTTTAGCTCCGCTCGACATCGAACACGAATTCCGCGCCATCCTGGCCTCAGATTCGATCCGTGCAGCCACTGCGGCCGAGGCCGTTTGCGGCATTCAACCGCGTCTTGTCCTCGAACCTGCCAGCGAACAACAGCTTGCCGCTGTTCTTCGTCTGGCAAACGATCGAAGCCTTGCCGTGGTTCCTCGTGGTGGCGGCACCAAGCTCTCCTGGGGCAACCCTCCTTCTCGCACTGACATCATTCTTTCGACCGCTGGCCTCGACAAAATCATCGAGCACCCTTGGGCTGACCTTACGGTCAGCGTCGAAGCCGGCTGCACCATCCAAAAGTTGCAGTCCGCGCTCGCGCAGCACGGCCAACGCCTGGCCCTCGATCCGCTGTGGCCAGCCCACGCCACCATTGGCGGCGTCCTCTCGACGAACGATAGCGGCTCGCTTCGTCTGCGCTTCGGTGCGCTTCGCGACTTGATTATCGGCGTCACCCTCGCGCTTGCCGATGGCACGCTCGCCTCCAGCGGCGGAAAGGTGGTAAAAAATGTCGCAGGCTACGATCTCCCCAAGCTCGTGACCGGCGCTCTCGGCACTCTTGCGGTTATCACCCGCGCCGTTTTCCGCCTCCATCCCTTGCCGCGGAACGCCAAGTCGCTCTCCATATCTGGCTGCAATCTCGAAGAGATGCAGCAACTCCTCCTGGCCGTGCAGGATTCAAGACTTGCCCACACCGCTCTGCAAGTGCGCATCGCGGAAGATCGAGAGCCCGTCGTGGACATTCTCTTCGAGGGCACCGAAGCCGGAATCGCCGCGCAAGAATTCCAGCTGCGAGAACTCGCCAGTCCTTCGCCCGCGGCCGACGCTCCATCCACCGTCTGGGCCGCGTCCCAAGCCCTTTGGAGTTCTCCCGATCCCGCTTCGGCAGCAGTAGCAAAAATCTCCACGCTCCACGCCTCCATCGCGCGCACAATCGAATTCCTCGAGCACACAACAACTTTTCGCAAAGCAAAATGGAAGCTGACGTTCGAAGCCACAGGCATCGGCTGGCTGCGCCTGGAAGCCGCACCGGAGAATCTCCACGCGGTCCTTTCGGAACTTCGCTTTGAACTCGAACGCGATGGCGGTTCACTCGCACTGTTCTATCACCCTGCCAGCATGGCCCATCTCGACGCCTGGGGAAAACCCGGAGACGCTCTGCCTTTAATGCGCTCCGTAAAAAATCAGTTCGATCCAAAAAACACGCTAAATCCCGGCCGCTTCGTCGCCGGCATTTGATCAAGGAGCTTTCGCTCATGAAAAAACTCGCTTTCCTATTTCCGCTCATCACCCTTTTGTTCGTTGCTAACCCCAGCCGCACCAATGCGCAATCCGCGCCCGCCACTCCCCCAGAGCTACACAATCTCAAAATTACCATTCTCTCCACCATGCTGGCCGACGACGGCATCGGCGAATGGGGTTTCGCGGCGCTTGTAGAAGCCGACGGCCACAAAATTCTTTTCGACACGGGCGCCCGTCCCAATACCGTCCTCGAAAACGCCCGCGAGCTTAAAATCGACCTCGCAGATGTCCAGGACGTGATTCTCAGCCACTTTCATGACGACCACACCACCGGTCTCATGACCCTCCGCCGCGAATTTTCTAAATCCAATCCGAAAGCCCTTTCGCGCGTTCACGTCGCCAACGGCATTTTCCTCGAGCGCCGCGGGCACAATCCAAACCCCATGCTCCAGGTAAAAGGAGAGTTCGAGGCCACCGGCGGCGTCTTTGTCGTGTACGAAAAACCCAAAGAACTTTTTCCCGGCGTCTGGCTCACCGGCCCGGTCCCGCGCGTCTATCCCGAAAAAAATTATCCGGCGGGCACGGAGGTCAAAACCGGAAACGCCTGGGTCGAAGACACCGTTCCCGACGATCAATCTCTGGTATTTAACACTTCGCGCGGCCTGGTCTTGCTCTCGGGCTGCGGACATTCCGGAATCATCAACACGCTGCAATACGCACGCGGCTTTCTCCGCCCCGCTCCCGTCGACGCCGCCATCGGCGGCTTTCATCTCTTCGCCGCGAACGACCAACAACTCGCCTGGACTGCTTCAAAGCTCAAGGAATATCCTACCGCCCGCATTCTCGGCGCGCACT
>Ga0210403_10000352_pt1 | contig 49686 bp, 48 predicted proteins | sample IncBWC19MmetaG_FD_150863 | JGI IMG/M metagenome (GOLD analysis project Ga0210403, IMG submission 150863) | Forest soil microbial communities from Barre Woods Harvard Forest LTER site, Petersham, Massachusetts, United States - Inc-BW-C-19-M | ecosystem: Environmental > Terrestrial > Soil >...
CATGGAGCCAGGAAGGGCCGGCATGCTTAGAGCGGCCTCGCTGTCAATGAAGCCGGCTTCCTCAAGACCTGGAATGTAGGGTGCGCACGAATGAGAACCGGTGGCAATCACGATCTTATCTGCTGTATAGCGCTTTTCGCCCACTCGAAGTCCCCGGCCGCCGGTCAGTTCCGCCGCCCCCCGGACCAAACGAATGTTCGGATGGGCCTTCAGCACCTTGACATATTTTGCTTCACGAAGCGCGGCCACCAACTCGTCCTTTTGTTTCAGCACCATTCCCCACTCCGAGGGTGGTGGACAGGCCGCCATTCCTTTGAAGTTGGAGTAGGATGCGTGATAGCAGACTTCTGCGGCCTTAATGAGCGTCTTAGAAGGCACGCAGCCGACATTGACGCAGGTACCGCCAATCGTAGCCTGTTCAACAATCGCAACCTGAAACCCCAATTCCGCCGCTTTGATGGCTGCCGCAAAGCCGGCAGAACCGCCGCCCAATACCATCAGATTGAAGTGTTCCAACGGTTTTTCCTCCCATGCGCTTCTTGACTCTGCCAAGTTTAATATGAGAAACTTGTCATATGCAAGATGTATCATAACTCGTGGCTGGAGGCTAGGTGAATTACAAGCATTATCGTGAGTTCTTCCGGGCGCTCGGCAATCAGACAAGATTTGAAATTGTGCAGTTATTGAAGGGCCGCCCTTATTTTGTCAATGAGATCGTCGATAAGCTTGGCCTGGAGCAAAGCCGCGTCTCGCACAGTTTGGCTTGCCTGCTGAATTGCGGATTCGTGGAATGGGATTGGAACGGCAAAAACAAAGTTTACCGGCTCAATGCTGACCTGCATCCCGTGCTCAGCGGAATCGAAAAGCATATCGCCAAATATGCGCCGTCTCTCGATGGCTGCCCCGCCCTGCGGGATGAATCGCGGCCCGTGGTCGTTGTGGCAAGGTCGGCGCCGGCCAGCGGCAGCCGCACCCGGCATGTACGGAGGAGCAAATGAAGAGAGAACAGGCGTTCATCGGAGGGTCCATTGTGGCCGCGATCGCCGCTAGCTTGTGTTGCATTTTGCCGATCGTCTTTGCCCTGGCCGGGGCTGGAATCGCCGGCGCATCCGCGTTCTTTGAGGCTTGGCGTCCGGAGTTGTTAGCTGTCACCATGGCCCTGCTTGGCCTGGGGTTTTATTTTGCGTACCGCAAGCCTAAGCAAGCATGCGCGCCGGGTTCTGCCTGTGAGCGCCCCACCGTAAACCGGGCCGGAAGGTTGTGGCTCTGGATCAGCGCTGCCCTTATCGTCCTCTTTGCGGCTTTCCCACACTATTCTGGGCCGGTGGCTGAATTCGTGCTTTCCGATGGTGGAAGTCAACCCCAGTCGGCATCAGCAGACAGCGGTCCACAATTCACGAAAGTCACGTTTGTAGTCGAAGGCCTATGTCCGTCGTGCGCAAAATCCGTAGAAGACAAACTCAAACAATTGAAGGGTATCCACAGCGTGGCCGTTTCTGATGAGAACGGCCAGACTGACGTCGAATTTGATTCGACTTCGGTCAGCGAGCAGGAAATCGGCAAAGCCATCGAGGCCGCCGGTTATCGCATCCACAAAAATTAGCGTTACCTAAAACATGACAAGGAGATTGTTATCATGAAAATCATGAGACCATTGGCGCTGGTTACTACCACACTCATCCTCACGCTGGCTTCGTGGGCGAAGGACGTTAGCAAGGACATCAAGATATCCGGCATGACCTGCGGAGCTTGCGGCGTCACGGTCAGAAAGAGCCTGGAGAAGACCAAAGGCGTAAAGCATGTGGATGTCAGCACCGAAAAAGGCCTTGCTACAATCGTCTACGACGATTCCAAGGTAACCGAGCAGCAACTGCGGGAAGCCATCAACAAGACTGGCTTTAAAGCAGAGGCCCCTTAAAGCCAGCCGGTAACCGGCTGCATTGAACGGAAACGGTACTCAGGTTGCCCGCGGCTCATGCGCGTACCGATATGCGTTGTCAAGGTCACGGGCCGATGCCGGCGATGCCAGTGCTGCGATGGTTTTCGTCAAGATGATCAAGACGAATTCATTTGACGCATTCCCAGTGATCTGGCTTAAAATGTGTGGGGGATAAACGTTATGGCTGTTCTTACGATTACCGAAGAAAATCGTACGCTGACGGATCCGGCGGAGGTAACGAGTTACCTCGGCGCCATCGGTATTGAGTATGAGCGCTGGGATGCCGATATAACCGTGGACGCCAATGCCCCTGCCGAGGAAATTCTTTCCGCATACGGACCGCAAATCGAGGAGTTAAAGAAGCGAGGCGGCTTTACTACCGCTGATGTTATCGACATAAATCCTCAGACTTCCGGCTTGGAAGCCATGCTTGCCAAATTCAATATTGAGCACAGCCACGATGAAGACGAAGTCCGGTATATCGTGGCCGGCCGCGGCCTCTTTCATGTCCATCCGGCCAACCAGCCGGTGGTAGGAATTGAAGTGACGGCGGGTGACTTAATCCGCGTACCGCGGGGCATCTTGCATTGGTTCAATCTGTGCTCCGACCGGCGCATCCGGGCCATCCGCCTTTTCCAGAACCAGAGTGGCTGGACCCCTAACTATACCGGCAGCGGCGTCGACCGGAATTTTCAGCCGCTGTGCTTCGGCCCGGCTTATATCGCGCCCTAGCAACTGTTGTGACAACCGTAATTTCCGCCATCCTGCTAGACGTTGAAGGCACCACGACGCCTGTCGATTTCGTGCATGAAACTCTTTTCTCTTACGCCCGCCGGCAGCTTCCAAGTTTTTTACAACGCTATTGGGACGAGCCTTCCGTTCACGCCGATATCCTGGCCTTAAAAAAACAACATGAGTCTGAGATGTGCCGAAGCAAAGAGCCGCCGGTCTGGGAAGACCATTCCCCGGAGGCGCACATCGCCTCCGTGCTTCTGTACGTGAATTGGTTAATGAGTAAGGATTCCAAATCCCCGCCGCTGAAGTCACTGCAGGGGAAGATTTGGAGAGCGGGTTATCAAGAGGGCCAGTTGCATGGCCAACTTTATTCCGATGTGCCCACAGCTTTCGCGCGCTGGTCACCGGAAAAGACGATATGTATTTTTTCATCCGGTAGCGTCTTGGCTCAACGCCTCTTATTTACGCACAGCTGTTTTGGCGATTTGACTGCCTTCATCCATGATTATTTTGATGTGACCACTGGAGCGAAGCGAGACCCGATCAGTTACAAGAAAATAGCCGCATCGCTCCGGTTGCCAGCCTCTGAGGTCCTTTTTGTCTCCGATGTCGTTGAAGAGTTGGATGCAGCTCGCCAGATGGAAATGGAAACGGCGCTGTGTGTACGCTCCGGAAGTCCCCTGCCGTCCCAAACTCACCCGATAATTTGCAGCTTCGACAGTCTTTTTCCCTGATAGCGGGCGTCGCTAGGACCGGCTTATTCTCCCATTCGCCCGCTCATCGATTAGGCGTGGATGGCCATCCTTGCATCTGAATAGCATGTTTGCATACACACGTTTTTATGCACATTAGTGTCTACTAATGGACACCGGAGCATTCCACAAATGCGTTAGGCTGATCCACCCTGTTGTTGCAGGCCCTTAATAGAGATCGATAAAAACATCGATAGAGGTGGACCACAATGAACACTCTTCAACGTTTCTCTCTGGTTTGTTTCGCATTGTTGATTGCTTTGTCCTGTCAAAAAGCATTGGCCCAAACCGGCGACCTGAGGCTCGGAGCTGTGTATATCGAGACGAATGGGAATCCCGACAACCAAATTATTGCATTCTACCGCCACGGAGATGGCACTCTGACCGAAGCAGGCCGTTTTTCAAGCGGAGGCTCAGGGACCGGCTTGGCGCTTCCTGATTTTTCCACCGGCGGCATAACACTGAGCACAATCGGTAACCGGCAGTTCGTGCTTGTCACGAACGCAGGAAGCAATGATGTTTCCGTTCTTTCGGTGCAGGCGCATGGTCTGACGATCGTCAGCAAGGCGCCTTCGGGAGGAGTACTGCCGGTCAGTCTGACTCAGCACGGTAAGTTCGTCTATGTCGTAAACGAAGCTACGGGAAATATCAACGGCTATACGATTGCCGCCGACGGGCAACTCACGGAAATACACGGTTCCTCCCGTGGCCTTTCCGGTGGCGCCAATTCAAGTGCGATCCAAGTGCTGTTCAATAACGGGGGCACAACCCTTGCGGTGACAGAACAGAATCCGGACGCCATCGATATTTTTGAGGTTGATCCGGAGACCGGCCTTGCAGCGGGACCGCGCCGCAATGCCTCGGTAGGTGTGGAGCCCTTCGGCATGATCTTCGATCAATTCGATGATCTGTTGGTGACCGAGGGCACCCAGGGCGGGCCAATTGCATCGATGTCGAGTTATGATGTGAAAAACAGCGGTGAATTGCGTACCATCAGCGGCGCGGTCCAGACTCCCCACCCATTTACTTGCTGGATTGCTCTTACCAACGCCAATGCCTTCGAGGGCGGACAATTTGGATTTACCGCGAACTTCGGTGACAGCACGATTTCCAGTTATTTCGTCCGTCCCAATGGCTCCCTCGTCCTGAAACAGGCCGTGGCTGCCACCACCAGGTCCACGCCTAATGCCGGTGCTATAGATGAATCCGTGAGCAGCGATGGCGCCTTCCTGTATGTAACCGACCTGGGGTTTACAAGTGATGGAACAAACCACTTCATACCTCTCCCAGGCTCCGTCAATGTTTACGCAATCTCCGCAGATGGGGCCCTGATACCTATTCAACAGGTAAGCGGGCTTCCACACAATGTCATGGGCTCTGCAGCTCGTTAGCAATGCCAGACCACTGCAGAATCGTGACACAGGAAGGGGGGAGCGGCCAGCCGCTTCCTCCTTTCGATTTTCAACGTCGGGTCTTCGATCTTCGACAATCGAGTGGGGACTTTTCCTGCTTAGATTTGAGGGGCGATGAAATCAGCGAATCCCCGCTACCGGTCCTGGCCGCGTACCTTCCGCTAATCCTTTGATCTTGAGCAGCTCCCGGCGAAAGTAATGGGTCAATGCGGTTGATGCGGCAGGCCGAAAGCAGGCCGCCCATCCATCGCCATAGCAGACGAGAGCTTTCGCGAGAAGGCGGCAGCTCACGCCCGAACGGGGGACCACCAAATAGGTGGCTACAGCCTCAACGACAGTGCGGGCAAGGAATCCATGAAAATGCAACCGGAATGTTACGTGCTCGCCGGGCTTGACCTCCAGTACATCAAAAGAGCGAATCAGCCGAAGCCGGCTCTGGACTTGGCTCGATCCAGCAATCGTCTGCTGCAGCGCGCGAAAAGCCACATCGGCAGGGGTCTCAATTGACTCTCCCCGGAAGAGTTCCGCATTATGATCTTGGATGTGCTGCTCGCATGGAAAGGGGCTGTTTCGCTCCGGTGTACTCCCGAGTTTGGCCGTCATTACTTCTACTTGACGCTGCGCTGACAGACTCGCGCCGACTGGGAGATCGAAGCCTTTCTTCCATGACTTCTTTGCGCCTGGCTGCGGATCTGTTTCGTTTCGGTCCACCTCTGCGGGCACCTTCTCCTCCGCGTCTCCGCGTTTGTGGCCTCTGTCGCACACTCAATGCTATCCAGATAGAAGCCAGTCGTATCATATACTGAATCTAAATAGTAAAGCTGAGGGTAGTGTCGTCGTGCTCATACCAATAAGGATGTGTCCGGGAAATGTCTACCCCGGACACACGCCCTATCGGTAAGTATTGCTTTGTTCCGTTCTCCTTGCCTGGAAGTCCTTACCGGACTGCCATTCCGGCCATTCCAACGGGAAGACCTTGTACGTTCTGAACGGTGACCAGTCCTCCATCGGGCTGAATTGCGAACACGTTGACACTGCCGAGGAAGCTGGCTGCATAGAAAAACTTGCTGTCAGGGCTCATGCCATTGTCCACGATTCCAGCAAGAGGAGAGCCGGGCACGGTTGCCGCGACGGAATTGATAAGGGTTATGCTGCCATCGGGCTTAACAAAGTAGCTGGAGATAGTGCTGTCGCCGGTGTTGTCGGTATAGCCGTAATGCCCGCCGTTGTTTCCGGCATCGCTGGTGATGGCGATCCAGCATTCAAACTGCCTGTGGTTCAGGACGTTGGGGCTGACCACTTGCAAGGTGCCGCCCGGATTGACCGTGAAGCTCGACATGTCGCTGACGTTTGGTACGTCGAAACCGCCGGCAGTCACAAACAAGTGGTTGAATTGGTCGAAGATCATGCCGAAAGGATTGACTCCGAAAGCATTGTTGAAGATCGGCCCCTGGGCGAGGCCGGTGACTGGATCGACCACGAAAGTGCTTACCGCGTTAATGTTTTCGTCGGACACGGCGAGAAGAGTACCGGTGTTGTCGAACAGGACCTGGAATGGCTCCGAGGCGACAGTGCCATTCACGGTGCGCGATGAGCCGGGGATGACTGTCAAGAGGCCGTCACTGCCGATTCTGAAGCCGACGATGTTCGCGCTGGCCTCGCCGACGGCATAGAGAAGGTGGTCGTGTACGGTCACTCCGCCCGGGCGCACGGTGCCGCTCGCTATGCGCTGGAGGAAAGACAGGCTAGTGGCTTGCACCGAAAATACCGATATATCGCTGGTCGCGGTATTGATCACATAAAGGAACTGATTTCCATCGACAGTCGCCAGGGTGACACTTCCGGCCGAGACCAAGTGGGCCCCAGTTCCGGATCCTCCGGTGGCGAACCGGCCGGCTTCGGTCAGAGTGCCGTCAGCGTGGCGAAAGAAGGCTATGACCTCGTTCCCAACCGATATGCCACCCACAACCTGCGCTGATCCATCTGTCTGCACATATACCGCTCCTTGCCGCAAATCGGACTGTGCAAATGCCGCCTGAGACGGGACAAACACCGAGATGGCCATCAGGGCCATAGCGGCAAGCGCGATCTTACAGAGTCTATTCATTTCTAATCTCCTAGTTAGTTTTTTCTATTTCTCTTGATGCGGCCAGAAAAAAATTACATCAACAAAGTGACTGGCCTAGATTAACGGACTGCACGACGCTCTGCTGTCCAGCAGTAGACAGCCACGCACGCATTTCTGATCTGCGAGACAGGGGCGGCCACTGCGGGGAAAATCTTGATGTTTGTATTTTGTCGATGAATTTTTACAATTTAGTAACATTCCCAGCCGTTCGAACCAGTGGGACGTACGGTTGGAGAGGAGTTGCAAGCAGCAGCGGCACGCACAAAACAGAAGAGGGGCAGGCGAAAATGGCGCCGGTCTATATCAATGAAGTTGAAATTTTGTCTCGATAAACGGCGATTCGACCCGCAGATAGAGATTTAATGAGGCCCCGATTTCGCAGTTTTCCGATGAGCTTGGTTACAAAAGGGCGTGTGACTCCAATTAAATGGGCAAGGTCTTCGTGAGTTACTGCGGCGCTTAGCGTTACTGGGTCAGTGCTGCCGCTTTTCTGGGCCGCCAACATGAACAGAACACGCGCCAACCGCTCCTCCGCCTGGTGGAGGACCAGGCTTTCAATGCGCAGGCGGGCAATCGCGAGTCTCTGGCAGAAGTCTTCCAACAAAGCCAGAAGAGCATCGGGGTTGCTGCCGATATGGTCCTTGAGCGCCGCAAATGTTGTGACCACCACGGTGGAGTCTTCCAGCGCGACCACGACCTCGCGTTCCGCGCCTTCAATGCAAAGAGACCATTCGCAGAAACACATGTTTCCAAATAACGAGCCCTGCTGGTATTGATCAATCAAAACTTCTTCGCCAGATTGGGAATAACGGACAGCTTTCACATGCCCGTGCTGAAGATAATAAACACTGTCAGGGGAATCGCTAGATAAGCATACTGGTTCGCCGCGTCTGACTCGCCGGCTCTTACAATCTTTGGTTTCGGAGAATTTAATGTCGAATGCACGAGGGCTTTGACAACAACTACCAATCAGTTCAGGCTGCTTAACACGCTTCAAGACGTCCATAATTGGCCGACCCCAGACCCTGGACTTGTCACGGTCCAGCTAGCTGCTTGCAGGAAACACAACAACCGCTCACCACATTAAAAACCAAGCGAAAAAGATTGAAATGATGAGAGGACACTAAAACTAATGGCGTCATTATAGCACAAAGCAATCGGCAACTTATACTGTATAATTCTTTTATAATCAACGAGATATGCGATAAAACACCGCCTGGTTTTTAGCTTTACTTCGCCTGTGGATGACGCCTCCCTCAGTGCTTTCTAATCTAATTTAACATCGAAGCATACAGCCGCTCTGTCTGCTCCCCGCCCTTGCGTTACAAAAAAAACCAAAAAAGCGACGATTCCCAGGGATGATCGACGCTCATCGGCGGCGAGAAACAGGTCCCGGCCGGTGGAGATTTAGATGCCTAAATGTGTACTAGTTAACATGGGTCGGAACCACGATTGGCTTAAGATTCACTGCCTTTTAGTTCTTAATTTTGCTTTCGAGAAATGAGGACGAAATCGTGAATGTTTTGTTTAAATGCCTCTGCAACTCACGGTGTAATGTCCCGGTTGTTGTCCTGGTTTTTTCCGTCATGGGTCTAACGGCGCCCGCCTCCGGACAGGGTTGAGTGGCGGCACGCACCAACGCGCCCGTGATTGGCGATCTGAATAATGTGGGTACCGGCTCTGGTGGACACTCCAGCGTTCATCATTTTGATGTAACCGTTGGCTATAGTTTTTTGCATTCGATAACGCCCTTCAATGGCACCTTCGAAGAAAAACAGGGCGCCAAGCTCCACCTGCAACCCATCGTTACGGCCCATCTGCCGAGTATTTACATCTCGTATCAATTGAATCAGCGGTGGAGTCTGACCACCAGTCTCCCCTTTAGCGCTACCAGGCGTGAGCAGCAAGGACATCGGACCTTGGATGGGGCCGGCATTGGCGATGTCTCGATCGGAGCGCGGGCTTGGCTCTTTCGCGGACCGACCGAATCTGGCGGCAATATTTCTATGGGAGCCAGTCTGAAGCTGCCCACCGGCAACAAGAATGCCGACCCATCCGTTGCGCCCGGCGATGGCGGCTGGGGCGTCGTCTTGGAGTCCACCGGGTATCAGAGAACGTTTTTCCGAACGACTCTGTATTACTCTGGAACTTATCTCTTCAGTCCGTCGAATACAAATGGAGTGACTGTCAATTCGAACCCCGTTTCAGTCACCGACGTGTATCTGTATCGCGCCGGTTTTTCTCACGCAGTGCCTAAAGTGCGGCACCTGGTAGCCAGCCTTGGCGGACGAATCGAGGGCGTTCCCGTGCATGATGCTTTTGGCAGGAGTGATGGCTTCCGCCGCCCCGGCTACCTTATTTCAGTCGATCCCGGTCTCTTGTACTCCCATGGACGCAACACATTTTCCATGAATGTGCCGGTCGCCATGGAGCGCAATTACACCCGGAGCGTGCTGGATATTGCCAATAACACGCACGGAGATGGCGCTTTTCCGGATTATATTCTGGCCTTTTCGTACACTCGGCATTTCTGATTCCGGCCTACTAGATTGGAGGGCATTGCAAACGTCCTGCAGACCCGGTGTTGCTCTTTCCTATAGCGGCGAATCCTGCCCCCGATTCACGATTGAGCGCGGGCGGCGTTGGATTTAAGGGCGTGTTTGGCAAACTTCATGTTTTTCAGTTTTCGTTGAAACCATCCAGGGCATCCAGGAAGGGGCATTCGGTTATAGTCTGTCGATTGCTGTCGCAAGCTTCTTTTAAGCGCTCCAGTGCTGCGGTCATCTTCTGCAGGTCCCGGATTTTTTCCTCAATCTCGGTGGTCTTAATTGCCACTCGTTCGCGAAAATCGTTACAGGTAGTGCTCGGATCCATGCGGAGCGAAAGCAATTCCCTAATTTCCCGCAGCGAAAACCCTAACTCCCGTGACCTCTTGATGAAGCGAATTTGAGGAATCACATCGCGGGAGTACTGCCGGTATCCCGACTCCCGGCGCGTGGGCACGCTAATGAGGTCTTCTTTCTCGTAAAACCGCACAGTCTCTACGCCAACTCCGGTGAAGCGTGCTACCTCGCCGATGGACAGTGGTTTCATAGAATCCTTCCTTGGCCCTACGCTTTAGTCTAACCGGGAAACAGGGCGGGCACGAAGCAAGACAGCAGCCAGATCCCCGCCCGTTCCCTGGTAAAACAGCTCCAAAAAAGAGCTTGACACGCCACTCAATGTCTATTGTATACTACAGACTACTTAAAAAATACGGCGAAAATAGTCCTCATAATCAGGCCAACGTAGTGGAGTTTAGGATACTTTTAAGACCTCTCCAGCGGTTCCGGCGAATGTGGGAAAGGCGAATCCGATGAATAATAATGTTGATGTCGTCTTGGTATCGACCTATGAATTGGGCCGGCAACCGTTTGGCATTGCATCGCCAGCAGCGTGGCTGCGGGAAGAGGGAGCATCCGTCTCTGTCCTGGATCTCTCGCGCCAGTCTTTCCAAGAGGAGCCATTTGCGAAGGCTGACTTAATTGCATTTTACCTGCCCATGCACACGGCGACCCGTCTCGCCGCCAGAATCGTGGGGCGGGTACAGCGCGTCAATCCAAAGGCCCATTTGTGTTTCTTCGGCCTGTATGCTCCAGTCAACGAAGCCTATCTGCGCAATCTTGGCGCCCAGACGGTTTTGGGGGGAGAGTTCGAGGAGGGGTTGGTTTCTTTAGTCCGCCGCCTTGCTAAAGATCGAGGGCGCGATGAAGCAGGGCTGTCCGCGCCCCAAACAGAACCGGTCATCTCTCTTTCTCGATTGAAATTCAAAGTTCCTGACCGGAGCGGGTTGCCGATTTTAAGCAACTATGCGCGCCTGGTCATCGACGGGCAGACCCGCGTGGTCGGATACACCGAGGCGACACGCGGCTGCAAGCACGTTTGCCGGCATTGCCCGATCGTGCCTGTCTACGAAGGGAATTTCCGGGTCGTTCAACAGGAGGTAGTGCTGGAAGACATTCGCCGCCAGGTTGCGGATGGCGCCCAACACATCACGTTTGGCGACCCCGATTTCTTCAATGGCCCCTCCCATGCGGTGCGCATCGTCAGTGAACTGCACCGGGAATTCCCTGCTCTCACCTACGATGTGACCATCAAAGTACAACACCTTATTCATGAGGCCCAGTACTTGCCGGTCTTGCGGGACACCGGTTGCTTGTTTGTCACCAGCGCGGTCGAATCCATCGACCCGGTCATCCTGGAGGCATTCGACAAGCAGCATACCCGTGAAGAGTTCTTTCGCGTGGTCCAGAACTTCCGCGAGATCGGCCTCACCATCAACCCCACGTTCGTCACGTTCACGCCTTGGACGACCCTGGTCAAATACCTGGACCTTCTAAAGGTGATCGCCGACCTTGATCTGATCGAATCTGTCTCGTCCATCCAATACGCAATCCGGCTGCTGATCCCAGCCGGATCGAAGCTGCTCGACCTGGAAGAAGTCCGTAACTTGGTCGGTAAGTTCGATGAAGAAGCACTACTCTACCCGTGGGTGCATCAAGATCCCATGGTGGACCAGTTGTGCAAAGACATTCTGGCGGCCGTCGAGGCGGCCCAAGCGGCCAAGGCCAGCCGGCGGGAAATCTTCACCAAGGTGTGGCGGCTGGCGAGCGACGCTTTGAACCGGTCTACTATGACCAAAGTTGGACTTCGAGAAATGGACGAAGGAGAAGACGGTCCATTAAAGAGGCTTGCAGCGCTCCCAAGTACGGCGGAAGTCCCGCACTTGACTGAGAACTGGTATTGTTGAGCGGAGCCCACAGAAGAGCAGTTGGCTCTTATCTAAATCAAAAAGTACGGCAAGTTGAGTGGACGAATGGTTTTCCAATCGCTTCTGACTAAGGATACAGGCACCTATGGCAGTCATCTTGATGAAGATTTTCGAGGAGTCGCCGCGAAAATTTGATCGCTGGATGCACCTGCTTACTTTCGGACGCCTGCAGCAAATACGCGACGAAATCCTGCAGACCGTGCAACCGGGATCGCGCTTTCTTGAGATCGGATGCGGTACCGGCGCCTTGGCCACAATGCTCGCACAACGCGGGGCCCGCGTGGTGGGCATTGACGTTTCGGACAAAATGATTGAGACCGCACGCGAGAAGCTTGAGGAAGCAGGCCTCTCCGGCCAGGTCGAAGCAAGGCGGCTGCACGGACTACAACTGGAAGACGCCTTTTTGGCCGCCGAATTCGACCATGTCTTGAGTGTGCTGGCCCTAAGCGAGATGACCGATGACGAGATCGATTGCCTGCTCCCCCAATGCCGGAAGGTCTTGCAGCCCCGCGGGAAACTCATCCTGGTGGACGAAGTGATACCCGATAAATTCTTTTCGCGGGCCGTCTACGGCGTGTACCGTTTCATCGCCCGTCTGGTGACCTATTTGGGCCTGCAGGCGGCCGAGATCAAGAAGGCCAGCCTGCTCACCAAGGTCCTCTACTTCTTGATTGAGCTACCTCTGATATTGCTGACCTTCCTGGTGGTGCCGGCGGCTACCCATCCCCTGTTCCGTCTCGAGCAGCGGGTGGAACGCTCGGGATTCCGGGTCACCAGTTCAAAGTCTTACCTCGGCGGGACACTCAAACTTTTATTAGCGGAAAGGGCCTAGATGAGCGTGGCCAACGGTATCGCGGCAGAAATAGCGGCAAAGGTAGCGGAAACCGGTCCTCAACTTGACTCCATCGAGATGCACGGTCCGCCTCCCGATTCGATCCATGCAGGCGCTTGGCGCGGCCTCCGGTTCCTGCCCAAGAGGATTTTTCAGACGGTTTTCCGTTCTGTGCCCTACCCGACCAGGCCTAGGCTGATTCGAATTGGCAGCCCTAACCGGCAGTCTCCGGTGTTAGTGACAACGAATTACGACCTGACGGTACGCCGGGTATGCCGTGCGCTCTTCGGCATGGATTGTTATTTACTCGTGGCGCCATCCGGCGGAATTGATGTCTGGTGCGCCGCCGGCGGAGGACGCTTTACCGTCGATAGCATCATCTCAATCCTGAAGACCAGCCGTATCGCAGAACTGGTCGATCATCGCCGGTTGGTCCTGCCAGAACTGTGCGCGAACGGCATCAACATGTTCGAGGTAAGGCGTCGAACGGGCTGGACCGCGGTCTTTGGCCCCGTGGAAGCCGCGGATGTTCAGGAGTACGTAACGACGAAAAAGCGGACTGAAAAAATGATTCGAGTCACCTTCCTGCCGCGGGAGCGGTTGGAAATGGGCACGGCCATGTGGGGAAGTCTAAGCCTTCGCTACTCTATATTTCCTTTCTTGGCCTTTGGCCCGCGCGGGGCTGCATGGTTTGTGGCTATACTGGCGGCGTTCTCGGCAATCATGAGTCTTGCCTGCTTCCAGCTCCCGGGGAAAACCTTCATCCAAAAGGCCGCCGTCTTCGGCCTGCCCGCAATGCTCGCCGTACCCCTGGGCCAGTTGTGGGTCACGGGCCATCTCTCATGGCTTACGTTCGAGATCGAAACTATTCTGCTCGTCGCAACCTATTTCGTTGGGGCGTCGTTTGCCAGCTACTCCCCACTCTGGCAGTGCGGATATTCGAAGCTGTTTTTTGGTTACCCCGACCTTGAGCTATCGATTGTCGAAGAGGACTGCATCGGTTGCAAGCTCTGCGACCAGGTCTGTCCGGTTGAGTGTTTCTCGCCCACCGCCGATGGCAAGGTGGTCTTCTCGCAACCGGACCTTTGCGAAGGGTGTATGGCCTGCCTGATTCAATGCCCGACCAATGCCATCATTAATGAGATCGCGGTGGAACACCAGCGCCTCAGCCAATGCGGGTAGTCACGACTTTACCGATGGAGGGCCCACATATATATGGTTGCTTCTGAGAATAAGCTGCGGCCGGATTTGATACGGGAAATAGCGTTGTGGTGGCAAAACCGGCTTGACGGCGCCGGCAACGGGGCCAACGGCCTTCCTGAGAGTCCCTCGTTGCCCGAAGTGATGACCAAGTTTGCCTGTTCGGAAGAAGAGGCCCTGCGTGGGGTTTGCCTGGGAGAGTATCGTCATTTTGACGGCGTCGATTAAAGGCGAGGGTCGTCTCGACAAGACACTCTTGGGCTGCCTGTCCATGACCGAGCTTCCCTCCCCCTATTCCTACGATAACAAACGAAAAAATATGGAACCGCGCAGATTATCGATTTTCGTGGCTTAAGCCCATGTTGCCGGATGGGGTAGCGGAAGCATGCAAGGTGCCGTGCGACTTCCCCGGATCATAATTTCCGTGCCAATTCGCAAGTAGTCCATTCAGCCACGCGTAGCGTTTGTCCGTGGTAGTAAATCGCATCGTGCCCGCCGTCTCCCAAGTTGGAGGTTTCGTTAGGAGAGCGAACCCCTTGCTCTCGAACTTGATCTGTGCCCCGTCTTCCGTCTCAATGATGCCAGCCAGATTCATCTCGCACAGGCGGTCGCCCACTTTCTCAAAGTTCGACCAGCGCAGTCTTCCACGGATTCGCGGCCCCCGAACGTTTCCGTCGCCGCTATCGATGAGCTTGCCCTCGCGTCCTTCAGAAGACACCGCTTGGGGCTGGTCCGATCTTGCCTGAAGGTCGGCATCGAAGAGCGTATCTTGATTTTCCGGCGGTAGCGTAGGAGTGACGGACTTCCCCGTCTTCGCATGATTCGTCGATGCCTGTCCGAAAGCCAATGGGCAGGGCAACGACAGTAGAGTCAAGATTACGATTACGCGGCGAGCGCAATGTTGGGTTTTCTTGGAAAATGGCATAATTCTGCCCCTTTTATATTCTTTATACTGTAGTATACTATAGACTATGCTTTAAGGTTTGCATATGGCTAAACAGCAAAATCTTGGAGGACATCTCTACGAAAGTGGATCGTGGAACACGTCTTCCACCTGGGGAGGACTGGAATTGGTCCTCGCTTGGGTAGAGGAGCACGCCCAGCGCAATCCAGAGGCTCTTGCTGTAGCGCAAGGTCAGCAACTGCTGAATTATAGAACGCTCAATCGCCGTGCCAACCATTTGGCTTGGGAGTTGCAGGGCATGGGTGTTGGTCCAGAGCAGGTGGTTGCCATGATGATGCCACGTTCACCCGAACTGATCGTCGCCGCTTTGGCATCATGGAAAACGGGCGCCGCATACCTGCCGCTCGATCCTGCCCATCCTCCTGAGCGGCTCTCCTACATGATCAAAGACGCTCGCGCTACCGCCATCGTGACATCGCGCTGGGCCAAGGGCCGCCTTACTAATCCTGGCATACCCGTTCTTGCCCTCGATTCCCACAATTGGGATCAAACCATGGAGAGGGCAACCGGGCCCGAGGTGCATCCCGCGTCTGCGAACCTCGCATACGTGATCTACACTTCGGGTTCAACGGGATTGCCTAAGGGTGTGGCGGTAGAGCATGCAAGTCTGGCAAACCTGATCCATTGGCATCGATGGATGTATGGCCCGACCGGCTCGGACCACTGCACATGGCTTGCCAATCCTGCATTCGACGCCTCTGTCTGGGAGGTGTGGTCCTGTCTTGCCTCGGGTTCCAGTCTGTTCATTCCGGAACCGGAAGTTCTGCTGTCTCCGCGACGGTTGCTCGATTGGATGGCACAGCAACGGATCTCAATCAGCTTCATGCCTACCCCGCTTGCCGAGGCTGTGCTGGTCGAGCCCTCTCCCTCGCCTCTGGTGTTACGCGCCCTGCTGACTGGGGGCGACACGCTTCAGCGCAGGCCGGGCCGCAAAACGTCCTATCGTCTTTTCAATCACTATGGCCCAACTGAGGGAACCGTAGTAGCTACCTGCGGAGCGGTGCCGGCGACGGACAACGACAATCCTCTGCCGTCAATCGGCCTACCCATTTCGAATGTTGAACTCCATTTGCTGGATGAACACCTTCAAATCGTCTCGCCAGGAGAAATCGGTGAAGTTTGTATCGGTGGAGATGGTCTGGCGCGCGGATATCTGAATATGCCCGATTTGACCGCTGAGAGATTCATCCCCGACACGGTGGGAGAACGCCCCGGCGCTCGCCTCTACCGCTCCGGCGACCTTGGCCGTTTGCGGCAAAACGGTGAGTTTGAATTCCTGGGTCGAATCGACCACCAAGTCAAGATTCGAGGCATCCGCATCGAACTCGGAGAGGTCGAGGCCGCTCTCAAGGCCGCCCCCGGGGTCAGGGATGCATGTGTAGTGGCCTGGGGAGATGGTACTGACAAAAAGCTGGTTGCTTATGTGGTTCCGGAGCAGCCGGTTGCGCCTCAGCAGACTGAAATCCTCCTAGAGTTGCAACGGAGTCTTCCAGAGGTAATGCTGCCAGGTCTATTCGTATGGATACCCCAGATACCCCTCACCTCCAATGGCAAGGTGGACCGGAAATCTCTTCCACATCCCGGTACGGGACCTCTACTCCTCGCCCCGGAAGGGCTTCTGCCCCGGACAAAAGATGAAGAGGTCATGGCCGGTATTTGGTCTTCGGTACTTGGGGTCCAGTGCGGTGTACACGATTCCTTCTTAAACCGTGGCGGAAATTCGCTAGCGGCCATGCAGATCGCCGCACGCGTGCGCGAAGCCTTCGGGATCGATCTGGGCCCTCATTCCCTCTTTGAGGCATCCACCATCGCAGAATTGGCCAAGATAGTCACGTCCGCTCAGCCGGGCGGTGTAAAGCCACCGCTGGTTCCACTATCTGGTGGAGTAGACAACGCGCCACTTTCGTTTTCACAACAGCAGTTCTGGCTGCTTGATCGAATCGATCCTGGGAACCCTTTTTATAATGAACAAGTAGCCATTCGTATTGCAGGCCATCTCGATGTGCCATGTCTCAAGCGCAGCCTGGATGAGTTAACGCGCCGTCATCATGTCCTGCAAATCTGCCTGCCGGCCAAGGACGGGCTGCCCGTCCAGCGGCCATCGGAGGCCGTTTCGGAACTTCGCCGGATCGATCTTGAAGAGATACCGTTGGAGTCTCGCGAGCGTGAGGCCAGGCGGTTGCGGAGCGACGAGGCACTGCGTAGCTTCAATCTTGCGGCTGGCCCGCTGTTTCGGACACTCCTTCTCCGCCTGGGGAAAGACGAACATTGGCTGCTCGCGACTTTCCACCACATAGTCTTCGACGGATGGTCGATCGGTGTGTTGCTGCGTGAGTTGACTGCGATCTACTCTGCCTCCGCGGCCGGCCAAGCGTCTCCCCTCACGCCCCTGCCTATCCAATATGCCGATTACGCTGCCTGGCAACGGGCCTGGTTGGAGGGTCCAGAGTTCGACCGGCAAATGCTCTACTGGAAACAACAACTTGCTGGTCTACCCACGCTGGAGTTTGTAACCAACCTGCCCCGTCCGCTGAAGCCAACGTTTAGGGCCGCCAGTTGTCGTTTCAGAGTTCCTGATGAGATCAGCGAATGCCTGGACGAACTCGGCCGGCGCGAGGGAGCGACACTGTTCATGATGGTGCTCGCCGCCTGGGGCGCCCTGCTTGGTCACATGGCCAACGAAGAAAGCGTGCCTGTAGGAACAGCAGTAGCCGGCCGCGTGCGTACGGAGTTGGAGAACTTGATCGGATGCTTTACCAACACCGTAGTGATGCGTGTCGATACCAGTAGCAATCCCAGCTTCCGTGAGCTCTTGCGGCGGGTACGGGAAACAACACTCGATGCCTTTGCCCACCAGGATGTGCCCTTCGAGCGGATCGTTGAAGAGCTGCGGTCTGTGCGCAGTACGAACATCAACCCTCTCTTTCAGGCCGCTTTGGTGTTACAGCCCAATCCTCCCGGCGCCCGCATCGCCTGCCAGGACCTGATCTTGGAAACAATGGAGGAGTTGGGTGAAAGGGTGCGCTTCGATCTTGAATTGCACATTTGGAAGGACCAAGAGACCTTAGAGGGGCGCCTACTTTTTGCCGCTGAGATATTCGAGACGGCCATGGCCGGGAAGCTCGTTCAGGCCCTCGAACTCTTCCTCAAAGGCGCGGCGCGCAACCCTGACGATAGCATTGACCGGTTGCTGCTCATCGAAAAGCCTCAGCGCTCCGGCTGGGTCAACGGCATGGAAGTCAGTCTCGACCAGATCGAAACCGTGATGCGTCGCGACCCAACAGTTCTCGATTGCGCTGTACTGGTGCAGGTTGATCAGCAGGGTTCTCGTCAATTGGTCGCCTACGCCGTTGGATCAGCGGCCTTGGAGCCCGAGGCATTATCGGCCCGTCTGGCGGCCCAACTGCCCGAAGCGGCAGTGCCCTTCCTAATCGTTCCCGTTTCTTCTGTCCCGCTTACACCCAGCGGGTTACCCGACCATAGTGCGCTTTCATCGCTTGCGGTAATCGACATTGACCTGTTGCAAGAGTGCGAACGGGCCTTGATGCGTGTGCCCGGCGTATCGCAGGCGGCGGCCATGGTTGTGGAAGGGCAAAGAACACCCTCGCCACCGCTCCACTTGGCAGACCTTCTTTCCCGGTGGCGAGAGTATGTGACAAAACCGGGTCCTGTCTCAGATTCGGAATCTGGGGCGGCCCAGCCTCTCGTGGCCGATGGCACAAATGCGCTGGCCGTGAGCCACGGCGCGCCCTTACACCTTTCTCAGCCGTTGCCATCAACTCTGGCGGCAACTCTTCGTCGCGCCGCAGATCTCGGCCCTAACAAAGGCATCAACTACATTGATATCGCAGGGGGAGAATGCAAACTCAGCTACCCCGCCCTGATCGCAGAGGCCGAGCGCGTTCTATGCGGCCTTCGACTGGCCGGCCTCCGGCCCGATGACAAGGTCTTGTTCCAGCTACCCAATAACCTGCATTTTCTGACTGCATTTTGGGCCTGTCAATTGGGTGGCATGGTTCCCGTACCGGTCAGCGTAGCACCCAGCTACACCGCAGACAATGCAGTTGTCCAGAAACTTCACGGTGCGTGGACATTGTTGCAGGAACCGCTGGTACTGACGGACAGCGTTTTGGCGCCACGAATCTTGTCTGTTTCCCAGGACCTCAAGGGCTTCCGTGTGGCCGTGATCGAAGACCTCGTCACCAACGACCGGGACAGCCGCTGGGAAGAGCGCAACCAGGAGGATCTGGCGCTCATGCTCCTTACCTCGGGGAGTACAGGCAAGGCGAAAGCCGTCATGCACAATCACAGCACACTCTTGAACCGCTCGGCTGCCGAGGTGCAATGGAACGAATTCCATTACGATGACATTTCTCTGAATTGGCTCGCCCTCGATCATGTCGCGAGCCTGGTGCAGTTCCATCTCCGCGACGTTTATGTGGGATGCAACGAAATCCAAGTGGCGACCGAGCGTATCCTTCGCAATCCACTCGAGTGGTTGGATCTCATTGACCGTTTCCGCGCGACCGTAACCTGGGCGCCTAATTTTGCCTTCGGCCTGGTCAACGAATGTTCCGAAGAGATCCAGCATCGCCGTTGGGACCTTTCTTCCATGCGCAACTTCCTGAATGGCGGCGAGGCCATTGTGCTTAAGACCGCGCGCCGCTTTCTGGAATTGCTTCAGCCGCATGCCCTGCCTTCCGGCGCTCTACATCCGGTATGGGGTATGTCGGAGACGGCATCGGGCGTAACGTCGTCGATGCGGTTTTCGCTGCCGGCGACCCGGCAGGAAGACCATCTGGTGGAGGTGGGAGAGCCGCTTCCAGGGGTCTCATTCCGCATCGTTGATGCCCACGACCGGCCGATCGAAGAAGACGCCATCGGCAGACTCCAGGTTTCCGGTCCCACTGTCACCCTGGGTTATTACAACGCGCCTGAGCAGAACCAAGATTCGTTTACTGACGACGGCTGGTTCAAGACCGGGGACCTGGGTCTTCTGCACGAGGGACGCCTGACCATTACTGGCCGCGAGAAGAATGTCATTATCGTCTATGGCGTAAATTACTACAGCCACGAGATTGAGGCGGTGGTTGAAGAAGTCAAAGGCGTTCGAATCTCATATACAGCCGCCGTGGCCACGCGGCATCCGCAGAGCAACACCGACGATCTGGCTATCTTTTTCTGTCCCGATTCGTTCGAAGACGGCCATCTCGGCCCCTTGCTGAAAGAAATCCGCGAGCGGATCGTCCGTCAGATTGGTATTGCCCCTGCTTATCTTCTTCCCGTCAGACCGGATGACGTCCCGAAGACGGGCATCGGAAAGATCCAGCATACTCAACTCAAGCAACGCTTTGATCAAGGTGAATTTAACAGCCTGATCAAGCGCATGGATGTGCTTACCGCCAATGCCAACACGGTGCCCAGTTGGTTTTTCCGCAAAGTTTGGCGCCGCCGGCTGACGCCAGCATCCACCGAACATCTCAACGGCAATTGGATGGTGTTCTCCGACCGCGGCGGGCTAGGCGAAGGATTGCTTTCCAGACTGAAGTCGACGGGCGCGACCTGCATCATGGTGACGGCCGGACCAGCTTTCCAGCGCACCGGGCAGGATGCCTTCATTCTCCATCCTGGAGAGCCAGAAGGCTACTCTCGAATGCTCGGGGTCCTTTCTGCGGAAGGCCTTACGATTCACGGAGTCATCAACCTTTGGACCTACGGGGGCCGGACTGCACGGATGGAGGCGTCGCTGTCCGCGGCTGAAATCGAGCGTGGTGTTTACGCGCTGCTCTTCCAGCTTCAGGCCCTGGCGAAGGGCCATTATGCAGATCAGGGCCTCCGATTGTTAATGATATCAAGCCACGCGCAGGCGGTGGCGGAGGAGGATGATCTCATCTGCGAGCGGGCCGCGTGCTTGGGGCTGTTGCGGACCGCAGTCCAGGAATTTCCGTGGCTGACCTGCCGGCATGTCGACCTTTCAGGAGAAGATCCTGAGACGGATATCAAGATGGTGCTTGCCGAGGCGCGTTTGCAGCAGGCTGAAGCCGAGGTGGCCTACCGCCACGGCCGGAGATTCGTGGTGCGCCTTGAAAAAATCGCCTTCGAAAATGAGTCAAAACATCTGCCCTTGCGTCACGGCGGTCACTACTTAATCACGGGTGGCTTAGGGGGCATAGGCGCAACTCTGGCTGAATATCTACTCCGGCATCAACAGGCCAATCTCTTGGTGGTTGGGCGCACGCCGCTCGGCGAGCAATCTCAATGGTCCCGTCTTTTGCACGAGGGCGGTCCTCAGGCTGAGCGCATTCAGAAGTTGCTCAGTCTGCAAGGGCTTGGCGGCGACGTGGCCTACTCGGTTGCCAATGTCTGCGATGCCGGCCAGATCGAGCAGGCGATTGCAAGGGTAGAAACGGCATGGGGAGCACCCCTTGACGGCGTTTTCCATTTGGCTGCGGTGCCTCACGAGAGCTGGATAGCCAACGAAACTCCCGAAGCTCTGGCGGCCACACTCGCGCCCAAGGTCTTAGGCACCCGGACACTCCACCAAGTCCTGGCCAGTCGTCCCGGGACATTGTTCGTCAACTTCTCCTCGGTCAACGGTTTTTTTGGCGGAGCGTCCGTCGGCTCATACGCGGCTGCCAATAGTTTCATCGAAGCATTCTGCCACTTCCAACGGCGGACCAGCCTATTGGTAAGCCACTGCATCGCGTGGAGCTTCTGGGAAAATCTGGGAATGAGCAACGGACTGGAAACTCAGGATTTAGCGCGTGCGCGGGGGTTCCAGGCCATTGCTGCGGAGAAGGGGATCCAATCCCTCTTGGTTGCCCTTGCTCACGAACTTCCCGCCACGCTGGTGGGACTGGATGATTGCAAGCCGGATATATGGCGTTGTCTCGAAACACGCGACTGCCGGCTGGCCAGACTCGGTGCTTTCTACACGACCGATACCGGCATGGAGCCGCCGGAGTTCGCCAAATTCTCTGTCGAGGACCGCTTTGGCGGGCCGGTCGCCTGCGACTTTGTCCACCTGGAGGCGCTGCCGGTCACCGCTAACGGTGAAATTGACCGCCGGACCTTAACTGCCTTAGCTGCCCGTCCCGGGGCCGATAGGACCACGCGGACTGCTCCCCGCAACCAGGTTGAACGCGACCTGGCTGCTATCTGGAAAGAGTTGCTCGGGACACCGGATGTCTGCCTGGAAGACAGTTTCTTCGATCTTGGCGGGCATTCACTGCTAGCCAGCCAAATGCTGTCTCGGGTGCGCCAGAAGCTCGGCGTGGACCTCACCATGCATGATCTCTTTCGCGCTTCAGCGCTCGGGACTTTGGCAGAAGTGACGATCGAACGCCAGCACGCTCAGCTCGGGGACTCGATGGAGAGTCTTGTAGCCGAGATTGAACAACTCTCTGCGGATGAAATCCGTGCAGCTCTTGGGCATCCGCAGCCACCCGCGAGCAGCACCGGGTGAGCGTCCAGCTTTGCGAGCTTGCACGGAGGCACCTCCTGGGGTGATGACCGGACTTGAAAGGAAACGGCGGTTAGAAAATCAATATGACAACCAAAGACCAAATCAACCTTGATCGTCTGGCAACCAATGTTGCCGGCGTTTTTCCTAAACTCAACATGTTCGAGCAACGGCTGTCGCTGGAGATCTACCGTCTCTTGGCCGAAGGTCAACCTGTCCCAATTCCCAAGCTGGCGGAGCGAGTTGCAGGTGGGGCCGAGGTCATCAAGCACATCCTCAACCATTGGCCTGGTGTTTTTTTCGACTCAGAAGAACGGGTAGTCGGCTATTGGGGGTTGGCTCTCCCCTCTGCCTATGCGGGACCGCACCGCTTCACCATCCGTGGCCAGGCCCTTTCTACCTGGTGCGCCTGGGACACCCTCTTCCTGCCGCAGCTCCTTGGCGAGACAGCAATGATTGAGTCTGCGAGCCCCGGAGGCGGAACGGTACGTTTGAGAGTGACACCGCAACAGCTAGACCATATCGATCCTGCCGGCGCTGAAATGTCCTTCGTCGTGCCAGACGCGGATGGGGTCCAGAAAGACGTGGTCACGACATTCTGTCATTTCATTCACTTCTTTGCTTCCCGCGAATCCGGTAATAGTTGGACCAGCCGGCATCCCGGAACGTTCCTGTTGTCGATGGACGAAGCTCTCTTGCTTGCCCATCGCAGAAACGAGCTGCAATACCCCGATCTATTGCAACCAGATCGGAGAATCACCGGGCTTCGCGAGCGTGCTTAGAGGCAAAGCAGAGGTAATTTCCCCATGGCCGAACTCACTGAACGGATAGCCGCCCTCACCCCCGAGCAACGCGAACTTCTGAAGCGGCGCTTGCAACAAACAACGGCGCGTGAGGCGCTGGAAGCTGGCATCAGCCGGCTGAAGCGCGATACTTATCCCCTATCGTTTTCCCAGCAGCGTCTCTGGTTTCTTGACGCCTATCACCAAGGAAGTCCGTTCTACAACTTCTCGCTTGAATACGAGATTATTGGGCCATTGAACAGCGCAGCCTTACGTGCTGGCCTCGCCGAAGTTGTGCGCCGCCATGAAATCCTGCGCACCATCGTTGTCGTCAATCGCGAAGAGCCGCTGCAGACGGTCCAACCTGCCGAAAGCTGGCAATTCGAGAATATCGACCTCCAAGGCGGCGCCGGCGATTCTCAGCAATCTGAGGCAGATCGCCTGATGCGCGAAGCCGCCCGGCGTTCGCTTGACCTCGGCCGCGGGCCTCTATTCTGCGCTTGCCTGATGCGCATGGGGCCAGCCAAGCACCGCCTCCAGATTGTCGTCCACCACATTGCCTTCGATGGATGGTCGATTAAGGTCCTGGTACAGGAGTTAGAGGCACTCTACGCCGCCTTTTCTGCAAATCGACCATCGCCACTGAGCGAGCTTCCCGTTCAATACGGCGATTTCGCCGCTTGGCAACGCGAAAGGCTTCGCGGAGATTGGCTTAGCCAACAGCTTGAGTACTGGAAGAAAACTCTGGCTGGCTTGATACCCTTCGAGCTCACCCCAGACCATCCTCGCCCAGCGTTGCAGACATATGGAGGCGCGGTATGCCCATTTCGTCTTTCCCTGGCAGAGAGCCGGCTTCTGGCCACCTGGAGTCGAAGACAACGTGCAACGCTTTTCATGACGCTATTGGCGGCCGTGAAAACTCTATTGCTACATCGTTCCGGACGTGAGGACATTGCTCTTGCTACGGCCGTGGCCAATCGCAACCGGGTCGAGATTGAAGAGCTGATCGGTTTTTTCGTCAATACTCTGGTGCTGCGAACGGACCTAATCGGCAATCCATCATTCCAGGAGCTTGTGGGCCGCGTCCGCGATGTAGTTGTCGGCGCGCAGGCGCATCAGGATGTGCCTTTTGAAAAACTGGTTGAGGAACTGCAACCCGCTCGCGATCCCAGCCGGAATCCCCTGGTCCAGATATTATTCGTCCTGCAGGAACAAAGCGTAGTTGTAGCGCCTCGCTTGAATGGTTTGGAGGTCAAGCATCTCAGCTTCCGTTCGGTCGAAAGCACTCGCTTTGATCTGGAATTCCATCTTTGGGAAACCGATCGCGGGCTTGACGGGATCGTTGTCTACAACACTGACCTTTTCGAACCCGCCAGCGCCGAGCGGCTCTCGCTACACCTGCAGGCGATCTTGTCCGCCATCGTGGTCGATCCAAGCCAAAAGGTCCTCAGTCTGCCTCGGATGGATGCTGGTGAACGGGCCCAGCTATTGAACGTTTGGAGCTGTGGAGCAGACCTGGTCCCGATGCCGTGTTGCCTGCACGAACTGGTAGAGCAGCAGGTAAGACGCACTCCGGAAGCCGTAGCCGTCACCTGCCAGGGACTGCGCCTGACCTATTCAGAACTGAATCAACGTGCTAACCGGTTAGCACATCATTTAAGGTATCTGGGCGTGCGGGCCGAAACGCGGGTCGGGATATGTTTGCACAGGTCGCTCGACATGGTAGTGGCCCTGTTGGGAGTGCTGAAGGCCGGCGGCGCGTATGTCCCTATGGATCCTGCTTATCCGCAAGAGCGTCTCCGCTATGTGCTCGAAGACGCCCAAATTGCGGTGCTGCTGATCGGAAGCGAATGGCGGGAAAAACTGCCGGCGTCCTCGGATGTGGCTGTCATCGAGATGGAAACGCTCTGGGATGCGCTTGCCGGTCAAAGCAGCGAGAATCCCGCAGTGTGGCTGGATAGCGCGAGCCTTGCCTATGTGATTTACACATCCGGATCAACGGGCCGGCCCAAGGGAGTCGGAATTCAGCATGGCAGCGCGGTGGTGTTCTCACAATGGTCGCGGCAGATATTCACTGACGAAGAGCTATCCATGGTAGTGGCTTGCACCTCGATCTGTTTCGATTTGTCGGTATTCGAAATTTTCGTTCCCCTGAGCATGGGTGGAACAGTGTTTGTGGTCAACAGCGCTCTGGATGTGGCTGGAATCCCCGCAGGCGAGCAAGTGAAGCTGATCAACACAGTCCCCTCTGCTATGGCTGAATTGATTCAGGCAAATGCCTTGCCCGATTCCATCAGCACCGTAAACCTTGCGGGAGAGGCATTGCAGAACTCACTTGTACAGCAGATTTATCAACACAAGAATATCAAACGAGTGCTCAATCTGTATGGCCCTTCTGAGGATACAACCTATTCCACCTATGCCTGTTTGCGCAGGAGCAGCGAAATCGGGAGCGCGCCGATCGGTACACCCATTGCCGGCGCCCATGCCTATGTGCTCGATTCAGGTGTAGAGCAGCAATTGGCGCCCGTAGGCACGGTTGGCGAACTCTATCTGGGGGGCAGGGGCTTGGCCCGCGGTTATTTGAATCGGCCGGAACTGACGGCCGAGAGATTTGTTCCCGACTCATTCAGTAACACGCCCGGAGCGCGGTTGTACCGTACCGGAGATCGAGTGCGTTGGCTAGCCAATGGAGAGCTGGAATTCTTGGGCAGGTTGGATCATCAAGTCAAGATACGCGGATATCGAATCGAGCTGGGCGAGATTGAAGCGGCGTTACTGGTCCATCCAGCGGTAGGGCGAACAGTAGTGGTGGCGCGGGAAGATACGCTCGGTGTCAAACAATTGGTTGCCTATTGGGAGGGCCGGCCCGGTGTCGCGCCCCCCCAGTCCAGCCAGCTTCGAGAATATCTACTCAGCAGGCTTCCCGGTTACATGGTGCCATCGTTCTTCGTAGTGCTCGACCGGCTACCACTCAATCCGAACGGGAAAATTGATCGTCAGCAACTGCGCGCGCCGGCGGATATGCACTCTGCTCAGGACCACTCGTACCTGCCACCGCGCGATTCCTTTGAGCTGCATTGTGCCCAAATATGGGAGCAGGTACTCGGTATCAGCCAGGTTGGACTGCGTGACAACTTCTTTGAGTTAGGCGGGCACTCATTGAACGCATTCGTTGTCATGACAAGAATCCGAAAAGTCTTCGGGCGCGACTTGCCTATCTCGGTACTCTTTCAGGGGCCCACAGTAGAGCATCTTGCGGGCCTTCTGAGGGACAGCGGAGGTGAAGCCGAGTTCTCCCCTCTGGTACCGATCCAAACCAAAGGCACGAAAACACCTTTTTTCTGTGTCCATCCTGCCGGTGGGAATGTCCTCTGCTACATCGGACTTTCCCGTCATCTGGGAAGCGACCAGCCATTCTACGGTCTGCAATCAAGATCTCTAGTGGATGAACAGCTTAAGGTGCGGAGTGCCCAAGAGATGGCTGCCGACTACATTGAGGTTGTCCGCAAGCTGCAACCCCAAGGGCCTTACCACCTCGGAGGGTACTGTCTTGGCGGGGTGTTCGCCTTTGAGATGGCGTGCCAGTTGCGGCAGATGGGCGAAGAAGTCGCCGCTCTTGTGCTCATCGATACGTTCTCCCCCGAAGCGATGTCGAAGGAGGAGTTCGATGACGCGCAAGCGCTCTCGTGGTTTGGGCGCGATTTGGGAATGCCGCTGGGCAAGCGCCTGTCCATTCCCCCCGGCGAACTGCGCGGGCTGCCAGCCGGAGAGGCATTCGAGAAAGTGCTGGCCAAAGCGAAGCAGGAAGAGGTGCTGCCCATGGAGGCCAGTTCCTCACAGCTGCGGCGTTACTTTCATTGCTATCTCGCCAACAGCGTGTATGCCGTTACCTATGAGCCCCGCCCGTACCACGGACGAATCACACTGCTGAGCGCGCGCGACGAGGAAGACAAGCACAATTTTGGCGCAAGCCGCGGCTGGGAGTCGTTTACTGACCGCGCAATGACAATCAAAGAAATCCCAGGTGACCACGCAAGCATAATATTTGAGCCTAACGTCCAGATCTTGGCTGGGAACCTTAGGCAAGCCCTTGATGGAGCCGATGCAGCCAAGGACCTGCCTGCGGAACAGAACGATTTATTTTTCGCGGAGAAAAACAGCTTCGATGCCTCGCCGCTGTCCGCGGAGCGAGCTGCAGCCGTGTGCTCATCAGGCCCTGAGATAGAAGGGACAACTTGCGTGCAACACAGCTACATGGTTACGCAACCAATCAAGACGGTATTCGATTTCTTGGCCAACCCACGGCTTGAGCCGCAATGGAATCCTTGGATACAAGAAGTGAAGATGCCTCCCGGCCCCATGGTGACGGAAGGCACGTCATTCGTCGCGGTCTACAGTTTTATGGGACGTGAGTTCGAGATGAAGATCCAGATTGAGCGTCATGTGGCCCCCACAGAATTGACGTTGCAAGTGGTCGATGGTCCTTTTTTGGGCCGGACGGCCTATACCTTGGCTCGCGGGCCCGGCGATACAACTCATGTTGACGTGCGTTTTCTCCTCGACCCTAAAGATTTTTTCGGTATCATTCCCAAAGCACTCTTGAAGCCGCTCTTTCACAAATCTCTGAAGGATGACTGCCGCCGTCAAAAAGCTCTCATGGAGCGTGCCGCAACGACGGCGTGACAGGAGTCTTTTCCAAACGCGCACTTGAACTTACTTTGGGAAAACACGCATACCATGGATTCAGAGGACCAGTGGAGAGTCGCGTAGTCGCCGCGGCGGAAACTACTCAGCCACGCGTCTGAGCGTGTATTTCCTGCTTACTAGGGTCTGATCGCTACCTTGTTGCGCAATAAATCCAGCGGTACGTCGTTGAGTTGTCGGCAGGCCAGGGGAGTAATCGCTGATCCAGAAGGAAACGCCGGAAGGCGCATTGATCGTCAACTCCAGGTCCGCACCTTGAGCGCCCATTCCGTATAAAAGCATAGACAGGCCAGCCGGCTTCTGATTGGGATTCATATTGCGTCCCGAAATTTTAACGGAGACCGGCTGCACGCTGGGATCGAATCTGATAAGCATCAAGTTTGCATCTCTTTGTGACCTCACGTTCATGCGAATGTTGTGAAGGTCTCCGGTTTGTTCATCTGCTTTGATTTCACTCACCGGCGGCTGCAAGTCAACTACCGGCGCTGGTCCAGAGAACACCTGTTGTTGTGATCCTGCCAGATAGTTTGGGGCAGGCTGGCGCTTGAGCGTGCTCCTCGGAATCAACTGCGATGTATATTCATCCAATGTGTTGTCGTAGCTGATCCAAGCGGCAGTATGATCATCCGCATTGACGCTGTAGAGAATAGTGTCGTGCCGGGGATGCTGAGCACTAGAGTGGGATTGTACGATGCCAATCGCCAGGCAAGTCCCCGCTCCTGCAAGCAATGGCAGCACAACTGCTCGCCAAGGGCGTTGGGGAACGGCCACATCAACCAACGGAATGCAGATGATAAAGAAGGTCCCAAGAAGCAGACCGACAGCGGCGATGCTCAACAGATTCAGAGTAAGAAAGACATATAGAAGATAAGCAATAGGGGAGAAGATCAGAATGGTCGTTATCGCACCGATCAGCGTGCCCACCAGTCGGGAACGTGGAGACATCTTTCCTGCCAGCCCGAGCACCACCAACCCGGCCGTGGTGAGCAGCAGCGGCCAGAACAGCATGTAGCTGCCCGCAGGAAGCAACAGAACAACCAACCAATTCAGGATACACACTATCGCCAGCCCGGCCAGCGAGAGTTCCTGAAGATTGAAATACCTGCGACACTTTGCCAGAACGGCACTTCCTACGGCAGCCCCCAGCACAGTCAACCCGATCAGCAGAAAAGAATTTGCGGACGTGTCACCCCAAAGCTGGCGCCCACCCAGGAATTGGAGGAGCAACCAGCCTGCCGCAATCATAACAACTGGAATAACGAGGAGTATTGCGAAGGATGGAAGTACGGCCAAGACAAGACGTCCCGCCCGCACTTCCACTCGTAGTATACTTCGAACTATGGCCAAGGCGAGTAGTACGGAAACAAGTATCCCACCGATCATGACCCAGCTTTCGCTGTAGACGATCAAGTTGCTGCTAAACCAATCGAAAAATACTTCGTCACCGGTTTCCTGCCTGAGCTTGCTCAGGTCCATCTGACCGAAATGGCGTGCCAGCGACAGAACATATGAACCATGGTGCTGAAGAGATGCAGGATCCAGGTTGTCCGCCGTGTCCAGCCAGGAATGGTAGGCTTCGAGCCGGCCGCCAAAAGCAAAGTTGAGTCCGGGAGTACCCGCCAGACGAAACACGGTGAAGTCCGTATCGTTGGGCAGCAGTTTATAAAAAGCATAAAAAAGGGAGGACCCGGTAGGATAAGGGGCGGCACGGGCAAATTCTTTAATTAAGGAAGCATTATTCGCACTGGTCTCGAAGAGCAACGAAGGACCGCGGTTCCCGCGCGCTTCAAAGTTCATCACCAGGCCAACATCGTTCATCCAGGGGTGAGAAGCAACAAATGCCTCCGCCCCTAGCAAACCCGCCTCTTCGCCATCCGTGACAAGCACGATCAAGTCGTTTCTTAGCTGAGGGCCCCTTGCTAATGCGCGAACCGCTTCCAAGATAGCGGCCACTCCTGCCGCATCATCTGCGGCCCCCGGACCACTGGCGACAGAATCATAGTGGGCCACCAGCATCACAGCCCGGGAATTCGCTGTGCCGGAGAGGCGCGCAATAATGTTGCGAGTCTTCCCGGCGATCAAAACTCGGGAACCGTTATGGATACCGACTGCCGTCGTAACCTGCGGATTCATTCCCAGCGCCGACAATTGCGCCGTGAGATACTCACTTGCTTCCGCATTGGGTGTCGATCCAATAGTATGCGGCACACGGGCAATAGCACGAATATGGGCGAGAGCCCGTTCCGCCGAAAAATCACTTTGGGGCGAAGCCATCGGCAGAGCCTTCGGTGCTTTCAACTCGAATATTGCCAGAGCTGCCAATGCACAAATAAGACACCATGCCAGAAGCGTTGAAGAAAATGTTGACAATGAGGCTTCCTGCTGCGCGGCAGTGATTGAGTTGATATTCATTTTGGCGAGTATATATGCAAAGGGGCATTTCATTATAGACGTGGGCGAGGCGGAAGATGTGATTCCTCAGCTGCGACGGGTGTGCGATATACAAGTGGGGGGGGCGTGAGTCCATTTTTTTGCGGCCCAAATCCTAGTGTAGATCTACGCAAGGATCGAGGTGCCCCCCATGGCCGAATCACTCGCCACGTTAGGTGGCTCAGAGCTTTTGAGAGATCCACATCAGCAACCGTACAGATATGTCATCAACTTCGGCGATATGGATATGGAGACTTGTTCGAAATACCCCGCGCTGTTGGACATCTTACGCCAGAAGGTCCTGCCGGACGGATTAACGAAGGCCAAGGAGGTTGCAGCCTGGCCCTGGTGGCAATTTTGGAGAATTCGGGGTGAACTGCGGAAAGCAACCAGTAAAGTGAGCATTCAGCTTGTACATCCGTTTACGTCAACACACTTGGCATTTTCATTTGTCCCTACTTCTACGATAGTGGCATCGCCGCACGTAATTGTGGCATTGGACGATTACGCATCTTTTGCGGTCCTCCAATCACGAATTCGTGAGATTTGGGCCTGGATGATGTCTTCTTCAATGAATGACATCTGTTGAGATCAGAGGCAAACTGGTGGAAGCGCTCAATCTCGACTTGGCCGGTCCCTCACACAATCTCGGCAACCCGCAAGAAGTGCTAAGCATCTCATACAGACACTAGGCGCGCCGGGCGAAGTGGTTCGATTTCCATCAATTATTCCCGGAGCAACGACGACCCAATTCCCATTCACGTTCATTCGCGGCCAAATGCCTTTACCTGTGGTTAAAACCGCCGGGAACTATCAACACCCGGAGCTGGAGATTGTGCGCACGGCGATAAATTCACGGCACACTTTACGGCACACCCGTTTAAACGTTAACTGATAAGTTGTTGATTTTACTGGCTGCCCCCCAGGGATTCGAACCCCGATATGCTGATCCAGAGGCGGCTTACCGAACTCTTTAGGAAACCTGCCGAAGTTCCCGTACTATCCGGCAAGTTCCTTTCTTTGTATTAGGTTAGCTGAGGTCTGGCGACCAAAAATAACCAAGGAAAGTATAGCATAACGCTGGAAAAAGGGGGAAAATAATGCGAAAGTTACCAATCAAAGTTACCAATCCTTGTTACCAATTTAGTACGCGATTACCACTACTCCTACGGCGTAACTTTGCGACTCCGCAACCAGCTCGAACGGCATTGTCGAACGGTATGCTCTGCTTCGTCTTCCTGCGGCCTCCCGAACTCGGCCAGGAACGCGCGCAGTTCCTCTCCAGTCACAAACAAGGCATCTCCGTAGATTTCTACTTCGGGATCGGTCAGAGCGAATTGCGCTATGCGACTTGCTTTCTCGTTCTTTCCGGCGATGTCCATATCTGGCATAACCAGCATCATGTGACGATTGAGCGCCATCATTTTGACCTCGGCTCCTAGAATCCGAGTCAACTCATGATGAGTAAAGCCGTCCTCGCTCTGCGGCCTGACATCTTTCTCTGCGCCGCTAACTTCTATCAACTTGGCCATCGTTTGCTCACTCGTGCGTTGCTCGGGCAGTGGCAGGAACCGCGTCTCAGCCAGTTCCATACCCAGGCGCGGCCGGTCTTGCTGAACGTGAGCAGAAAGAAAATGACCACTCTCAGCGGGACTCTACGGGCGGGAGTGCCGGTCGGATCATCAGCTCCACGGTCTGCCCCAATAGCCCGAGGCTGAACGGCTTTTGCAGGAACTGGCTCCCGGCAGTCAAGCCGTTATAGCTGCGGGACACCTGCAAGCGGTCATGGCCGGAAGTCAGCAGAACCTTGACATTCGGAGAGTGCGCTTGAAACTCTCCCAGAAAGTCCACATCGGGATGCAAACACACCGCCTGGGCATCGGCCACTAACACATCAATCCGGTAGGACTTGGAAAGGGCGATTGCAGCCCAAACGTCTCCGGCCTCCAGCACCCGGAACTGGCGCTCCAGGCCCAAAGCCACGATAGAGCGAATCATTTCCTCGTCCTCCAGCAACAACACCGTTGGCATTGCGGATTCCCCATGAGGAGTCAAGGTTTTTTCTCTCCCCTTTTTTCTTCTTGTGGCTGCTTTTCTACGCCGTGTTCAACTCTAGGAGTGAGCATTCATTCAGGTGTTCCTATATCCGGTGATCGTCATTGTGTTTGTTCGGGTTCGGCTGCCGTTTGCAGCCAGCGTTGCTCCACGTCCGATAGTCCGCGTTTCGCGGGATGCCCCCGTTGAAAGCGGGTCACATTCAATGCTTGCGGGCCTCTCGGCCCCGGTCCCACGGTGTAGTCAACCTCTTCACCCTCGACTAGGTATTTGTAGCCTGTCCCGGTGATGTTAGAGAAGTGAACGAAAATGTCGCTGCCGTCCGGCTGGCGGATGAATCCCCAGCCCCGCCCCTTCTCGTCTTTGAAGCACTTGACTCTGCCTCTCATCGTTTCCCTCGTTGTTCAATCGAAGAAATTGTCAAACATGCGGCGTTCAAGTGGCCTTGCGGCCCTGGCCGCAAGGCCACTCCATGCGCCTTTCAACGCCATGCTTTGCGCTGTTTCCAAAGTGGTAGCTCTCTGCGAAACCGCAAAGGATTTCAGAAGTTCGGGCGATAATTCATCTTCCATTCCCAGGAGTTCGATTGATCGGTCAATCCCTTGTCGCTCATTGATCCGGTCGGCAAAGGCTTGCGGGGAACGCGCTTCGCCAAAGTCCACGAACAGCAGCCGGGTTACACCGCCTTTTTCCCGGATTACAAAGACCGCCGTTCTCTTCATTCCGCGACATCCCCGCGACCGCCGCTCAATTGAGGCATAGCGCCTGAACTCCCAACCGCAACAGCCGCGACCGCATCGGGATCGGGTCTTCATGCGGGGAAGCAATGAGGAAATCTACCTCCACGCAACCGAGATGCTGACCGTGGCGCATGTACAGCAGGCGGCTGTTCACAAATCCCCGTATGTCATCGGAAGTCCCGCAACAGGAACAGTGAACGGCCAACACAATCCACTCCAGATATGCTTCTTCCATCGCCATATCACAATCCATGAATATCGTCATTCGTAGGTTCCGACAGGTCGAAGTCCGCAAGGGGAAATGAGTTTGTGTTTCTCGTCGGCAAAACCGCGAATCGAAATCAGTACATTGACGCGGCTCTCCAGCATGACCGCCCACGGCATCAACGCCTCATTCGCCCAGCGGTCAATCTGCCAATAGCGCCTTGTTCGCAAGTCGAAAATCTGAAAACTGAGATCATCGCTCTGTCGTCCCAAACATCCTTTGCCGTGGATGATTCGCAGGGACGCCTCACGCTGAATGTCGGCGCAGTGAATCTCCAGGAGATAGCCCCGCAAGGTAATCGTGTTCTGTTCGTTGCACTGGCACTCGTCGCAACGCGAAGCAAGAAGCAAGAGCGCGGCAAACAAAAGTTTGGACATTGGCGCTTAACCCGCTATCCGTTCCGGCGCACAGCGGACGGTTTCGCGTCGAAACTCAATACTCGTGCCTGTTCCGTTGCGGGCTTCTGACGAAACACCGTTATTTTGGGAACACACCTTTCAACGGTCGCCTCCGGCGTGACAATCGCCAGCTCGTTCAATACGGCTGCGCAGTCAATCGGGGTTTGCAACAGCAGACACACCTTCTCGAAAAACGATTGCTCGTCGCCCGGTCGTCTTCCCCGGCTGCTTGTTTTCTTTGGGAATTTTGGCTTCTTGGCTCTACCTTCGGTAATCAATACAGGTTGGTTCAATGGATTCCCCCAGGTGCAGAAAAAGAGTGCGGCGGGGGGAGGACTAGGCGATTTCGTGACCGAGGGTCAGGTAGCCACAGCAGGTTACCACTCGCCGCACTCGCAGTTTAGTGAATGGTCAAAGGAGTCTCTTTTCTGTCCTCGCGTTGTTACTCGGTTATTATATACGCGTATATCATTTCTTTGCAATACAGTTAATAACATGGCGTCCAGACAATCGGCCACGCATTACAGGGTCCGCGTTAATGTTGGGATACTACAAAGAGAATGAAGGCGATGAACAACAGAAAAGCAATCCAGAGAATCATCTTGGGAATCACGGTGGAATGGCTATTATTGGCTGTTTTTCTCACGTATTCAGACCATAACTAAACAACCGGAAGTCGCTTCTGACAACTTCCGGTTTCCCATTACCAGGAGGAGTCAACAGTGGAACAACGTCCCCTTGTAAGTTCGTTGCACCGTTGCAGACGGCGTAACTTATAACATACGCGCATATCATTCGCAACCTTTCATAAACATTCTGCACTCTTATTGACGGCGACCTCGTTTAGCACCGTTCCATGTGTAACGTTTCGCAACGACGATACGCTTACGTGGGAATCGTGAGCCACCATCGCGCCAGACAAGAGTTCTCAGAATAGCTCTTGCATTAGAGGTTTTTTATAGCTGGATGCCCAGACAGGCATGGCCCAGATTCCTATTTCTGGAACTGGAACAAAGTGCAAATCAAGTTGAACTAAAACCTGAGATGCCTGATTATTTACGGTCTTTTGAGATTCATTCGGGGGAAAAAGGGCCTAAAGAATGATCGAGTGTCTTGTGATCGTCCTGGCGAGTTACTGTGTTCTGATGGGCGGATGGTTTTGGCTCAACCGGAAATCGGGCTTAACTAGACGCACGATTGATGAAGTCGGACCTTTTCTCAGAGATGCGAATCGGGAGGTCTTGCTTGCCTCACTTGACTCCGATCAAGACGACTTTTTGCAATCGAAGGCGAGAATCGGGAACTACCGTAGAGATCAGCGCGTCCGCCTCGCGCATCTGCGGGATTGCCTAGCGTTCATGATCCGCAATGCTCTCATCCTCTTTGATTGGGCAGACACCGAACGGTATGAGCGCCAACAACATCGCATAAAACACGATCCTGACCAGATGATAAAAATCAGGAATGTGATGCGCACGACCAGCACCTTCCTCCGCGTGGCCCGAATTGCCTATGGAATCATTTGGGTGCTTGGCCTTCTCCGCTTTGAGGAAGTAGACCTCATGCCATTGCCGCGACTCTCCCGGTTTCGCCGCCTGCTCGGCGTCGATCTGCTGGCGGCCTACATAGACGCAGCAAGGGCCGGGGAAGCCCTGGCACTTGCCAATCGAGACACACACGAAACAGTGGCCAAGATTCGCACCTGCATGTGGCTTGACTGAGATTTCCTGTTTTCAGGAATTTCTCCGAGAGAATCACAACTGTCTTTAGCAGTCCAAACCTACTCGAATATTAGTATTTTCTCATCTTTCTTTTCATGCCAGTCATACAGCAAAAGGGATATCCTTTGCGTTGACCGTCAGCCTATTGCGCCTCTAACTCGGCTGACAAGACTGAACATCAGTTAAGAACAGGAGAATGACGTATATGAGAAAAATCACGCTTCGGCTCGTTTTTGGGTTACTGTTTCTCGCTTTCGCCGCAATTCCGGCTCTGGGAGACGGTCCAGTACCTCCGCCCCCACTGTGTCCGCCTAACTGTATATGTAGCTAACAGAGTAAGTAACCGTTGGATTCTGTGGGCGGCTGGCTTATGCTGACTGCTCACAGATTAAAAACCTATGACAAACATGGATTCCGTACTGAGCATACTCGGCCTACTTCTGCAAGCACTCCTAACGGTCGTCATCGTCTACCGGAGAGCATACCGGGCATTTCCATTTTTCTTCACGTACGCGGTGTACTCGATCCTGACGACCTTCTTCCGCCTGTGGGCAAAACCAAGTACCGTTTCCTTTTTCTTGTGGTACTCCGTGACCGAGATTTTCTATGGCGCTTTCGCCTTACTCGCACTTCAGGAGGCATTCGGAGATGCGTTGGAGTACTACTATGAGCTTTATCGTTGGACTCGAAAAATTCCCTGGCTTATCGGTTTCGCGTTGATCGGGATTCCACTTTTCTGGGCGCTGTATCGCCCCTATGGACGCGGCGACAGATTTTATGCCTCTCTTGCCAGTGGAACTTACTCCTATGTGTTCTGTGTCCGCTGCCTGGAGATTCTCATTTTCCTGCTTTATCTCTCGCTCCGGGGGCGCTATAACTTCCGGCGCTATAAGGCAGGAATCATGGCTGGATTCGGCATGTATGCCGTCATTACGCTGCTGGCCTACGTGCTCCACTCGTATTACGGCACACGTTTTGAACCGCTGTACCGTTATACCGGGCCGGGTGCATACTTTGGCGAAGCAACGATCTGGCTGATGGCATTCGCTCCCGCCCAGAAGCCTGAACCACAAACCGAAACAGCCGAACTCGACGCCCAGGTGGATCATGCCAACGTGACTCTCGCCCGGTACTCAGAGACGTTGAGACAAATCTTGCGGACTCTTGGGTTGGATCGTTGGATCAAATTCGTCATTCTCTGACAGCCAGTATGCTTTTTGCATGATCCTTTCGGGGAAAGCTCCCCGGCTTCCTCTGCCTTGGGATTTCTGTACTAAGTCGCTATTTCCGACTGTGATTAGAAGGCGAAGAGCTTATTCTGTTTGTTCTTTGACAGTTCGCTTTCAGGAGATGTGCTCCCTCGTTTATCTGCTTGCCGTTGCTTGTAATCCGTTATGATACTCAGTCCCGCATCTTGGTTTGAATCGTGCGGTTACTGTCGGATATTCGGAAGGAGTACGGCTACTAAAATGGCAGGATCTAAAATTTACCCACTCGCTCTCGAAGCCGCGATTCGCCTCTTCAGCCTCCACGGGTACGAGGGTGTCACCATGCGGGATGTCGCCCAGGCCGTGGACACAACTGACGCCACTATCTTTCGCCTCTTCAAAAGCCGGAAGAAACTCTACGAACAGGCGCTTGACGCAGCGGTGACTCGCTCCCTCGAAGCCGTGGCCAACGCTGTATTTATCATGGTTGACCAGACAGGCAAACACGGTGATCTGCCCACCATGCTGACGGACGCTCTGCGGCGTTGGTATGAGGCGCTGGGCGAAGCCGAAACCAGACTCTTGCAGCGGGTCTTGACGCCCGGCTCCAAGCATTGGGAAATCGCCAACGGTACGCGAGAAAAAATGGTCACTCATCTCGCCACAGCCCTGAAGAAGAAGACAAAAACTGCCGCAAAACTTGACTCTCACAATATTGCAAAACTGCTTGTCTACGCGCTTCTGGAATTGAAAGTCTCGGCTCCCAATAAGAAATTTGCCAGTGAGCAAATGAAGGGCTTAGTGGTAGCGTGGCTCAAGATGTGCCTCGCCGCCTGAGTCAATCCGCTCCTGTTCCTCTCTCACTAAATACAGTTGGCCGGGGTCTGCTCCCGGCGATTGGATCACCGTTTGTCACCGTCTTGCGCCCGGTGTCTGGAGTGTGCGGGTCAATGCTCACTGCCGGCTTCAGGTTGTTCGCCACTTCTTGAATACAGCACAAGAGCATTGACCGCAGCACTCGCAACGGCTGTGTTCCCTGGGCAGGGACACATGCCGCCAGCGTTGGAGTGATGGCGCTGCACGTTATTTCATTTGCCATCAGTCTCAGCGCGATGATATGCAAGTATATTACACCACAAATGCTGCGCACTGCATGTTTCCTCAGTAACATGAGGCTCTTTCATTCGATACAGTTATGGATGATATAACTGTAGTATACTATCCAACACTTGTTTTACAGTTCGCGGACTAGATGCTTCCGGCTCTCGCGGGCTTGCAGGAGCCGGAAGCGAATTAATTTCAAGAGGGAGCACGGATGGGTTCTGAGCAAATCCTGAAAGATCTGAAAGCAGAGCGCGACAGACTTCAAACTGTGATTGATATTTTAGAGAAGCCTTCCAAGGGAAGCCGAAGCGGTAGACGGAGGAGAAGAAGAGTCTCTGCTGCGGCTCGACGGCGCATCTCAGAGGCCATGAGGAAACGATGGGAACTCCGCAAAAAGGCGGGAAAAACAAGCCTCTAACGAGAGCCGGGAAGCAAACTCGGAAGGACAGCGCAATGTTAGCCTGGAGCAATGAAATGATCCTGAGCGAGTTGAAGACGGCGCGGGATGCGCTCCAAAGCGTGATTGACATTTTCGCCACCTTGTCCAACCGACGAACTCCCCTCCGGCGAAGGCGGCGAAAGAAGTCTTCCCAGGCAGGTCATGCCAAACGGCGCATAGGTACAGCCAAAAACCCACAGTAAATGTCGGGAAACGCGAACGTCTATTGCCTCTTCATATCTCTTCATTGAGTGCCTGGGCTGCCCGATCTCCCTCCTTTGGCTGAGGGCATCGCTCATCTCATTCCCGGCCATTCACGAGACTCTGCAACTTACGCCGGGCCGCAAACAAAGTGTGATAAACCGTGGAAAGGCTGTCGCCTGTCATTTCAGCAATTTCCCTTGCGGTAAGCCCTTCGATGTACTTCAGTTCGAGGAACTCTCTCTCTTTCCGTTCAAGCGTTGCCAGCAATTCCTGAGTCCACCTCGATACTTCCGCCGCAACACGATTCGAGCGTTGAACGAACACGCTTTCCTCAAGTGAAGCAGAGGAGTAAAATCCGCGCCGGGACAGATACCTACGCTGATCCAGAGCGCGGCGCTGTGCCAGCTTTTTCACCCACGCGGCAAATTCACCCCTTCTGGGATCAAACTTCGAGATGTCGGAGAATATTTCCAGAAACACCTCCTGCGCGGCATCTTCTGCCTCTGCATCGTGCCGAAGTATCCGGCGCGTTATGCGCAACACCGTTTGCTCGTATCGCTCTATGATTGCTTTTAAGGCGTCCGGCTCACCCGCCACTAGTCTCTGCGCCAGCTCTTTGTCTGTCTGTTGACACAACTCGCCCTTGGTCCCGGAACAGCTCATGGGAATAAACATCCTTTACCTTGGCGAACGGTCGCGGCAACTTATTGCCACTATCGTAATTTGCACACAGCGATAGAACCTCCTGTTTTATGGGACATGTACTTAGTGTTAAGGATTACTAACCGGAATGGTTAAACCTCAATAAGAAACGACCATCCCGTTGTCTAAACTTTGGACGGCAAAACTTTTTCGCCTTAAGTTCGGATAATTTCTCTCGCCTCTGACGTAATTGATAGTAAGGGCGCTTGTTTGACATCGAGGTTGTTCAGGTATGAGAAAGCAGTTTAGGCCATTGGATCACAGTCTAAAAGCCAGTGATTTTGAAACTCCCAGGCAGCGCGTGTTCATGGTCGCTGATAACGATGGCGCGATTGTGCTTGATGTTAGCGGCCTCACTCAGCAAGGTCGGACGGGACGGCTGATTAAGTTTGATGGCATTGGAGCCGAGATTTGGAAACTCCTCTGCTCGGGCAACTCCCATTCTGAAGTGGTTGACCACATTCTGAGCGAGTACAGCGTCGATCGGGAGACGGTTGAACGCGACCTGTCCAATCTGCTTCGTGATACTGAAGCCTTGGGCCTGAAGCCGGACGGCGTGTTTTTAAATGAAGTTCGAGACGCGGAGCCGGGCGAGCAACTACCTTCCTTTCCTTGGTACGCCCAAGATAGCAATGCGCCTCGGCCAGCTCCAAGCCGGTTCATGGTTTTCTCGGCTTTCATCGGGCTATGTGTGTTCGATTTCCTGCTGTCGGCAGTGTCAATGGAAGCGATGTGCAATACCGTTCGCCGTTGCCCAGTCAAACGGCGCAAAGCTGCACAAGACGGCATGGAGTTGATGGGAAAGATATGTACTGCCGTAGACAGGAGCTGCGTGTGGTACAGGAAAAAGGCGTTGTGCTTACAACGGAGTGCCGTTACGTCATGCATGTTGAAGGCGTGGGGGATCGCTGCCGAAATGGTGTTAGCTGCGCGGCCCATGCCCGTAATGGCTCACGCCTGGGTGGAGGTTTCTCACGCAGTTGTCAATGACCGCCCAACGGTAAGGAAGTTTTACCGAACGCTCGCTCGATACTAGGGACTGTCATGAAGTTTCAATTTGGATTGGTGTACCGCGACCAACGAACCGCAAATGCACAGGACTTGGCGACTCTGCTAGGCGACTATAAGGCGTGGACTGCCGAGACTTCGGGCCACGCCTTTGATGGGCCACTGTTAATCGGTTATCGCGGGGATCGGATCACCTGGGAAGAAGACACAGAGACGCAGCCGTTCGCATTGGAGCCGTACAAGTTAACCTTCGACGGTCGGCTGGATAACCGGGAAGAAATAGCGTCAAGAGTTGGATTGAACGCGGACCGCAACCTTCCTGATCCAGTGCTGGTCGCCGAAGCATATGCAAAGTATGGACCCTCGATATTTCCAGATCTCATCGGAGAATTTGCGCTCGTGCTGTGGCGGACTGATACGCGGGAGCTGACATTCGTCCGGTCTGCTGACGGCTCGCGTCCATTGTACTTCGTGTTGGATGACAGGCGCTTGCTCTGGTGTAGTGATATTGCTCATCTAGTCCGCGTATCGGAAATTGATCCGAAGTTGAATGAACAATATCTTTTGGAGTTTTTGCTTGGCCATCGTGGTTTTGATCTTACACCATTTACAGCCGTGAGAGTCGTCGAACCAGGGACTGTGTTGCGTTTCGCAAATAATTCACTGCTACAACTGTCACAATTGTGGAACTTGAATGAGATTGCGCCCTTGCACTTGAGATCAGATGATGAATATGAAGAGCGGCTTCGTGACAAAATAGCGGAAGCAGTTCGCGTTCGGCTTAGAGCAAAAGGTACTGTCTTCTGTGAATTGAGCGGTGGATTAGACTCATCGTCCGTGGTGATGGTAGGCGATAATATTCTTCGCACCAACAAGAGTGACCCTCGCCGCTTGCTAACTCTTTCCACTGTTTACAGTCAGTCGGAGACTTGTGATGAACAGTACTTCATCAGACAGGTGGAAGTCCAACGCCAGATTGACAGCATTTACGTATATGAAGAAGAGCAAGAATTTACCGTAGGTCTAAGAGACATAACATTCACAGGCACACCTAATTTTCTCCAACTCACTCCCGGCAGATATCCCACGTTCATCAGACACATGGCACTTCACAACGCTAACCTGCTGTTAACTGGATTTGGCGGGGATCAAATCTTCGTTGCGGGATCTCACCCAGAAGTACTTGTTGCGGATTCGCTGCAAAAGGGAAGGCTTTGGGAGGCTTTTTGCCGCTCCAAATCATGGTGCCGCTTTACGGGCGCTTCGTTTCTTAGTCTTTTGTTGAAACAGGCTCTGCCTCTCTCGATTGGCTCGTTCATGCCACTCTCATGGCGGCGTAGGCGGCTGGAGATTCTCTCGTGGGTTAACCTCGGTGCTCAGAAAGATGCGATATTGGCGCGCATGATTGGTAGGGCGGTTGGACGACTTCTTCCAAGCCAGCAGCTTCGAGTAGCACTAACACACGGTTTACAGCGCAGTATCGCAGCGGGCCTTTGGAACGTGTACCCCGACATATATGTCTCACATCCATACTTCCATAGGCCTTTGGTTGATTTCTGTCTCGCTGTACCGATAACCCAGATGCAACGTGACGGAACGACCAGGTCACTGCTGCGGCGGGCACTGGCAGGACTGCTACCTAAAAAGACGCTCAACCGGAAAGGAAAAGCAGACATATACGAAGGTTTCGCCAGAGCCGCCCAGAGAGATTGGACAGAGTGGGGCGATATCGGCCGGTGGGAGGTTTGTAGGGCAGGCTTCGTTAAGCAAAAAGAACTAAGCGAGTTGTTACGCAACCTACGGATGGGCTTGCACGTTGCAGCAGAAGTCGGTTTTGCGCCGCACGTCATAGTCCTGGAACGTTTCCTAAGATCGGTTTCGCTGATACAAAGAGAGCGGAAACAAAGTTCTGCTCTAACTGCATAGCTTACCTACAGCAGTTTGGTGGCCGGGACACTCACCGCCATCCACAATAGGAACAAAGTTGAGTGAGAAAGGAGGAAGATCATGAAGGAATATCACACACCATTCGCGACCCTCGTCGGCCCCGCCGCTAGTTGCATTCAGGGTGGCGACAATACCGGCCCTGACGGCGGTGGAGATGGCTTTCTGCCTGAGAGCCCCCTCGTGAGCAAACTGGAGGAAGAATAACAGCTTGACTCTGAGCCGGGACGTACATCCCGCACGTTTCTGCTCATTGCACGAGTCGAAATACAAGCCGTGTCTGGCCGTGACACTCACGACCATCCACAATAGGAACAAAAGTTGAGTGAGAAAGGAGGAAGATCATGAAGGAATATCGTGCACCATTCGTCTCCTTCGTCGGCCCCGCCGCAAGCAGCATTCGAGGTAGCGACGTTACCAGCACTGACGCTGGCGGAGACGCTATGCAAGCAAACAGCCCTCTTCTAAGCAACCTGGAGGAAGAGTAACAGTCTGTCCGTTTAAGCGGAGCCGTACGGGATGCACGGTTCCGCTTCCCATCCCGAATCAAGAGGGGTGACAGGCAGGTTACACTAGCAGCTTGGTTGTCACGCGCTACAGACGTATGTAGTCCAATGCCTTATGCCCGATCTTGAAAGCCCTATACCACCGTTCCTCTTTATGTTCCAATACCTCTCTTCACCTCTTCACAGTAATTCTGAAAATCTGTAGCGGCAGTCTGGAACGGGAAAACTTGACAGACGCAAATAGCTTGCGGCCAGTGCATTAGGAGAGTGCAGTTAGATCGTGTTGCAACGGGTTACGGAGCAACGTTAAAAAGAGCTATATGCGGTTATGCGGCGTAACAGGATGTAACGGTTTGGGCGAGAGACAAAAGAAAGAGTTCGCGCCCGAAGCAGGCGCGAACCCTCAAGACTTGCGTTTACTGAACGGAAACTGACGCAGCAGGATTGTTAGCTGGCGTCAAAGCCTCGGCTGTGGCCAGGACTTCCACCAGTTCTGCCTCGATCAACGTCTTTGCCCGTTGCAGCGCACGTTGCTGAATGTGGACGTATTCGAGCGATGTTTCCCGATCCATGTGTCCTAATTGGGCCATCATCACTTCCAGAGGTACACCAGCCTCCGCGCCCAAGGTGCGGAACGTATGGCGCAGGTCATGAAAACGAAACCCTTTCATGTTGCACTGCGCTGTCAATCTTCGCCACGCCTTCACCCAAGTGACCATTGGCCGGGTTACGTCCCATTTCTGATCTGTGTCTTTGACCAACAGATTTGATTTGCGAATGTTGAGGGGCAATAGATAATGACTCGGCGCAGTCGCGCCCAATCGTTTCGCACGCTCTAACAGGTTCCGCAAGCCCCATGCCGCCAATGCCATTAGCTGCGGCTCACGCTCCTGCCGATTTTTCGCTATTTCCGCACGTACAACGATGATTCCTTGCTCCAGTTGGATATCGCCAATCTGAAGGTTACGAATTTCGCAGCCACGGCAGCCTGTACCCGCAGCGACCGCAGCGGCATACATGGCAACCTCAAAAATCCTGCGCGTCTTCGCGGTGGCCAGCAGGTGTTTAAGGCGCTCTTTGCCTGCGGCTTTTCCAACCTTGGGTTTGGCTTGGCGCAACGGCTTGTAGCGAGCTTCCAGCGTGTCTGTCCAGCAATCGGCATACGTCATTGCGCCCCGTAACAACTGCATCTCGTAATTGACAGTTCGAGCGGATACTGGTTTCCGCATGGTTGGGCTGATCTCCACTCGGCGCATCTTCTGGTACTCCTCGATCATTCCCAAGTTCACTCGTCTGATGGGTAGATTCGGGCCAAGGAATCGCAAGACGCGCTTGAACATCCTGCGTTCCCTTGCCACAGTTCCAGCGGCGTTGTCGGCCAGCTTCAAAGCGAAATACTTCTCGGCTACTTCCTTGAGCGGGAGCTTTCCCCGGTTCTCAGTCTTCTCGGCAACCTCTAACAGGTCGGGGTCTTCTCGTTGATGTTCGAGAAATTGCAGTTTATAAATCAGAGCTTGGGCTGGATCGGAAGTCCCGGTGCATTCCCGGTGCTGCGTCATGCGCGAATCGCGCCATGAGAAATAGATGTGTGGGGAACCCTCTCGCCATTGCAGGCCCCTTGGTAGCTTCTTCTTCTTTGTGTCCACGGCTATGTTGTCTTGCCGTCTTGAAAGTCCGTCAACTTCACCTGTTACCAGCGTCTTCCCAGGTGTTCCCACGCAAGCCAAAGGCAAAATGTTACCAATCTCTGTTACCAATCGGCTTTTTTGGTGGTTTTGCAGGTTTCCAAGAGTGGTAAGCTATTGATTCTATTTGGCTGCCCCCCAGGGATTCGAACCCCGATATGCTGATCCAGAGTCAGCTGTCCTACCATTGAACGAGGGGGCAACAACCGTGCGGAAGAGCCAGCACTAAACTGCTGACTGTTATGATTTTATGACGCTTCCGGCGCACAGGTCAAATTACCTGAACCGGCGAAGCCACGCCGACCGCACCCATGGAACCCATGGAAATGGGCGGTTGACCGCTTCAACTCCCCTGCCATTACAATCTTCCCATGGCCCTGCTTCCTTCGGACACGCTGCCTTTTGCCGAGATTGCCCGGCGGCCTTTGAATCCACAGGAGTGCGCGCTGGTGGTCATCGATCTCCAGGAAAAACTTCTGCCGCCCATTCATGAAAAAGAACGCATGGTCAGCAACAGCAAACTGCTCATCCGGATGGCCCAGGTGCTTTCACTCCCGGTGATCGTTACCACCCAGTATGCGAAAGGACTCGGCCAGATTGTCCCGGAAATCGCTGCCCTGCTTCCGCAAGTCACACCGCTCGATAAGATGGAATTCGGATGTTTCGGCAACGGTGAATTCTGCTCGGCCGTGGCCCGCTTGAGCGGCCGCAATACCCTTCTGCTGTGCGGCATGGAAACCCATATTTGTGTCTTGCAAACGGCCCTAGGCGCTCTGAGTCACGGACACATCGTCCACGTGGCTGCCGATGCGCTCGGCTCGCGCGCCCAGCTCAACTGGGAGATCGGCATCGCCCGCATGCGCGACGCCGGTGTGGTCATTTCCTCCACCGAAATGATGATTTACGAACTGCTCGGCAAGGCAGGAACCGGAGCCTTCAAAGAAATGTTGCAATACATCAAGTGATTGCCAATATTGGCAATTCCTCTACCCTTTGCCATCGGCCTTCTTCACCCTCACCACCGTGATCTTCGAGAAACCCTCTTCGAATCCCGGGGATTTGAGTTTGGCGGCCATGCGCGTGATTACATCTTCTTTGACCTGGCGTTCGCGTCGGCGATTACGGTCGAGACAAACTTCAACCGGCACATCAAAGAATACGGCATGCACTTCATATCCAAAGCCTTTGGACATCTTGATCCACTGGCGGCGCTCGTGCGAGGCCAGGTTACTGGCATCTACATAGTTCCAGGGCATGCGCGCAATGAGGCGGGCGCGCAGCAGCGACCGCAGGGTTGAGAACACCAGTCCCTGGTAGCGCTGTTCGGTGATGTCATCAAACAGTATCCCGCGCAGCATGTCGCTGGAAAGCGGCGTTACACCCCGGCGCTTGAACCATGTGGTCTTGCCGGAACCGGGCAGGCCGATCGCCAGGACCACCACCCCTTTAGGTGCGCGCGCCTTGCCCAGCTTGGGCACCGGCTTGTGTTCCGGCGCTCCTGCGGGCGGTGTCGACGGCGATTCCGGCTGGACTTCCGTTTCCATCCGCGGATCGGCCATGGCGAAACCTGGTTCGTCCTGCTCAGGCTGCGCAGCCTCAGGTTCCCTGTTATAGGAAGGAATCAGCGGCTGCGGATGGTGCTCATCCACTGGGGGCTTTTGTTGGCCTACTTTACCTGTGGCCTCGGATTCGTTCTCAGTTGTTTTTTTCTTGCGGCGCTTCATGCGCTCGCGCATCCAGTTGCGCATGTCTCGTGTTTACCATACAGATGCGTTAACTTGCAACCATAAACGGTATATCGTCCGTGGAACAGCGGCAAAAAAGACGGCTCCAGCCCCGAAAACCCGGCAAAAACCGCAATCCCTGCCCGAATCGGGCCCCTGACGGTAAAACACCCCCATCCCCGTTCCTCAATGGCCGCCAGCCGCTCCGGCGCCCATGCGTCTCCGCCCGTCGCAGATCCAGCTCCGATCTGCCATACAATAGACCACGGATTTGCAGATTCGGTTCGCCCAAGTACGGTTCGAATAATTTCATCCAAAAGGACCTTTTACCGTGGACCAAAAGCTACGCCCCTGGCGCTCTCTGCAATTCTATCCTGCGGCCCACCCGGTTGCCGCCCAGCGTCTTCGTTTCAGGGAACATAAAGGCCGCCGCATTCCGGTCGTGGACTCTTCCCACGCCGTTCTCGTGATCGTCGGGGCGGTCGCTGAATGTATCAAACGCTGAATGACCATCGTGCCGTTTCGTAATGTGCTCCGAACAATCCACTCAAAGGACCATCGCTGTGACTGACTCACAACTGCCCTGGTATTCACCACTCTTTTACACAACCGCGCACTCCGTTGCCGCCGGGCGAGTCGGTTTTATTGAACATGAAGGCCGCCGCATTCTGTCCGCCGACCTTTCCCACGCCGACACCGCGATGGTCAAGGCCGTGGCCGCTGAATGTTTCCATCTAATGTCGCAGGAACCTCCCGATTCCGTCCTGGTAATGATCGCCCTGGATGGGACACCCCTCAGCTCCGAATCTTTGCAAGTGGGGAAGGAATTGACCGACCGGGTACGTCCCTACGGCCGCCGGACTGCGGTGACCGGCGTGACCGGTCTCCGTTCTTTCGTGATGCAAACCTTCGTAGACGCGGCCCGGCGTCCCATCAAAGTCTTCAAAGATCGCCCGCCAGCCCTCGAGTGGCTCATCGCCAGCAAAGATTGAGAATCCTCCGTTCAGAATGCCCATATATATCGAACGTCGATTTACCCTGAAGCAGGACGTCTCTTTGCCCCTGGACGAGACGTGACTTGTTACGTCTAAAAGCCGGCTGTCTTAATCACCGCCGGAAGGACCGTCAGAGAACACACCCATGCATCGGCAATCAACTCTTGCAATGGGACTATCGCGTACGGGTGCATCTTCGAGTACTTGGCGAGATAGCCCATAACAATTCCACTGAAACGATCCTGAGTTGAGACGGACAACGGCACGCTCTCCACACCGCACGATCATACTGGTAATGTTGAGCGGCGTGGGCGTTCCACGACAGGCAAAAGCATTGTTGATCCGCAGCACGCGCTGCCACGCGCTTGGGCCTTCGCTGCCGCGAAGACCCAGAGACGGTGCGGAGCACCGTCTCTACGGCCACCTAGATCATCTTCATCCGTGTGCATCAGTGCTGGTTCTCTGGCCGCCGCGCACGACTTCTGCTAACTTGGAAACAGGAATGATTTCTTTCTCCAACATCAACAAGCAGTACGGCAAGCAACTCGTATTCGTGGACGCCTCCTTTCAGCTCAACCCTGGCGAAAAAGTTGGCTTGGTTGGCCCTAACGGCTCGGGCAAGACCACGCTCTTTCGCATGGTGGTGGGCGAAGAGACGCCCGACGATGGCGAAGTCTCCGTCCCCAGGAAGCTGACTATCGGCTACTTCCGGCAGGATGTCGAAGAGATGAAGGGCCGTTCGGTCCTCGATGAGGCCATCGCCGGCAGCGGACGCGTCGGCGATCTGCACCATGAACTCGAAGCCCTGCAACATGCGATGTCCGACCCGGAGCAAGCCGGCGCAATGGAACGCATCCTGGCCCGCTTTGGCGAGGTGCAGGAAGAATACGACCATCTGGGCGGCTATGCGCTGGAAGCACAGGCGCGCGAAGTCCTGCACGGGCTGGGCTTCAAGGACGACCAGATTGACGGCGACGTAGGCGCTCTCTCCGGTGGGTGGAAGATGCGCGTAGCGCTGGCCCGTGTCTTACTGGGGCGTCCGGATGTGCTGCTCATGGATGAACCCACCAACCACCTGGATCTCGAATCCATTATCTGGCTGGAGCAGTTTCTGCGCTCCTACAGTGGAGCGCTGCTCATGACCTCGCACGACCGCGAGTTCATGAACCGGCTGGTCTCGAAGATCGCCGAGATCGATTCCGGCGAGATCGTCACCTATTCCGGCAACTACGACTTCTACGAACGCGAGCGGGCCACGCGCGAGGCCAACCAGCAGGCGGCCTTCTCGCGGCAACAATCCATGCTGGCCAAAGAGCAGCGCTTCATTGACCGTTTCCGCACCCATGCCGCCAAGGCCGCCCAGGTGCAGAGCCGCATCAAGGCCCTCGACAAGATCGAGAAGATCGAGCTGCCCCGGAAGCGCCAGGTGGTCAAGTTCGACTTCCGTGTGCCGCCACGCTCCGGCGAGCAGGTGGCAGTCATTGAAGACCTGCACAAGCGCTTCGGCGCGCGCGTGATCTATGATGGGTTCAGCCTGAACATCCGCCGGGGCGAACGCTGGGCGGTGATGGGCCGCAACGGCGCGGGCAAGACTACCCTATTGAAGATGATCGCGGGCGCGCTACCGCCGGATGCAGGCAGCATCCGCCTGGGCGCGAGCCTGCAAATGGGATACTTTGCCCAACAATCGCTCGATGTGCTCAACGCCGGCCTCACCGTCATCGACCAGTTGCAGCAGGACTTCCCGCAAGACAGCCTGGGAGCATTGCGCACGCTCGCCGGGGCCTTCGGCTTCTCCGGCGAGGATGTCGATAAGAAGATACGGGCCTTGAGCGGCGGCGAGAAATCGCGGCTCGCCATGGCGCGCATGCTATACAATCCGCCCAACTTCCTGGTGCTCGACGAGCCCACCAACCACCTCGACCTGGCCACCAAAGAGATGCTGGTAGATGCCCTCAAGAATTTCGAAGGCACCATGATCTTTGTATCGCACGATCGCACGTTTCTGCGCGGGCTAAGCTCGCGTGTTCTGGAACTGGGCGGCGAGAGCGGAACCGATCGGGAGCCGCGGGTCTATCCCGGATCGTATGTAGAGTACGTGCAGAAAATCGGGCACGAGGCGCCGGGGATCTACGCTTGATTGGCCACTGATTGGCCGCGAATGAAGATCAAAGTCAAATGCGGAAAATGAGGACTGGACCAAAATTCCAATCGCCTGCTTATGCCCCTGATTTTGCTTTTGATTCGTGTTTATTCGCGTTCATTCGTGGCTGAATTGTCTTTTGCCAAGCCCATCGTAAAGCTATAATTCGCCCCGTTTCCGTCTCATTCCGGCTAGTTCGTATGCATGTGATCCGGAGATGGAATATCCAGGAGTATTCCCATGCGTAAACATTTAGCGGCGCTGCTGTCGATCTTTGGACTGGCCGGTTCGGCGGTCCCCGGCGGGGCCCAGGTCCTCAAAGGGTCGAAGCCGCCCGTAACCAACGAGAACAGCAAAACTACACAGAAAGTCCAGCCCGGTGGCCAGAACAAAGGACTGAAGCTCAAGCAGCAAACGGTGCGCAAGCAAGAGAACGATGCCACCAAAGGCCAGACCAAAGCCGCTGCGCCCGCCCAAAAACTCACTTTGAAGCAGGAGAATCTGAGGAACGCGACCGGCAAGAACGCCGGACAACTGACCAAGGGTAACCAGCAGATTACCAAGGGCAACCAGCAAATCACCAAGTAAGAGTGGACGCGCCACAGCGGACGTGCTTCTTCCGCGCGTTACGGAAAATCCAAATGACAGTAGAGACGGTGCTCCGCACCGTCTCTGCGCCTGGGCGGCCAAGC